>Ga0302326_10002209_pt1 | contig 47675 bp, 38 predicted proteins | sample Palsa_T0_3_FD_202264 | JGI IMG/M metagenome (GOLD analysis project Ga0302326, IMG submission 202264) | Peat permafrost microbial communities from Stordalen Mire near Abisko, Sweden - Palsa_T0_3 | ecosystem: Environmental > Terrestrial > Soil > Palsa > Peat permafrost | place: Sweden: Abisko... | reverse complement strand
GGCCTCGACGCACATCAGCCTGACCCGCCCGCCCTGCGACAAAGGCGCGACGACGGTCGTCGTGATCGCGGTGACCGACAGCGGCCAGACCATCACGCAAAGCCATACATACCGTCACCTGTGCTGAGCCCCACCTTGGCTGATCCTCGGGCGAGCAGCCCGGTCGCGTCGCGCAGAGACGCCAGAATGTCGCTGCGTATGCGATCGGAAACGTTTGAGCGGCTGTTCGACGAGCACGCCGAGCGGTTGTTCTCCTTCCTGGCCTACCGCACGGGCGACCGGGCACTGACCGAGGATCTGGTGTCGGAAACCTTCGAGCGGGTGCTCCGCTCGCCCCGGCGCTACGATCCGCGGCGGGGCAGCGAGCGTCGCTGGCTGTACACGATCGCGTTGAATCTGCTGCGCGATCATGCCCGCCGCCAGACCCACGAGGATCGGGTGCTGCGTCACGTGAGCGCCGGCGTGCCGCTCGCGCAGCCCGACGCTGAATTGGCCGCGGTGGAGCATCGCGACGAGCTGTACCGGGCTCTCGCAACGCTCAGCGTGCAGGAGCGCGAGGCGCTCGCGCTGCGCTACGGCGCCGACTTGAAGCTGCGGGACGTGGCGGGCGTGCTGGGCGAGGGAGAGAGCGCTGTCGAGGCGCGTATCTACCGGGCGCTGCGCAAGCTGCGCGACCAGTTGGAATGAGGCGGCCGACGGCCGCCCTACGGGGTCGCGACGCAGCATCCCTTGACGGTCAGCGCCTGAGTCAGCGCGCGGCCTTCGGGTTGGCCTGAGCCGGAGATCGACCGGTCGGCGTGGACGGTCACCTGGTATCGCACGCTCGGGGGCATCGGGTAGCGCACGACGCAACTCCAGGGATTACCCAGCGCACTGCGTGACTGTGACGCGCAGCGCGCGGCACGCGCGCGCCCTGAGTATCCCGGGCGGGGGTCGCTGGTGCTGAGAAGCAGCGCGTCGAGCGCACCCGCCCCGACGGGGGCGAGAGCCTGCTGCTCCAGGACGAACTGGGCGTTGCTTTCGCGACTTTTCAGCGCCACCACGGTCCCGGCGACCCCCACCACCAAGATCAGCGCGACGAGCAGCCCCGGCCGTCTCATGCTCCGCCCGTCCCTCATCGCCCTCAGGATAAAGCTCGAGGTTGGATCGGTGGCCCGACCTGACGGTTCAGGACGCGCGGCTCACGACTCACGGGATCCGCTGAGGCGCTTCACAGCCCACGACGTCCGACGACGTGCGAGCAGGTGCGCAGCAGGATCTTGAAGTCGGCCCACAGCGACCAGTTCACGACGTACATGTAGTCGATCGCCGCCATCTCCGCGAGCGACGCGCGTGCGGGACCGAGGATCTGCCACGGGCCGGTCATCCCCGGCGTCAGGTCCAACCGGCGACGGTGCCGGCCCTCGATCCGCCGATCCTCCTCGACCACAAGCGGACGCGGGCCGACCAGGCCCATCTCGCCTCTGAGGATGTTCAGCAGCTGAGGCAGCTCGTCCAGCGCGCTCTTGCGCAGCAGCCTGCCCACGCGTGTGGTGCGCGGATCGTCGACGATCTTGAACAGCCCCTCTCGCGCCTCGTTGCGATCGCGCAGCGAATCCTTCAGCGCCTCCGCGTCCGGGACCATCGTGCGGAACTTCAGCATGTAAAAGCCCTTGCCGTGCCGCCCGACGCGCAGCTGGCGAAAGAACACCGGGCCGGCACTGTCGAGCTTGATCGCCACCGCGATCGCGACCAGCAGCGGCAAGGCCACCAGCAGGCCGAGCAAGGCCCCGAGCAGGTCGACGGCGCGCTTGACCGTCCCCGAGAAGCGTGTCGGCCCGAAACGCCTGACGCCGATCACGGTCACACCGTGCGGGTCGTCGAGCTCCAAGAGGCCGCGAGCGTCAATCGACATCGACCCACCGCCCATCCGAGCCTGAGCTTCTGTCCCACCCGCCGTCTTGCCATTCATAGCGTTTCCCAGCCTCCTTGCTCGATATCGCTATGCCTTTTGCGTGATGTACCACATATCTCGAGCAGGCGTTGAGATTTTGCTGTCGAGCTAAAAGCGTGAATCTTGTGCATATAGTTCTCCTTGACAAGCCCGCCGCCAACGGGGATACCTTTGCTCTTTTTGGCCCAGTTACTGAGGTTCAGGTGTTTAAGAGAATATTTCTCACTCCAAGCCCGAGCGAGATAAGCACCGGATCGCCGGAGCGGTCGCGTTCACTCCCTGAACGCCAAAATGAGCCAAACAGCGCATGTCGGGAGCCCATATAAGCCAATAGGTTGTGGCGATGCCTACTCATCTCGCGCCGACTTAACGCATGTCTACTCAACACGCGCACGCCTCCCAGAGCGATCTGTGGAGTCTGCGGTGGTACCTGTTCGGTGCGATCGTGGCGCTCTGCCTGCTGGCGCCGAGCACTGCCTCGGCGAGTGAACCGGCGTATACCTCCGCGCCGGGCTCGCCGCTCTCCTCGGCGATCAATGGGGGATCCGGCCTGGCGTTCAGCCCCAGCGGCGGGCTGCTCGCCGATGGGACCGCCCTGTTCTCGGTCGGCGCCTCGGGAGCGCTGACCCCGGTCGCCGGCACTCCGCCCGACACCTCCGCTCATGCGGTGTCGTTCAGCCCGAGCGGAACGTTTTTGGCTGCCGCAAATGAGGGCGCAGACACCGTCTCGATGTTCTCGGTCAGCTCGGCGGGTGCTCTGGCGGCGGTACCTGGTTCTCCGTTCACCCTCGCCGCTCAGCCGGGGTCGGTCACTTTCAGCCCAAGTGGGAACCTGCTCGAGGTGAGCGCCGGCGAATCCCTGTACATCTTTGTGGTGGGCTCCTCGGGAGCGCTGACGCCGGCCGCCGGCTCACCACACAGCGTGAAAGGGACGGGCCGTGCGGCGTTCAGTCCCACGGGTGGCCTGCTCGCCGTCCCGGACTCCGCGGGCGTGAACATGTTCTCGGTTGTCTCCTCCGGCGCGCTCACGGCAGTGACCGGGTCTCCCTTCATCGCCTCCGCCGCGCCGGGCGAAAATGCGGTGTTTCATACCGGCGGAAATGCTCTCAGCGTGGCCGGATTTGGGAGCAAAGGTGAGATGTTGAGTACCTACTCGGTGTCCTCATCGGGTGTGCTCACGCAGGTCGGCAGCGGCGAAATCCAGTCAACCCCCACGGAAGCCGGGTTCAGCCCGGGCGGCGGCATGGTCGCGACGACCGGATACGACAACTCGGCCGTGCATCTGCATTCGATCGGCTCTTCGGGCGCGCTCGCCGAAGTCCAGTCGCTCGTGAACCCCGACCCCGTGACGAGCATCGCCATCAGCGCAAGCGGCCTGATCGCGACTGAAGGTCTCAACCGGGGGCCCGTGTCGGTCTTCGTTCCTGCGTCCGCGTCCAGCGGCACAAACTGGGTGGGCGCCTTCGGCAGTGAAGGCTATGACCTGGCGGGCTGGGGCGGCGAAAGCGACGTGAGCGATCTCCCCGACGCGACCGTGAGCCTGGTGCACGGCAGCCGCGTCGTGTGGGCGGCGAGCACGAGCGACGTGCGTGCGCTGACAAGCCCGACCGGCTCGACACGAACCGCGGCGGGCTATTACGACCCCAAACAGCTGGAAGTCAAGCTGACCTTCACTCAGGCCTACACCGGGAACCTGCGCCTGTACGCCGTGTACTGGGGCGAGGGAGGCTCTAAAGAATTCGAGTCCCTCAAAGTCGGCGCCGGCAACTCGGTCATCTTCTCCAACAACCCCGACATGGGCAGCCAGGGTTTCAACGAGGGCCAGTGGGCGATCTTCCCGATCAGCGAGCCGGCGGGCGGGAGCGTGACGATCACGGTCAACGGCGAAAGCTGGCCGAGCGGCGCCATGCTCTCAGGCATCTTCCTCGGCGACGCCGGGCCGCCCCCTGGGACGGCGCCGGTGATCTCGAGCGCACCCCAGGGAACGTGGACCGGCGCGCTCGGCTCCGCGGGCTATGACCTGGCGGGCTGGGATGGATCGACGGACGTTTCGGACATCACCGGGGCCAGCCTGAGTGTGGCGCAGGGCAGCCGCTGGGTATGGGCGGCAAACACGAGCGATGTCCGGGCGTTGCAGAGCCCGGATGGATTGACGCGCGAGGCGGCGACCTACTACGACCCGAATCAGATTCGTCTGTCGCTGAAGTTCAAATCGGCCTACACCGGCGACCTGCGCCTGTACGCATTGGATTGGGACTCCACGGCGCGACGAGAGCTGATCAGCGTGGACGGTCAAACCGCCGACCTGTCGAGCAGCTTCAACCAGGGCGCCTGGGTGACGTTCCCGATCTCGGTCGCCGCCGGGGAAACCGTCTCGATTACAGTGACCCGCGAAGCTGGCGCCAACGCCGTGCTGTCGGGCCTCTTCCTCGGCGATGCCGGACCGCCTCCGGCGATCGCATCGACGAGCGCCCCGCAGGGCAGCTGGGTTGGCGCCTACGGCTCCGCGGGCTATGACCTGGGCGCTTGGAACGGCGAAAGCGATCTCGCGTCGATGCCGAGCGCGTCGGTCAGCCTCGCGCAGGGCAGCCGCTACGTGTGGGCTCCGTCGAGCAGCGACGTACGGGCGCTCGAGAGCCCCAATGGCCTGACCCGCGAGGCGGCGACCTACTACGACTCAAACCAGCTGCGCCTGGCGCTGAAGTTCAACACGGCCTACACGGGCAACCTGCGCCTGTATGTGGTCGACTGGGACTCGACCACCCGCCGGGAGCTCGTCAGCGTGAACGGTCAGAGCGCTGACCTGTCGAGCAACTTCAACCAGGGCGCCTGGGTCACGTTCCCGATCTCGGTCACGGCCGGGGAAACCGTACCGATCGTCGTCGACCGGACGGCGGGCGCGAACGCGGTGCTGTCCGGCATCTTCCTCGGCTGAGCAGACCATCGGCTACGTCTACGTCGGCACGTGGTATGACCAGCTGCCGCCCTACTTCGCCAGCTGCGCCTCGCGCTGCAACTCCTTGCCGTAGTAGCCGTAGTAGTCGATGTCCGGCCCGCTCGTCGGCACCATGTTGAGCACCGCCCCGGCGACCTGTGCGTCTACTGTACGCAGCGCCTGAATCGCACGCTCGAGCTTGTCCATGCGCGTTGAGTTAGCACGCACAACGAGCAGGGTGGCATCGGCGATCTTGGCGAGCACGGCCGCGTCGGTGAAGGGAAGCACCGGTGGCGAGTCGATGATCAGCATCCCCCGCTCGCGCAACTCAGCCACAACCCGGCTCATGGCGCGAGAGCCCAACAGCTCGCTCGGGTTTGGCGGCGTGGCGCCGCTGGAGAGGACGTTGAGAACCCCGTCTTCCCAGGGCTGCAGCGCCTCCTCCAGCGTCACCTTGCCGATCAGCACCTCGCTGAGGCCAACCCCTCCCTTGATACCGAGGTACTTGCTCAGCTGAGGATGGCGAAAGTCCGCGTCGATCACGGTCACCGGCTCGCGTGCCTGGGCCAGCGCGATCGCGAGGTTGCTCGTGGTCGTCGACTTGCCCTCCGCCGGCAGCGCGCTTGTCACCACGATCGAGCGCGGCGGGCTCTCGACACCGAGAAAATGGAGGTTCGTGCGCAGCTGTCGAAAAGCCTCGGCGCGCGCTGAGTGGGGAGCGTCTCGCACGATCAGCGGCATAGTCTTCGCCGCGCGGTCGAAGGGCATCAGCCCGAGCGGTACGAGCCCCAGCCGATCCCTGAGCGTATCCATGTCCTTGATGCGTGTGTCCAGCACCTCGAACAGAATCGCCAGTCCGGCGCCCAGCGCCAGTCCGACCACCAGCCCGAAGAGGAGATTGCGCGTCGTCTTCGGCACCACCGGCCCCCCGGGCAGCGTCGCGCTCTGCGAAACCGAGACCTTGACCGGAGAGGCCTTCCCGGCGGCGGGCGACTCCAGGCTTGACACCGTTTGCGAGAGCTGTTCGGCGACGGCGTTTGCGATCCGCGGCACGAGCAAGCGGGAAGGATCGGTGACCGTGAGTTCGATCACGACGGTGTTGGTGGGCACCGTAGCGCTGACGCGCGACGCCAGCGACTTGGGCGACTCGCGCAGGCCGAGCTGGTTGATCACGGCGGACGCGATGTTCCTACTGTCGGCGAGATCCGCGTAAGAGGTGACCCGCTGCTGGGTGAGCTGTTCGGCGGCGATGATCGAGCCCACATCGGTCGGCGACTGCGAGGCCGAGACGAACAGGCTCACGCTGGAGGCGTATTCCGGCGTCGTGGAGAGGCTCAAAGCCAGCGCGGCGCCGCCACCGATGATCGTGATCAGTGCGACCATCAGCCACCGGCGGCGCAGCAGCTCTCGATAATCACGTACGGTCACGCTCTCTCCAGTCGGTCGGTTGCGTCGATTCTCGGAAGATCGGCTACGTCGTTTGACTGCCGCAAGGGATAAACCGACAATCGAGCGAATAATCTACCGACGCGATGCAATCGACGCAGCCCGCACAGACCCTGGAACGGACGCAGCCACTGCGGGCGAGCGCGCCGGCCAGCCGTCTGCAGCAGTATGGGCCCTACGCGATCACGCTCTATCTGCTCGCCACCACCCGCTGGGGTAGCGGTCTCAGCCTGGTTGGCGGGCCCCCCTACATAACCGACCTGGTTCTGATCGTGCTGCTGGCAGACCGCGCGGTGGCGGCCGCCGCGCACCGATCGGTCGCGACGGGGGTCGAGTCCTGGGTTGGCATCTTGACCACCGCTTTGCTGGCGTGGAGTCTGATTCTGCTGATGTTCGGGTCGATCTCGCAGAACGCGCTTCGCGACGCGGCACCGTACCTGTACGTCATCACGGTCTTCCTAGTGCGCCCCCCCACCGAGTCCTCCGAGGGGACGACATCACGAGCGCTGATGGCGGTACTCATCTTCCATGCGACTTGGGTCACGATCGCGCAACTGGATCCATCGCTGGAAACCAGCACACCGATCGTCGCCGCCGGCACACACCTGCTTTCGCTGCGCTCGGACTTCGACAGTCTGGTCTGCGGCCTGCTGGCGGCGATCGGCCTGCACCGGGCCCTGTCCGGCCGCAGCCCGGCATACAACCTTGCACTCGCGGCCTGGGGCTCTGTTCTCGTATTCACGTTCTTCAACCGGGCCGGCCTGCTCGCCTTTATCGTTGAGTTGATCGTCGTCGCGCTGTTGGCTCCGGCACGGCGGCGCTTCATCGGCAGCTATGACCGGCGAGCTGTGATCGCGGTCCTCGTGATGATTGTTCCGATCCTTCTGGTCGTTGCAAGTCAGAGCCAGCCGGTGGAACGCCTACTGGGGACCGTGCCTGGGAGCAATGCCTCTTCGTCTGAGCTTCATGGCGCCGCAGGCACAGCAAATGCACGCCTGAAGGCATGGAAGGAGCTGGCCGTCTATATCGAGCGAGACCCGACTCGTGAGATTCGCGGTGTCGGCTTTGGCCCGGACTTCCTGCACGAATCTGGCGCCGATGTGTTGCTGCTAGGCACCGCCGCCGCCGAACAGGAAGACGTCCGCTCACCCCACAATTACCTGCTGGGCACGTGGGCACGGCTTGGGCTAATCGGCGTCATCCTGGTGCTCGGCCTCCTGATCGCAGGTCTGCGTCTGGCGCGTCTGGTGGCAAAGCACGCTCCACATGTGCGCGACGACGACGTTCTCGCCATGCTGCTGGTGGCCAGCATCCCGGTGGTCGCATTCGTCGGTGTCGTGCTCGAGTCGCCCTTTGGCGCGCTGCCCTATTTCTGGGCGATTGGACACCTGAGCGCACGCGCCTGTCAGGTAGGCGCCGTCAGGCCGTTCGGCGTTGCCCGAGGCTTGCTACGTCCTGGCGAGGGTGGCAGCAATGTATTGGCCGACCGCTTGCTCTGAGCAGTACTTCGACCACCAGTCAAGAGCTTCTCGGCTATATCTATTGAGAACCTCGGGGTCAGCCAAGAGCGACTCCACAGTCGCTTCTAGATCATTCCAGCTTTTTAGGCGGATCGCCGGAGCGCCAACAAAAAAGCGCTGTGACGGGGCCACGTCCGTGATGACGACGCAGCCAGCCCTCATCGCCTGGAAAAAACGAAATGTCTGCGGACAAGCTCCCCGAGGTACGAGCGAGATCTTCGCGTCCATCAACTGATCGGCATATGCATGTCCATCGCTGCCGATTGCCTCGGCATAGTCGGAGGCCACAATCATCTTCACACCGAGCTTTGGGTGACGGCCTAAAACCGTTTCCGCGTTCTTGAGCATCACGACCCGTGCAGCGTGCTTCGGACTCAGGAGGTCCTTGATTACGTTGACACGGGACGGCCGATAAGCACCGTGCTCAACGCTCCCGGCAAAGAAGAGCGTCGTCGACCTCGCATCAAATTCACGAAACGGAACAATCTCTTGATTTGCCGTTCCCAACGGGATCTCGCAGAGCGGCGCAAATTGCCGGTGTTTACCCGATACCATCATCCTCAGATGATAAGCCAAACCGGGCACGTACTTCAGACAACGGTGAGCGAAGACCAACAAAGATAATACATTGACAAAAGATGGCTCACGAACAGGATGACATCCCAGACGCGGACGCGTGCCGCAATTCTTGAACACCCCACCAACCTTGTGGAGATAGAGCGGAATTCGACAATGGTCGTCCCCGACTACAATCGCGACAACATCGCGACCATATGACGGCAGACGTTCAACATCGTTGGTCAAGTAAAACGTGAAATCCCTATCACTCGGGATACCGTCCAATGCTTCAAACACCCTACGGAAATACATCAACTCCGGCCACTCGCCGGGTGTTCGAGGCCCAGACAGGTCCAAAGTATCCGGTTGGCCATCTACGGTAAGACAATTTATATATCGATTAGCCACGGATTACGCCATCGGGACGGGAGAACATTTATAGGAGCATATACAAGCTTGCGGACCGGTTGACCGCCGCGGCACGCAGCCCATGGCTTGGCCGTCCTGTACGATCCCGCCCGACGTCATGCCTATAAGACTCCCTGCAAACCACCGCAACCCCACTAGGCCTAGCCCGGATCGTGGATCGCTGCGCCCAGCGTACGAAGCCTAAACGGATACATGCAAAGCGATCTCATCATCGACGTCGGGATGCACATAGGTCACGACACTGAGTTTTATCTCGCGAAGGGTTTCAACGTGGTCGCGGTGGAGGCCGATCCAGATCTGGTCAAGCAAGCCGAAGCGAAGTTCGCCCGCGAGATCGACGACGGCCGACTCCGGATCTTCGGGGTGGCGATCGCCGACCGAAGGGGAACCGTCCAACTTGCAGTCGCCGAGGAGAGTGGCCTCAACTCACTATCGGCTGCAGAGGTACAGCGCGCGGAGAAACAGGGCGCTCGCTTCCACTACGTCGACGTGCCCGCGGCGCCGTTCGAGGATATCCTGAACGAGGTCGGCATCCCCTACTACCTCAAGGTCGATATCGAGGGCTTTGACAAGCTATGTGTTCAGGCCCTACACAACTTCGACGAGCGGCCACCCTACCTGTCGATCGAGTCGAGCATAAAGAGCGCGGAGCATCGGCTTGGGTTCGACGAGATCTTTGAGGAGCTTGCGGAACTTTGGACGCTCGGCTATCGGCGGTTCAAGTACTTAAACCAGATGCGGGTCCCACCGATGCCCGACCCCCCGCTGGAGGGGTGGCACTTTGCTCAACCAACACCCGGCGCCGCCTCCAGCGGGCCGTTCGGCAGGGAGACACCGGGTAAATGGGAACCCGTCGAGCGAACGATCGTTCGCGGTTGGGCGTTACGGATACAGCACGAGTTCGGCGCTCGCTATGGTCGGTGGGCGAACCTCCCGCCGGGGCTGCTCTACCGGGGCCTACGATCGCGTGTCCTGAGGAGTCCGACCGGCTTTTTCGACCTACACGCGCGCCTGGATTCGGTCGAGTGATTCAACTGGCGCGCGCCAACACGGTGGCGTAGGCACCCTCCAGCCGACCGAGGCTGTGCTCCGGGCGGTGCAACTCAGACCAGCAACGCCACGCCCCCGCGCCCAGGCGGATCGCCTCGTCGTCGTCTGAGAGGTGCGCCACCGCCACCTCCCACTCATCCGCCACCCCCGGGGTTGCCAGGAGACCAGACTCGTCATGCTTGACGACCTCCGGAAGGCCACCGCTACGACTCGCCACCACAGGTATCCCGGCCGCAAAAGCCTCGGTCACCGAGCGAGGCGCCGGGTCGTTTGCAAGTGAGGGAACCATCAGCGCTCTCGCACCGCGCAGCAATGCCGGGATCGCATCGCCTGGGACCAGGCCACGGAACTCGACGTTGGGCTGGGCCACCGCACGCAGACGTCTCATCTCGGGCCCATCGCCGACGACGACAAGCCTGCCAAGGCCTCGCGCCCAGGCTTCGATGAGCGCATTTGCGCCCTTCTCTCGGGTCAGGCGACCGACGTAGAGGAAATAGTCACCAGGACCCTCGCGCCGCGCCGTCGGCCACGCGAACTGCGGCGCAACCTCGATACGCCCATCCGAGATGCCAGCTTGGAGATGCTTTTTACGCACGAAATCGCTGACCGCGAGAAAGCGGTCAACCCGATCGAAAGTACTTAGGCTCCGATGCACCGCCAGCGATGTCGCGAGCACACCACTCGCCGGCCCGGATCCGCGGTAGCAGCGATGCGCCACCCCCCGCCAGGGCAGGCGCCCGAGACACTCCTCGCAAGTGTGGCCGTTTCGGTAGAAGCTGCCCGACAGACACATCAGACGATAGTTGTGCAAAGTCATGACGACGCCCGCCCCCTGAGCGCTGGCCTCGCGGATCACCGCAGGCGAGACCAGCGGAAAAAGGTTGTGGCAGTGGACTATCTCCGCCCCCCAACCACCGACAAGCTCTCTGACCTGCGTTACGGCTTCGGTGGACCAGATCGCCTGCGCTGCGGCCTTCACCTGCTCCCCCGGCCTCTTACCCGGCAAGGGCGTCCAGGGCCTGACCTCGTGGCCCGCATCGGTAAGCAGCTTGATGTCGTCACCCAGCACCCGATTCTCACCCGAGGCGGGACCCGAGAGATAGCGCGAATGGAGGATGGCGATCCGCATGTCTCGCCTGGAGGGTACTGAGCGCTACGCCGACGCCGACGCGCTGGAGATTCGAGCCTGCGCGATCAATCCCTCGCCCACAGGCCCTCCGCCGAGTCGGTGGGCGGCACGCAAGCCTACGTCTACCACCCTGCCGAATCGGCTGGGGACGGCGAAATAGCTCGCCATGCTCTGGGTGGCGAAGCCCGCCGCCTGGAGAGTCCGTTCCAAAGTTCGCGGGCCGTAGTAGACGAAATGATCAGGGTGCACCCGCTCGCGTCCGAAGACGGCCCGTATGCCGACCTTGGGGCTGCAGGCGTTGGGGACCGTTATACATATCAAGCCATCCCCTTCCAGCAGATCTCCGCACCCTCTCAGAAATGAGACCGGGTCTGGCACATGCTCGAGCGTCTCCGGAACGAGAACGAGGTCGTACGCACCCCGGTGCTCCTCGGGAACCCCGCTCGTGACGTCAAGGCAGAGGAGAGGCGCATCGGGCAAGAGCTCCGCCAGCCGCTCGATCCCCTCGCGATCCACATCGATCCCCGTTACGTCTCCGAACCGCAGGAGGCGCTCGTGCAGAAGATCTCCTGTACTCAGGCGATGCTCCGTGTACGGCCAGTCGGTACATCCCAGGTGTGCGATTCGCTGGTGCTCGGCGACTAGGCCCTCTAGGAAGGAAACGCGATCGGCGATGAGGGGCAGGCGCAGCCGGCTACCGGTTCGCAGGTCAGGCTCTACAAGCATGCTCACCCCTGTCCGCTAGACGCTTCAGGATGGCTGAACCGCCGGACCAGCGATCCTCATCGGGGCCGCCCCGACCTTACTCACAGGCTGCAAAGCTCTGTGCTCGGGTATCGCATGGACGAGGTGATACCAGAATACGACGGCCGCAAAGCTATTACCGACCACCAGGCCCCATGCGGCGCCAGGCGCTCCGGCAAGCGCCGCGCCGATCAACCCGCTGCACAGGACCACAGGGGAGACGAGCAATCGAGCACGCATGCTACGGCGCGCTGCCGCAAGCGCCCGCAGCGAGATTACGGCGCCCATCACCACGCCGAGCGCGACCAAGCAGAGGGCCAGCGGCACGACCAACGGGCGCGCGGTGTACCAGACTGTCCCGATCGCCGACACCCCTATATGCGTCGGGATCAACAACACGAGACCGGCCCAGAGCATGGTCAACGCGACCAGAGCGCCCGACACGACCCCGCTGGCAAGGATCAGCTTGCGAGGATCCCTCTCGAGCAGCCGAACGGCCTCGGGTACCCCCGCGAGAATTGCCCCAAATCCAACGATGTTGATCGGCCCAAGCAGCAGCAAGCCTCCTCGTACAGCCGCGACGGCACTCAGGCTCGTCACGAGGGCGATCGCATAAAGCATCACCTGCCCCTCACCCGTCAGGCTGACAAACTCGGCTAGATAGCGAGGAGCGAGATCCGATTGCCGGCGCCACCAGGAGACACACCGAGACGGTCTCGGCAATAGACCACTCTGAAAAATGCCAACCACGGCCGCCACGGCCGCAGAGCCTCCCCAAAGGGCCAGTAGCACCTCGAGACTGAGATGGCCGTTCGTCATCGAAATGATGATCGCCGGCAGAAGCAGCAGCGCGTACACGGCATCGTTGAAGAATGCGCGGATGCCACTCCCGGCCGCGAAAAACGAATACCTCCAGGCGTCCTGAAGCAACAATCCCGGCAGCGAGATTCCCAAGATTACAAGCAGATCTCTGACCTGCCCTCCCAACACCAGGCCGACCAGCGCGCATACGACACCGATGAGAGCGCCGACCACGACTGCTGCGCCCGTCGCCATCGAGGCGCCTGTCCGCCAGTTGAGCACCGACTCGTTGCTGTAGCGCACGGCAAGCGGTTCGCAACAGATCGCCCGGCAGGACCCCAGCGCGATGCTGAACGTCGCAAAGATCAGCGCGAACAGCCCGAAAGCACGCGGAGTGCTCTCGTGAGCGGCCATAATTACCAGCGCGAAGTTCGTGAGGCTGGACAGCGCCTGGTCGGCAAGTCCCCAGCCGGCACGCCCCGCGAGCCCTTCGCCTCGTGCCCTCAGCCGCGTGAAGCCGCCTTTCCGTACCCCTGACGACGCAATATGCACAGCCATGAGACTAGCTCGATGCGCGACCGAGGTGTTCGCGCATCACGCCCGCGAGGAAACGAGGATTCCCCACGAGGTAGCGGCCGGCGAGACGCCTGGGCTCGCTCAGCAGACGATGGCACCACTCCAGGCCCAGCTTCTGCAGCCACTCGGGCGCGCGCTGCTTGGTACCCGACACGAAGTCAAAAGCAGCGCCGACGCAGAGGATCACGGGCGCGGCCCCCAGCTCCCGCAGCCGATTGGCAACGTAATGCTGGTTGGGAGTGCCGACGCCGATCCACAGCAACTCGGTCCCCGAGGCCCTGATGCGTGCCGCCGACGCCGCCAGTTCGTGCTCGCTCGGCATACCCCACGGCGGCGCCTCGGCCCCGACGATCCGGATCCCGGCGTGGCGGCGTCGCAGCTGAAAGCGCAGTCGCTCGTTGACCAGCTCACTGCCCCCATATAGGTAGTGACTTCTCCTTGCTTGGAGCCCCTCTTCGCACAGCAATGTGACGCCGTCGGTTCCGGCGATCCGCTCGGTTCGGCGACCCCGCAGACGAATGGCCCAGGCGATCGGCTGACCGTCGGCGATATTGAGATCTCCGTCGTTCAGCACCGCGCGATAGGAGTCGTCTTGGGCGGCCCTGACCGTGGGATCGACTGCCAAAAAGTGGATCACGTGACTTTCGTCACACCGGACAAACGACTGCACGATCCGCCCGAGATCCTCGCGATCGAGCAGGTCGAAGCGAACCCCGTTGACAATCTGCGTCGACTCGCCCCTCGCGCAGACGTGCAGCGACGCATCATGCCGGTCCTCCAGATATTCGGCCGGAGCCGCGACAGCCACATTTGACGAGCCGGCATGGAAAAGATGGGAGCTTTCTTCGCCCACATCGACGGCCGAGTCATACTCGTACTGGTACATGACTCAGGCCGCCGCCACGAGCTCCGGAGCCTGCAGTGGCCGCTCCCACGACGCCGCCATCTCGGCGTAGATCCACTGGTACGTGGCCTCCAGCCCCTCTCGAAGAGATGTGCTCGGTTCCCAACCCAGCCGCTGCCGGATCAGGGTGTTGTCGCTGCAGCGCCCACGGACGCCCTTGGGCGCGGAGAGATCGTAGCTGCGAGACAGTTCGGTGCCCGCGATCCGCTCGACGATGTCGACCAGCTGGTTGATCGTGACCAACTCGCTGCTGCCGAGATTGACCGGGTCGGCAACCTCGTCGGCCATGATCGCCTTCGTCCCGAACAGGCAGTCGTCGATGTAGGTGAAGCTGCGCGTCTGCTCGCCGTCGCCCCAGATCTCGATCTCGTGATGGCCTGAGAGCACGGCGGTCGCGACCTTGCGACAGATCGCGGCCGGAGCCTTCTCGCGCCCGCCGCAATAGGTTCCGTGAGGACCGTAGACGTTGTGATAGCGCGCGACTCGCGCGATCACGCCGAAGTCCTCTTCGAAATGCCGGCACATCCGCTCGCTGAAGAGCTTCTCCCACCCGTAGCCGTCCTCGGGCATCGCCGGATACACGTGGGCCTCCCTCAACGCGGGCGCATCGGGCCTCGTCTGCCTGTCCGCCGCGTACACACACGCTGAAGACGCATAGAAATACCGCTTCACGCCCAGATCCCTGGCCGCCTCCAGCAGATGAGTGTTGATCAAAACAGAGAGCATGCACAGCGCCTTGTTGTTCTCGATGAAGCCCATGCCGCCCATGTCGGCCGCGAGGTTGTATACGGTCTGCGCGCCGGCGAGCGCCTCGTAGCACGCCTCGCGCCGGGCGAGATCGAGCCGCTTGTTCTCGATGCCGTCGAAGCGCTGATGCCACTCCTCGAACGGCTTGACATCGACTGCCACCACGTCCATGCGCCCGTCGCGAATCAGGTCGGCGACAAGGTGTCCACCGATGAACCCGCCCGCGCCGGCGATTACAACTCTTTCCTTACTCACCGTCGTCCTCCTGACTTGATGATTGCCATCCGTAGCTCCATCCCGATGCTCAAAACTCGATAGTGCGATCGCTAGTCGAGGAAGATCCCCGACAGCACGGCGTTCAGCCCAGCGGTTCGATCGACGATGATCGTCGCCACCCCACCCGCGGGGACATTGACCGGGAAGGACATCCATGCTCCCTGGCTGAAATTCGAAAGCATTGCCGTCTGCCCGTCGACGGTAACCATCTCCTGCCGGCCTCCCGATTCCCAATCCACCGCATACAAATTGAGAGCGCCAGAATATGCAGCAGTGAAATTGAGCTGAACTTCGATCTGATTGGGGTCGTAGTAGGTCGCCGCGGTGCGTTCAGCCTTGTTGGGGCTCTCCAGGGCCTGCGGTTCGGTCGTCGTTCCCGTGGTCCACCAGACATACCTGCTGCCGCGAGTCAGATTCACGTTCGCGTTCGTCAACGACGTCAGATCGGTTGGCGTCGTCGATCCGTTCCACGCCGCCAGGTCATAGCCGGCCGATCCGTATGTGCCCACCCAATTGCCCTGGGGCGCACTGACGACCGGCATCGCGGGCGGAGCGCCGCCGTCGCCGAGGAAGATCCCCGAGAGCACCGCATTCGGGCCGAACGTCTTGTCGACTGTGATCGTCACCGTCCCTCCCGCGGCGACTTCGACCGGGAACGACACCCAGGCGCCTTCGCTGAAGTCACCAAGCGCCACGCTCTGGCCGTTGACCGTGATGATCTCGCGCCGCGTCTGTTTGTCCCAGTCGACCGCGTACAGATGCAGATTCCCGCTGTACGCCTTCGTGAAGCTCAGCTTCAGCTGGATCTCATTCGGGTCGTAGTACGTCGTCGCGCTGCGCGTCAGTCCGCTTGGATCCGAGAGCGCGCGAGCATCCGTGCTACCCGTCGCCCACTGATAGCGACTGCCTTGAACCAAGGTCAGCGAAGCATTCGGGAGATAAGAGACATCGCCCGAAGCGCCGTGCCAGCCGGCAAGCGCGTAACCGACGGACCCGACCGTGTTCACCCATGGCCCCTCCTGCGCGGCGCTCTTCACTTCCGGCGCGGGTGGAGTACCGGCTTCACCCAGGAAGATCCCTGACAGCACGGCGTTGGCGCCGGCCGTTCGATCGACCGTGATCGTGATCGTTTCTCCCGCGGCGACGCTGATCGGGAACGACACCCACGCGCCTTCGTGGAACGAGCTCGAGAGCTCAGCCGTCTGACCGTCCACCGTGATCGTCTCGCGACGTTCCGTCGAGTCCCAGTCGAGGGCGTACAGGTGCAGGGTTCCTTTTTCGTATGCCTTCGTGAAGTGCAGCTGCACCTGGACCTGATTCGGGTCGTAGTAGGCCGCCGCGTTGCGGGTCAGCTGGCCCGGTTCGGAGAGCGCACGTGCTTCTGTGGTGTCCAGGGACCACCGGTAGCGGCTGCCCTGGGTGAGGCTCACCGTGGCGTCCGGGATGTAAGAGACATCGCCCGTGGTCCCGTCCCAGCCCGCGAGGTCGTAGCCCGCGGAGCCGACGGCGCCCACCCAGCCGCCTCCGGAGCCCGTCGGCACGGTGCTCGGCGGCGCACCCGCTTCGCCGAGGAAGACCCCCGACAGCACCGCGTTGGCGCCGGCTTCGTGATCGACTGCGATCGTCACGCTGCCGCCGGCCGCGACGCTGACCGGCAACGAGACCCAGGCCCCGTTGTGGAATTCGGCGTTGAGCAGGACCGTGCGCGGGCCCGACCCGTCGTTGACTGTGATCGACTCCCGGCGCGCCGTCGAGTCCCAGTCGACCGCGTATAGATGAAGGCTGCCGCTGTACGCCGTGGTGAAGCCCAGCTTCAGCTTGATTTCATTGGGGTCGTAGTAGGTCGCGGCGTTGCGGGCGCTGCCTTCCGGTCCTTGCAGTGCACGAACATCGCTCGTGTTCGCGGTCCACTCGTAGCGGCTGCCTTTTTCGAGGGTCGAAGTCACGTTGGGTAGATCGGAGACATCCTGTGTGCCGTCCCAGGCGCCCAGCAGGTAGCCGGCCGAACCGACTTTGCCGAACCAGCTGCCCTGCGGTTCCTGTTGCACCGGGGCCGGTGCGGTCGGCCACGGCGTCGTCGGGACGTAGGTGCTGCTCGCCGTCGGCACGCTCGTCCACCCTGACTGGATGCCCCCGTATACCGATCCGACCCCGGTGACACCCGTCAGCGGCGTGTTGACCGCTGCGGTCCCGGTGTTCTGGAGGGTCACCTGGTCGCCTTCGATGTAGCCGCTGACCTGGCCGGTGTTGGCCTGGCTCCAGGCCTGCTGCTCGGCCAGCAACGCCCCGATCTGCGCCATCGTCGGCTGTTCAAGCGGGGTGTTGAAGTACGCGTCGTACTGTTCCAGCAGCGGGTTCAGCACCGAGTAGAACAGACCGTCGCCCTTCGACGGCAGAGTGGCCGGCGGAGTGCCTGTCGTGGGCGGCCCGGCCGGCGGGGTGCCCATCAGGTTTGGCTGGTGGAAGTAGTGCGGGCGCGGGTCGTTGCCCATCACGTGCTGGAACATGTTCGTGTCCACGTCGGCCACGACTTCGGCGAAGTCCGCCGGTTTCGTCTCACACGTGTTGGTCGAGCTTTCTTTGCATTTGCCGCCGGCGGCTTCGGAGGTGTACAGCGTGTTGTACTCGTCGACCTCCTGCGCCTCGGTCGAGACGTTGTAATAGATGTTCGTCGGATAGCGCGGGATCGCCCGGGCCGGACCGTCCACGAACGTCGAGCCCGCCGGATAGGCTTCGGCGGTGCTGCCGGCGATCGTCGGGTTCGGATATGGCTTGGAGGCGTCCGAGCCGAAGAATTTGATCCCGACCCCTTCGAGCGCCGGAATGAAGACCGGGTTCTGCGGGTAGGCGCTCTCGATCGCTTCGTTGGCGACCGGGGGAGCGGCGGACGCCGTGCCCGCGGCGCCGGTGTCCGTATACGACTGCTCGAGCGCGCCGCCGCCCGCGACGGCTTTGTTCGTGGTCGGGTTGCTGAACCAGCTGTTCGGCGGCGCCGTGGTCGGAGCCGGCTCGGTGCCAAGCAGCTTCCATTCGTTGCTGCCCGAGACCTCGCGGTAGATTTTGAATTCCGCCCCGTGGCAGACTGCGGCCCACGTCAATTTGACCGTCGAGGTCGAGCCGGTAACGACAACGGGCGCCGACTCGGTGGGGCTCGACTGCCCGCCACCGGGCGTGAAGTCGTCGGTGACGGCGTATACATATGTGCCGGCCGCCAGTTTCCCGCCGGTCGTGGCCGCTTCGGCGGTGTCGAGGTCCGGTGGGTCGACGACCCCCGGGTTGCCCGGCAAGAGGTTTGCCAACCCCGAATGCTCGCCCGTGATGATCACCGTCGGGTTGTCGTTGCCGAGCGCGGCGGTCGGTTCGGTGCTCGCGGTCAGCCCGAGACCGCCCGTTCCCGCCTTCGCTCCGGGCGCTTCCGCGGCCCAGCTGTTGTTCTCGTTGAGCTCGGATTCGATGTAGCTCTGCGTCGCGCAGTTGATGTCGATGTTCGGGTGATCCCACGTGTGGCTGATCCAGCCGAACGCGCTCTTGTATTTCTGGAACGCCGCCAGCAGCGGGTCGGTGCCTTCTGTGGAACCGCCCCCTTTGGTGGTTTCTCCGCTCGAGCCGCCGCTGCCGCCGAGCGCCGAGATGTTGCCTTCGGCGTAGGACACGCTGCCACCGCCGTTGAACAGCATGTCGATCCGGAATTTGTTCTGTTCTGACCATTTCGCCGCGTATTCGACGTCGGCGGGCACCTCGCGGAGCGCTTCTTCCGGGTTGTAGTTGGTTGTGTGCGTGGTCGTGTCCCACGAGTCGTCGAACAGGAAGTTGTCGTCGACGTCGGCCTCGTAGTAGTTGCGCTGGTCGCCGAAGTACACCCCGCGCGTGACCCAGTCCAGCGCGCCGTGGCGCAGCAGCTCGGCCTGCAGCTGGTAGGCGTTCTCGTCGAAGCTCTCAACCAGTTCCTGCACGCCGTTTGCGTGCGTGAAGATGCCGGCGAGCGCCGAGCCCCCCGTGCCGGAGACCAGCGGCGTGAAGCTCGTGCCGGTCGCCTGGGTGCTGAGCGGGGTCGCTTCGTAGCCGTAGGTGCCGATGTCCATCGGCACCGGTCCCTTCAGATATGGGAAGACTTTGTCGCCTTCGGCCGTGAGCGTGCCCTGCGCGCCTTTCGCGAATTCCCCGGAGACCGTCGGAGCGTTCAAACCGTACGTGGCGCTCGGGAAGATGTCACCGGTCAGCTGGCGCACGTTGAACGTCTGCTCGTACTCTTCCAGCGCCGCCCATTCGCTCGGCGACAGCTGCGACACGCAGGTCGCGGCGCATTCGGGCAGATCCCCGACGGAGACGATGATCGCCTGGTATTTGGCCTCCTGCGTGCCGTTGGCCATCGTGTCCGACAGCGTCGCCGCCGTAATCGGCGCGTGCCCTGGCGTGGTCGCGATCGCTTCGAACGGGACGCCTTCGCGCCGCAGCGCCGTCTGCCAGGCGACGAAGTCCGGCTCGGTCGCCGAGGTGCCGAGCACCAGCACCTTCATGTCGATGCGCTGGGCCGCGGCGGCCGAGGCCGGAGCGATCGAGGCGACGCCTCCGGCGATCGAGAAGACGGCCATCGCGGCGAGCAGCGGCGCTGAGATCGACCTTCTCGACATCTCAGACCTCAGCCATCTGAATGTCGAGCGACTCGGCCTCATCTAGCTTGGCCTCATCTAGTAGCTTGGCCTCATCGACGGCGAGGTGTGCCGACCCGGTGCTCTCGGCGACCCCATCCTGAAGATCGTCGACCGAAAGCTCGCCGAGCCGGCCCCGGATGCCCTGCATCGCCAGCTGGACCTCATGGCAGGCGGCGATCAGACCGTCGCGCATCGCCAGACAGTCCTCCACCGCCTGCCCGCTTGATCCAGGGCCGGCGGCCTCGTCCCGCGACTCTGTCGGACTTTCCCCCCCGAGGTGGCGCATGCGCTCGATCACGCTGCCCGCGTCCGGCGGGCGGTGGCGTTCGACCTTCAGCCGCGCGTTTTCCTCGCGCAGCAGCGCCAGCTCCATCTCGAGGTCTCCCAGCGCCGCATCGCCCGCGGATGCACGCTCCCCGCCCGAGACTCCCAATCTCAAGAGCCGGCCGATCCTATCCCCACGTGTGCTCATGTCCATAGTGGTTCCATCCGAGCTGGAGTCTCCCCATTTCGCGGTGGATACCCAATGGGCCAGTTGCCCCATCTTGCGTTCAGATCCCTGAACGGCCGGCTAGAATCGGGAGCGGACGTAGGTGAACAGGTCGGCGCTCGACGTCGCGCTTGTGCCGCTCGCCGTCTTCACGGTCACGGCCACCGTGCCGCTGCCCGACGGAGCCAGCACGAGAATCTGCGTGCTCGACAGCACCAGGCCGAGGGCCGGCTGCGAACCGAAGTCCACCGCTTGAACGTTTGTGAAGTTCTTGCCGGTGATCAACACGATCGAGAGCGCTCCACCAGAGTTGGAGGACAGGCCGCTGACGACGGGCGGGGGCGCCTTGACGGTCAGCGTCGCCGCCGCGCTCGTCGCGGAGCCGGTGGCGTTCTTGAACACGGCGCGGTACTCCCTGCCGCTCTCGGCGGTCGTCGTGCTCGCCACCGTCAGCGTGCCGGTCGTGTTGCCCGCATCGGCTGTGTCGTTCGCGAACGTGGCGCCGCCGTTCGTCGAGACCTGCCACTGAACCGTCGGGGTGGGCACACCTGAGGCCGCCGCCGTGAACGTCGCGCTTTCGCCCGCCGTCACGGTCTTGGCCGCCGGATTGGTTGTGACCTTCGGGGCTTCCGGCTTGGAGTTGACCGTCAGCGTCGCCGCCGTGGTCGTCGCGGTGGATACGGTGTTCGTGAACACCGCGCGGTACTCGTGGCCGCTCAGAGCCACGGTGGTGCTCGCCACCGTCAGCGTGCCGGTCGTGTTGCCCGCGTCGGCTGTGTCGTTTGCGAACGTGGCGCCGCCGTTCGTCGAGACCTGCCACTGAACCGTCGGGGTGGGCACGCCCGAAGCCGCCGCCGTGAACGTCGCGCTTTCGCCCGCCGTCACGGTCTTGGCCGCCGGATTGGTCGTGACCTTCGGGGCTTCCGGGACAACGGGAGCCGCCGGCCAGGTGCTCGGGGCGGTGTAGGTTCCGCCCGTCGCCGGCACGCTCGTCCACCCGGACTGGATCCCGCCGTAGAGCGATCCAACGCCCGTGACTCCCGTCAGCGGCATGCTGATCGCCGCACCGGAGTTCTGGATCGTGATGTGGTTGCCTTCGATGTAGCCGCTCACCTGGCCGGCGCTCGCATGGCTCCATGCCTGCTGCTCGGCGAGCAGCTGACCGATCTGCGCCATCGTCAACTGTTCGATCGGCGCGCTGAAGTACTTTTCATACTCTTCCAGCAGCGGGTTCATGACCGAGTAGTACAGCCCGTCGCCGACGCTCGGCGAGGTCGCCGGTGGGGTCCCCGCGGTCGCCGGTCCCGGCGGCGGCGAGCCCATCAGGTTCGTCTGATGGAAGTAGTGCGGGCGCGGATCGTTGCCCATGATTTGCTGGAACATGCCCGTGTCCACATCGCTGACGACGCCGGCGAACGTCGCGGGCGCGGTCTCGCAGGTGGTCGTCGCGCTGGCAACGCACAGCCCACCCTCTGCTACCGGCGTGTACAGCGTGTTGAACTCGTCGAGCTCCTGCGCCTCGGTCGAGGCGTTGTAGTAGATGTTCGTCGGATAGCGCGGGATCGCCTGGGCCGCTCCGTCGGTGAACGTCGAGCCCGCTGGATAGGCTTCCGTGGTGCTGCCTCCGATCGCCGGGTTCGGATAGCCCTTGGAGGCGTCTGCGCCGAAGTACTTGATTCCGACCCCTTCGAACGCTCCGATCAAGGCCGGATTCTGCGGGTAGGGGCTCTCGACCGCTTCGTTGACCGCCGGCGGGCCGGCCGAGGGAGTCCCCGTCGCGCCTGTGTCGGTGTAGGTCTGCTCCAGAGCGCCGCCACCCGTGACCGAGGTGTTTGTGGTCGGGTTGGTAAACGCGCTGTTCGGCGGCGCGGTCGTCGGCTGCGGAGCCGTCGCGAGCAGCTGCCATTCGTTGCTGCCCTGGACCTCGCGGTAGATTTTGAACTCCGCGGCGTGACACACGGCCGCCCAACTCAGCGTGACCGCGCCCGTCGAGCTCGTGACCGTCACCGGCGCGGACTCCGAGGCGGTCGATTGGGGGCCGCCCGCCGTGAAGTCGTCGGTCACGGCGTACACGTAGTTGCCCGGCGCCAGTGCCCCGCCGGTCGTGGCCGCTTCGGCGGTGTCGAGGTCCGGCGGGTCGACGACCCCCGGGTTGCCCGGCAGCAGGTTCGCAAGGCCCGAGTGCTCGCCGGTGACGATGACCGTCGGGTTCTCGACGCCGAGCGCCGTTGTCGAGCTCGTGCTCGCGGTGAGACCGAGGGTGCCGGCGCCCCAGCTCGTGTTCTCGTTGAGCTCGGCTTCGGTGTAGCTCTGCGTCGCGCAGCCGACGTCGAGGTTCGGGTGATCCCAGGTGTGGCTGATCCAGCCGAACGAGGCCTTGTACTTCTGGAACGCGCTCAGCAGCGGATCGGAGCCTGAGTGTTCGCCCTGGTATTGGACGCTGCCGCCGCCGTTGAACAGCATGTCGATCCGGAAGTTGTGTTCGCCTGCCCATTTCGCCGCGTATTCGACGTCGGGCGCCGTCTCGCGCAGCGCGTCTGCCGGGTTGTAGTCGGTCGTGTGCGCGGTCGTGCTCCAGGAGTCGTCGGAGAGGAAGTTGTCGTCAACGTTCGTCTCCAGGTAGTTGCGCTGGTCGCCGAAGTACACCCCGCGCGTGACCCAGTCGAGCACGCCGTGGCGCAGCAGCTCGGCCTGCAGCTGGTACTGGTTCTGGTTGAACGTCTCGATCATTTCCTGGACGCCGTTGGCGTGCGTGTAGACGCCGACGAGCGCCGAGCCTTCCGGGCCGGAGACGAGCGGTTCGAAGCTCGTCCCGGTCGCCTGCGTGGCGAGCGGGCTCGCCTCGTAGCCGTAGGTGCCGGTGTCCATCCCGACCGCTTCCTTCAGGTACGGGAACACCGTTTTACCGGCGCTCGTGAGCGTCCCCTGGGTGCCGTCCAGCGCGCCGGAGCTCGTCGGGCTGTTCAGGCCGTAGCTCGAGCCGGGGTAGACGTCACCGGTCAGCTGGCGCACGTTGAACGTGTGCTCGTATTCTTCGAGCGCCGTCCATTCAGTGCTCGACAGTTGGGACACGCAACCGGATTCAGGGCATTCCACCAGCCCCCCGACCGAGACGATGACCGCCTGGTACTTGGCTTCCTGGGCGCCGCTCGACAGCGTCGCGGCCGTGATCGGCGTGTGCCCGGGTGTGGTCACGATCGCTTCGAACGGAACGCCCTCGCGTTGCAGCGCCGACTGCCAGGAGACGAAGTCCGGCTCGGTCGCCGAGGTCCCGAGCAACAGCACCTTCATGTCGATCCGCTGGGCGGCCGCGGCCGATCCCACAGCGGTGGATGCAAGCGCTGCCAGCATCGATACGACGGCCAGCGAGAGGACGACCACTTTTCTCAACGTCTCCACCCCATCTTCCTTGACGGACAATTTCGTGAGTATCCACGTCTTGTCCCCAAGTTCCAATGAGCCGGGCGGCCCCATTGACGTTCAGCTCTCTGAACGTCAATGCATGTGCGGCAGGTCGTCTACCAGCAGGGTTCGAACGTGGTCCCGTTGAGTTCGAGACCGAAGCGCGCGCCCATGATCCCGGCCGTGTTGTCGGCTGAGCAGAACGCGCTCGTGGCAAGTTCGTACTCGGCGTTCAGCACCGGCTTGCCCGCCGTCAGATAGGCGTCGAAGCTTTCGCATTCGCTGTACTGGTTGCACTGCTCGGTGAGGGCGCCGTCGAAGTGCGACTCTAGGCTGCTCGTCTGTTCGCCGTCGTTCTTCTGCAGGACCGCCATCCCCAGCGAATGCGCCTCGGTCGCGATCCACTCGTCGTAGGTCAACTGCTCCGCGGCGGTGATCGTGAAGCCGGTGCCCTGTTCGGCGTAGTCTTCGATGTTGTCCGGCTCGACCGCGTCGAAGCCCTTTTCCTTGCACATCTCAAACCGCTTGGTCATGATCGGCTCGAGCACGCTCGTGTCGGCGATGTTCAGGTACTTCTCGCCCGGCCAGCCGTTTGAGTCGCCGATCACCGACGCCGGGAATTCGCTCTCGTCCGAGCGCCATTCCTCCCACGTGCCGACGTCGATGTAGCAGATCACGTGAATGCCTTTCCCATGCAGCGTCGAGACCTCCGCCGCGGTGTTTTCGAACCCGTCGATGTCATAGGCGGCCACCGGCTCGCTGTTGTTGACGGTCCCCTGTATCTGCCAGTACCAGGTCAGAGACTTGGGCGGAACCCACCAACTGCCGGCCGGTTCTTTTTTGGGTTCTTCTTTGGGCGTTTCTTTCGGTTCTTCTTTCGGTTCTTCCTTGGGCGGTTCTTTTTTGGGTTCTTCTTTCGGTTCTTCTTTGGGTTGTTCTTCTTTAGCTTTTTCTTTCGGTTCTTCTTTGGGGGCGGGTTCTTCTTTGGCTTTTTCTTTGGGGGCGGGTTCTTCTTTCGGCGCTACTTCTTTCGGTTCTTCTTTCGTTTTTTCTGTGGGTTTTTCTTCTTTGGCTTTTTCTTTGGGAGTAGGTTCTTCTTTTGGCGCTACTTTTTTGGGTTCTTCTTTGGGGACTGGAGGCAGCGTGGCCGCGGGAGTGGGGGGAGCAAGTGCGCCACCACCGACGCCAGGCGTGCCGCCGGGGGCGCCTTCCGAGCCGGCCGCCGGAAGGCCGCCGAGCCCGCCGGCGGGCAGACCGCCGCCTAAGCCGCCGACCACGACCCGAAAGCGGGTGCTCGCCCGGTCGAGCCGGCGCACCGAGCGATGCCGGCCGCGGGCGCTCTGGCGCACGGTCAGTCCCAGCAGACCGCTGTCGCCGGCCGGGACCGCGAACCCGGCGCGGAACGTCCCTCTCTCGGTGGCACGGAAGGAGGCGACGCGGTCGGCGCCAAACACGACGATCCCCTTGCCCCGCGGCCGGAAGTCCGATCCCCGTACCCAAACCCATGTGCCGGTGGGGCCGGACAGCGGAGCGAGGGCCACTTGGGGCGCGGGCCTGGCGGCGGCGACGTCCGCAAACGCGCCGCTCGCGAGGATCGCGGCCAAGCCCACGACAAGCCCCATGACCCGAGGGGAGCGAGCACGCATGCCCTCAGCATCGCACATCCAGAGGAGGGCTTTAGTTAAGCACCCGCGACTGCGGCGGATCCGATCGTCATCCCCTCGGGCCGCCTCACACGCGTCGATGGGGGCGCCTCCGGAGAGGCGCCCCCATCGAGACTCGTCTACCAGCAGGGTTCGAACGTCTTGCCGTCGAGTTCGAGGTCATAGCGCGCGCCCATGATCCCAGCCGCGTTGTCGGCCGCGCAAAACGCGCTCGTGGCCAGGCTGTACTCGGCGTTCAGCACGGGCTTGCCCGCCGCCAGGTAAGGCTCGAAGTTCGAGCATTCCTTGTACTGGTTGCACTGCTCGTCGAGCGCCCCGTCGAAGTACGGCTCGAGTTCGTTGGTCTGTTCGCCGTCATTCTTCTGCAGCACCGCCATACCCAGCGAGTGGACCTCGGTCGCGACCCACTCGTCGTAGGTCAGCTGCTCGGCGGCGGTCAGCGGGAACCCAGTCTTGTTTTCATAGCCGTCCATGTTGTCTGGCTCTACCGCGTCAAAGCCCTTTTCCTTGCACATCTGGAAACGTGCCGTCATGATCGGCTCCAGCACGCTCAGCTGCCGGATGTCGAGCCACTTCTCGCCCGGCCAGCCGTTGGAGTCGCCCTGCACGCTGGCGGGGAAGGACGCAAAGTCGGGGCGGAAGTTCTCAGCCGTGCCCACATCGATGTAGCAGATGACATGGATCCCTTTCGCGTGCAGCGTTGTGACCTCGGCAGCGGTGTTTTCGAACCCGTCGATGTCATACGCCGCCACCGGCTCTGAGTTGTTGACCGTCCCCTGGATCTGCCAGTACCAGGTCAGATGTTGCGCCGGGACCCACTGGCTGCCGGTCGAACCGCCCGAGCCGCCTGTCGAGCCGCCACCCGAGCCACCGGTCGAGCCACCCCCCGTCGAGCCACCCGACCCTCCGGTCGAGCCGCCTTCGGATCCTTCGGTGGTGCCGCCTTCGGATCCACCGCCGGTCGAACCACCCGTCGAACCACCTTCGGAGCCCCCCGTCGAACCGCCTTCGCTCCCACCTGTCGCGCCACCTTCGGAACCCCCTTCAGAGCCCCCCGTTGCGCCACCTTCGGAGGAGCCTTCAGAGTCTCCGCCCGAGCCGCCCGTGGAGCCGGCGCCGCTGCCGGACCCTCCGGAGGAGCCTTTGGAGCCTTTGGTTTTTTTGGATCCTTTGGAGTGTTTGCCTTTGCTGCCACCGGTCGAGCCGCCGTGTTTGGAAGCGCTCTTCGAGGCGGCGCTCACGACGACCGCCGCGTGCGAGCCACGTGCGGCGCCGCGCCGGCCCGTGTGGTGACGTGCCTGGCGTGCGAAAGCGACGCCGGTGGAAAGCGCGAGCACCGCGGCGAGCACCAGCAATGAGATGAAGACATGCTTCGTTGTACGGAAACGAGCGAGCATCAAGGACCTCCGTGTCGGGGGCAACCGCAAACCTCGCCTGCGTCGCCGCCTCGTCGTGTGGGTGAACGCCGCAACCCGAAGAAATTCCCGTTGCAGCCCTCAAGGATCGGGCAGCCTGGTCGTTAATTCGTAACTACTACGCGATTCGTGGACGCATGAATGACGCGCAGACGTGCCTGCCCGTATTGATCCACGCCAACCTGCCCGTATAGACCCACACCGCCCGCCCGTATCGACCCACACCGGACGGCCTGGATCTAAGAGGAGCGAGATCTCAGTTCGATCGACCAGCCCGCGTGCGAGGCCACGCGCACGCCTCGGTAGGTCCCTCGCGAAAGTCGCGTGACGCCGCTCGGAGCGGTGCTGTTGACGAGGATGAAGCCCTTCGCGGTAAAGATCTGGATCGGGGGATGTTCCGCCTTCCACACGAGCGTGCTCGGCGAACGCACGACGATCGTCCCCAGTTGCGTGTTCCCATTGCCGGCATACCGCCGCAGCAGGCGCCCACTCGGCGCTGCGGACGCGGCTTTCGTCGGGCTTGGCGTCGGGGCGACCGGAGACGGCGTGGTGCTCGCGGTGGTCGGGATCCTCCCCGCCGTACTCGTGGTTTGGACCGTATGGGTGGTTGAACTTGGGCTCTTTGCCGGATTTGCGGTGTGTACCCCACCAGATGTCACGACCACCGTCTCGGTCGTGCCGGAGGAGCCGCCACCGCCGCAGCCGGCGAGCAACGCCGCTGCGAACAGGGCCGCTGCGACCGCAGAAGGCTTAGACCATCGTGCCACGGCGCGAGCCTACTGAATCCATAGGTTCGTGGCGAGCACGCGCCCCGGCCGCAGAAGCAGCAGCAGAAGCGGCGGGAGCGCTACGAGGACGCCCACGCCGGCGCCGGCGATCAGCGCCGCTCCGGGCACGCTCCCGCGGGCGAGCACTAGGTTGCTCAGGACGAGCTCGGTGCCGACAGCGGCTACGGCCGCGATCAACGCCCAGCGCACAAACGCCAGCGACTCGAGCAGGCTGACGAGCATCGTCAGCAGCGCGACGCAGCCAAAGCCCACAAACAGGCTCAACTTGTTCGTGCCCGATGTCCACTGCGCGATTGTGATCACGATCGCGGAGAGCACCACGGTGCTGCCCAGCAGCCGCAGCAGCGATCCCAGGAAGATCTTCATCGCGGGGCCACGCCTGTCACGGATGTTTGCGCGGTCGAGCTCCACCCCTTGCAGACCCCGCGGGACGGCATCGTAGAATTTCCACAGGTGGTAGCCGCCCCAAAAGCTGCCGAGCACCGAGGGCAGCAGCGCAAGCGCCGGGAATGCGCCGTGCACGCCCCAGCCCAGGCTTGAGTCGCCGACGAGCAGCCCCCCCAGCGCGGCGCCGATCGTGCCCGCCCAAACCGCGCGTCCGACGCGGCCGGCGGGTTCATCGGCGCGTTCGCCGCCGGTGCGCACCGCGATCACGCCCCCCACGACGATCACCGCGGTGAGCAGCTCGAGCAGCGGATAGGCGGGCAGATCGGCCTGCAGGCCGATCACCGCGGCGACCAACAAGAACCCATATGGCAGCGCCCAGCCACGGCGCGCGAGCACGGTGCCCCCCACCCAGATCGCCACGAACATGCCGGCCAGCGGTCCGTACGGTCTCAGCATGAACACCAGCGGGAGCTCGATGCCGAGCAGGAACATCGCACAGATCGCAACCCGATCGTTGGCCAGACTGGCAAGGCCGCTGCGACGGCCGAGGTAGCGGCTGCGAAGCGCCCACTGCAATGCGAGCGTCATCGGCAGGGCGATCAAGATCGCCTGCTCGAGCACCGATGTGCCGACCTGCCGGCTCAATGGCCCCGCCCACGACGCGACGGCGAGAATCGCCATGATCAGAGCGACCGCCTCGCTGAGAATGCCGTCGCGGCGACCGGGTTCCTCGTTGGCCAGACGTCCGGGCGTCCAACGCGGCGGTTTGGGTGGAACGACGCGTGAACCCAGCGTGAGCGCGCTGCCGGCTCGCTCGCCACCCCACGCCTCCAGCACGACAGCGGCCTCGAGCACGTCCTGCGCGCCCCGTCCGAGCCGCGCCTCGATCACACCCGCGGCGTACCGCGATCTCACGGAATCCATGCTTCAGAACCACTCGCCGACAATCGCGAGCGCGCGGCATATGCGCCCACCCGGCTTCATGCCGCGACCGCGCTGGTCAGCTGACCCAGCAGATCGCGATATCCATCGAGGCAGGCGGTCCGCGTGTACTGGCGGTGTACACGCCTGAAGCCGCGCCTGCCCAGGCGCGCCGCGAGCGCGGGATCGCGCAGCAGCATCGCCACACCGGTTGCGATCGCATGGACGTCGCCGGGCGGTGGCACGATGCCGCAGCCGTGCAGCACCTCGGGAACTCCGCCGACACCCGTGGCAACCACCGGACGCGCCTGCGCCATCGCCTCGAGGATCGACATCGGCAGCCCCTCGGAGATGCTCGTCATCAGCACCACATCCGCATCGCGCACCACACCGTGCGGATCGCTCGTGCTGCCCATGAACTGGAAGCATTTCTCTGCGCCCAGCCGGCGGCCGAGCTCTTTACACGCCCGCGCGTATGTCTCCTGGCCTTTGGTGGGCGGACCCCAGTACTCAAACCGCGCCCCCGGCACGCGGCGGTTGACCTCGACGGCCACCCGCAACATCGTCTGCACATCCTTCAACGGATCGATCCGGCCCACGGAGACGACCTTCTGGTTGCCTGGTGGATCGGAGTAGTCCGCGGGAGCGTCAATCCCGTTCTGGATCACTCGAATCTTGTCGGGATCCACACCGAGGCCTCGCTCCCAGGCGGCGTTGGCCTCGGTCACGGGCGCCACGAAATCGGCCGCCTCATACGCGGCTCGGCTCAGGCCCCGAGCGAGACGGCTGGTCAAGAACCGCTCCCCCTGAGAGGAGGGGCTGCGCGCGGCGGCGAGATAGGCCTCACGCACATAGACCCCGTGCTCGGTCAGCAGCATCTCGGTGCCGTGCAGGTGCTTGTGCACAAGTGCCGGAATGACCGCCCAGCCCGCGGCCGTCACGTGCAGCAGGTCGGTCTGCGGCGTGGGGATCCCCGCGCTGCGGGCGATCCAGTAGAGCGTCTGGTACAGCCTCGCGGCCTCGACGGCATCCAGTGTGGGAGACGGCCCGGCGTCGGGGTGACACTCACCCAGCACCTCCTCGAGGGCACTGAGGAACACGCTCCAACCGCCGGCGGAGCGAAACGCCCTGCGCACCGCGTCGGGTTTGCGCCGGCACCACACGAGCGCGTCGACCAGGGCCTCGTAGCTGCCCTCCCAGCCGATCAAAGCTCGCACCAGGTTGGCCGGCAGACTCTCGCCCGTTCGCTGGTCTGGGGACGCGAGCCAGCGACGCCGCGGCAATCCGTCGGACCACAGCTCGATCTGACCGACCAGGCGGGCATGGGGCGGCAACTGGAAGATCGCCGTGTTGCGACGATCGCCGGCCATGATCGGCAGAATCTGCCAGTCGAACTCTCCCAGCCCGCCGATCACCAGATCGCACCACGAGCTGACGCCCCCGACGGCATAGGGATAGGTGCCCTCGGTCGTCATCAGGATGCGGGGCCGTCGCTTGGTTTTGACCTTTGCTGCCCGGGCATGCGCTCGCGAGACCGCTCGCTGAATGCTCTGAGGTGGGGGGTCGGGCGTGCGGGCGCCGGCCGCGCCGGCAGAAGATCCGCCGGTGCCGCCGTCACGCCCGGGCGGCTGCGATACGAGCATCAGTGAGCGACCGAGCCGTTGGCGCCCGCCGCGGGCCGGCGCTTCGAGGCGGGGGAGAGGAGAGAGGCGGAGGGCTCGGGACCCTTCGTGTCGATCGCGACCGAAAGCGCGCCGAGTCGGCGTTGCATGCTGCCCATCGCCTCCTCGACCTCTCGGCAAGCCTGAAGCAATCCGTCGCGGATACTCCGACATTCGGTCAAGACGCTCCAAGTCTCCTCGACCAGACTCTGGGCCTCCTCGTATACGCGTTCGCTGGACTGGCTGCGGTCCGCCTCACCCAGTTCGGCCTCCAGCCGTTGCAGAGGATCGGGGACGAGGATCGGGCGCTTGCCGTTGGTGCCCTCGGGGTTCTCAAAATTGGCGTGCGACTCTGCCCGTTCTTCCATAAGATTTTACTCATTCTATTTATACGACCACCCGATTAATGCGGCTGCCACGCTGATCCCCCACGAGGCGACGCCCATATGAGTCGAGCCCGGCGCGCGGAATGCTCGGCGTCTTCAGTGTCCTGGGTTTCCCGCCGATACCCAATGGGCAGGATGTCCCATCTTGCGTTCAGCCTCTGAACGCTGAACACGGCCATCGCTCTCCCGAATGAATCCCCGCGTAAGAATCGACCCACACGCGCGCCACTTGGCGCGACACGAGACTCGCGATAGCCGAGATAACACGACGTGCACAGGCATCGTGTTTAGGCCTTGTATAGATGTTAGAATGTTCCGAGAATTCTCACTCCTTCAGGAGAGGGAGTGGCTGGAAGCGGAAGCTGAAGGCGGAGTGACGGGTCGCGCCGACGGCGGGAGCCGTGTCGTGTGCCCCTCGAAACGGATTTCACGGGAGAACCGAACACGGATGTCTGGATCCTCTCAGCTCGACGCGAGTGCTCGACTTGACTAGTCAGGCCGAGCACACGCTCGCGGTCTCACAGCGGCTTCCAGGCGCCGGCTCGGGGTCACGTCTCTCACTGCCCCCGCGGGCCGCGCTCAGAGCCCAGTCGCAGATCATCGCCACAGTCCTGATCGCCCTGGCGCTCGCGGTCGTCCTGCAGGCGCTGTCCGTTACCGTGCAGAGCGCTTCTGGTCATGCCGTCGTAGACACCGCCACCGGCTTGATCGGTGGCCTGGGGAGCTTTGTCTTTGCCGAGCGCACACGCTCCACTGCTCAGCTGCGCGACCTGTTGATCGCCCTGGCGCTGGGCATCCTGAGCGCAACGGATCTGATTCTTGCGGCCGGCCCTCTGCTCGTCAACGCCAGCCCGGACAACTCGTGGCAGTGGATCACGCTCGCCGGCCGCCTGGTGGCCGGGGGCGTCCTGATCGGCGCGGCGTTCTGCCCGGTGCTCGACCTCCGTGCATCCCGCCGGCCGGGAAGGACGATCGTCCTCGCCGCGGCGGCGGCCCTCGCCGGACTCACCGTCGCGATAGTCATCTGGCGTGGGCAACTGCCGAGCTTGCTGGGGGATGCCTCGATGTCATCGGAATTCAACAGCTACGGAATCCTTCGAGGTCATCCACTGCTTAGCTACCTCCAGCTCTCCGGCGCACTGCTCGCGGTGTGCGCCCTCGTCGGCCTGGCGCGACACTCGGCGCGCACCGGCGACCAGCTGGAGCGCTTCCTCGCGGCCGGCGTGGCCGTGTTGGCGATCGCACGCTTGAACTACTTCATCCTCGCTTCGTCGAGTGGTGGCCGGCTTTACGTCGGGGACATCCTGAAGCTGGGCGCGTACGCGCTGATCCTCTACGGGTGCCTGCTCGAGTTCCACGCGATCCAGCGCCGGCTCATCAAGCGGGTCGCGATCGACGAGCGCCGGCGCATGGCGCGCGATATGCACGATGGGCTCGCGCAAGAGCTCGCCTTCATCGCCACCCATTCCCAGCGGCTCAGCCGTACCGGCGAGGATGCCGCCACGGTGGTGCACCTGCAGGCCGCCGCGGAGCGCGCGCTACACGACTCACGCATGACGATCGCGGCCCTGATCTCTCCCGAGGAAGCTCCGCTGGATCGGCTGATCGCGACGACCGTGGAGTCGTTTCGCGCGCGCTTTGAGGTCAGAGTGGATCTCGATCTGGAGCACAACGTGATCGTCGGTGCCGAGCAGCGCAACGCCCTGCTGCGGATCTTGCACGAGGCCCTGATCAATGCGATCCGGCACGGCTCGGCTCGGCAGATTCTCGTATGTCTGACAAATGGTGAAGGGAGTACCTGCTTGAGGATCTCCGACGATGGCCGCGGCTTCGATGTACAGGCAGCCGTGAGCGAAAGCAGGGGACTCGGCTTGACCAGCATGCGCGAGCGTGCCCAGCTGCTCGGCGGCAGCCTGAGCGTCGCCTCCCGGCCCGATGCGGGCACTGTTGTAGAGGTTGGGTTGCCTTGATGGACGCGCTGCGCATCGTGCTCGCCGACGATCACGAGACCGCGCGTCTCGGCGTTCGCCTCGCCCTCCAGGACGGCGGCTTCCATGTGGTCGCGGAGGCTGTCGACGCCCGCGGCGCCGTCGAGGCGGCGCTGGAGCACCGTCCCGATCTCTGCGTGCTCGACGTCTACATGCCGGGCGGTGGCATCGCGGCCGCCGCCGAGCTCGCCGAGGCGCTCCCCGAGATGCCGATCGTGATGCTCACCGTCTCCAATACCAACGAGGACCTGTTCGAAGCCCTCCGCGCGGGTGCCTGCGGCTATCTGCTCAAGGACACCGACCCGCAGCGCCTGCCCTATGCGTTGCGAGCCGTGCTCGACGGCGAGGCGCCGTTGCCCCGGGTGCTCACGGCCAAGCTGATCACCGAGTTCCGCCGGCGCGGCTCGGAGCGGCGCATGCCCAGCGCCGAGGGCGGCTTGGTCACCCTGTCCGAGCGAGAGTCCGAAGTGCTCGATCTGCTCCGCACCGAGCTGAGCACCAAGCAGATCGCACATCGCCTCGGTATCTCTCCAGTGACCGTACGACGACACATCTCCGAACTGCTCAGGAAGCTGCAGGTCACCGACCGCGACGCGGCGCTGCAACTGACTATCGGCTCCGCTCGATAGCCCTCTGCTCCGAGCGACTATGCGAACAGGCTCGAGGACGTCATGCTGAGCGCAGACGCGTTACGGGACCAACCGTCGCTCGCGAGGTCGATCTCACACCAGACGACCGTGCCCTCGCCACGATCCACGCCCCAGCGATCGGCGACCCGATCCACGATGAACAGTTCCCAATCGGAAAGCGGCTCAGCAAGCCGCGCGGCCATGATCTCCTCCGCCCGGGGCTCCCTGACCTCGACTCGTACGAGCTTCTCGCCACGCCTCACGATCAGCTCGATCTCATCGCCTTCGTAGGTCGCTCCATGCCTCACTCTGTTGGTCACCAGCTCGCTGACACAGAGCGACAGGTCGTAGAACAGATCGGGCTCGAAATGACCCTCCCATGAGCGCAAGACCCGGCGAGCCGCCCCTACTGCCTCAGGCAAGCCGCGGAACTTGAACCTACGTTCGGTGTCGGTCGGGGTGACCGGCGCCAAGGGACCGAGGGCACGCCATACGACCAAGTCGTCCGGGCTGGAGTCCAGCGATCGGCGTCTGGAGCCGGCGCCGTTTGGCAGGACGCCATGCTCTCCTGCGTCTACCGTGCTTGGACCGATCGGTGGCGACATAGGAATCCTTTCCTCAGACAGCTGGCGCGTCCTGCGTCCTGCTTGGACTCCATGACCTTACTCTACGGTCACCGTCTTCGCCAGGTTGCGTGGTTGATCCACATTCAGCGCACGCTCTCTGGCGATGTAGTAGGCCAGCAGCTGTAGAGGAACAATCGCCAGAATGGTTTGCAGGAGTGCATCGGTCCGAGGGATGTAGACGACCTGCTCGGCGTGCTCGGCGACCTCCTTGCTCCCCTCGGTAGCGATCGCAAACACGCGCGCGCCGCGCGCTCGGACCTCCGACACGTTCGACAGCATCTTGTCCAGAACGCTCAGGTCGGTCGCGACGCACACCACCGGCGTCTGTGCTCCAAGCAGGGCGATCGGACCGTGCTTCATCTCGCCCGCGGCGTAGGCGTCGCTCGGTATGTAGGAGATCTCCTTGAGCTTCAGCGCCCCCTCCAATGCCACCGGCAGACCGGCCAGCCGTCCCAAGAACAGGAAGAACTCGCAGTCCGCGAGCCGCTCGGCCAAGAGTTGTACGGGCCGCTGCACCGAGACGAGCACCTCATCGAGCCTTGCGGGCAGCAACGTAAGCTCGCCGTGGAGATCCTCGAGCGCAGGCGCGGGGAGGGTGCCGCGCAGCTGCGCCATCCGCAGCGCAAACCCGTACAGCGCAGCCACCTGCGCGACAAACGTCTTGGTCGCCGCGACCCCGATCTCCATGCCCGCGCGCGTCAGGAGCACACCGTCGGCCTCTTGCGTGACCTGACTGCCGGGCACATTCGTCAGCGCCAGGACAAGCGCCCCACGCCCGCGCGCGAGGCGCATGGCCGCAAGCGTGTCGGCGGTCTCCCCGGACTGCGTGATGCCGACGATGAGCGAGTCCTCTTCCAGCAGTGGAGCGCGATAGCGAAACTCCGAAGCCAGATCCACCTCCACCGGGATATGTGCCCAGCGCTCCAGCGCTATGCGACCGGCGAGCCCGGCGTGATAGGAGGTCCCACAGGCAACGATCACCACGCGGCGGATCTTGCGCAGTCGTTGCTCGTCGATGCCGATGTCGGGCATCGCCCCAGCGAGATCGAGCCAGCCCTCCAAGGTGTCCGCCACGGCCGAGCTCTGCTCGTGGATCTCCTTGAGCATGAACGTCTCAAAGCCGCCCTTCTCGACCACGTCGTCATCCCAGTCCACGCTGACCGGAGACACCGGTCGGCTGATACCAGATGCGTCCAGGAACCGCGCTCGGTGCGGTTCGAGCACCGCGATCTCCCCCTCCCTCAACACGTGCACCCGCCGGGTGTCCTTGAGAAACGCGGGGATCGCCGAGGCCACGAAGTGCTCGTCCTCGCCCACGCCGACCACCAGCGGGCACTCCCGCCGCGTGCCGACGAGCAGATCGGGATGCTCGGCGCTCATCGCGACAAAGGCAAAATGGCCGCCGAGGCGCTCCAACGCCTGCCGCACCGCGTCCACAAGATCGCCTCGATAGAGGTGGGCGAGCAGGTGAGCGACCACCTCGGCATCTGTCTCGGAGCTGAACTCGGCGCCTAGCCGGGTCAGCTCGTCGCGCAGGGCGAGATGGTTCTCGATGATTCCGTTCAGCACGATGTGCACCCGGCCATCGGTGTCCGCGTGGGGATGTGCGTTCTCCCACGTAACCCCTCCGTGCGTCGCCCATCTGGTGTGACCGATGCCGGTGGTCGGCTCGGTTAGGACAGTCGCCGTAGCACCGCCACTCCTGGCCCTCGCTCGCTGCGGTGCACCGATCGCCAGAGTATCCCTGAGCGACGCCAGATTTCCAACGGCGCGGACCGACTCGATACGGCCGTCTTGCTGGAAGGCCAAGCCCGCTGAGTCATAGCCGCGATACTGCAAGCGCTCCAGACCCTGCAGCAAGATCTCCTCGCACGGCCGATTGCCGACATACCCGATGATCCCGCACACGGTACTGTTTTCCTTCCGTAGGCTCCGCCGACCCCATCCTGGTTCCGACCGGAGGCCAATTACACGTGGTGTGAGGGGCCTCGGTCAATGGCTCCGGCGACTCATTCCGTGTTCAGCGCATGAACGCGAGTACGACGAGCACTGCTCCTCCGCTCCGACTATCTAGACTCTCCCACCAGTGCCTACACCGATCACAGTGGTCGTCATCGACGATCACGTGCTTTTTCGCTCTGGCCTGCGTGAGCTGCTCCAGCAGGGGGAGATTCAGGTCCTCGGAGAGGCCTCGACGGCCGAGGCTGGCTTGGAGGCGATCCAGCGCCACGCGCCGGACGTGGCGATCATCGATCTCAACCTTCCCGGCGCCTCCGGCCATGACGCGATCCGCCAGGTAGCCGCGAAGGCGCCTCGAACCCAGGTGCTGGTCCTTACGATCTCGATCAGCGAGGACGACGTGGTCGAAGCGGTGCTCGCGGGCGCATGCGGCTACCTGCTCAAGGATGCGTCGATCGACGACATCCTCACCGGCGTACGAGCGGCAGCCGCCGGCGAGTCGATGGTGTCGCCGCGGATGGCAAAGACGCTCTTGGAGCAGATTCGCCTGCATGAACGCAGCGACACACGTCCGACGGTCAACGATCTCTCGACCCGTGAGAAAGAGGTTCTACGACTCGTGGCCGAAGGCAAGGACAACGCGACGATCGCAAAGGAGCTGTTCATCAGTCCCTACACCGTCAAGAACCACATCTCGAACATCCTGCTGAAGCTCCAGGTGGAGAACCGCATCCAGGCCGCCGTTCGCGCGGTTCACGATTCGATGCTCTGAGCGGCCCCTAAGCGCGGCACTCGACGCGAGCGCGCACGGCGTCGAGCAGACCGCGCAGTTCCACGCTTGTGCTTTGCACGAGCCGGAGCAGGATCGCAAGCTCCTGGAGCTCTCCGGCCACCTGTGAATCGACCGATTCCGTCAAGCTGGCGATTTCCCGCTCCAACCGCAAACGATCTACATCGAGCGCCAGGACATGGGCATAGCCATCGACGATCAGCCCGAGCGAGCTCTTGGCAGCGCTTCCTGCCACCGCATCTACATCGGAAAGAGCCGCGATCAGCGACTCCGCCCGCCGGCAAAGATGGTCGGTGCCACTTGGGACCGGGCTGTGAGTGGGGGCGGGTATTGCTGGCAATCAGATACAGGGATCGGGTCAATACAGGGTGATTTCAGCGCGCGTCCTGGTCAATCGACCGCATGGCCCTTTCACGTTCAATCCATGAACGCCGCTCAGCTGGCTGCGCTATTGACGTGACGCCCCGCAGCGAAGCGTCCATCTCGTGCTCCAACCACGAGTTGACAGGGCTGGAGGCCCTCTTCTTATGCCAGTCGTAGTATGTCCGTGGATGGTCTCCGGTGGGCATTGTCTGGTGCGAGAGAGGAGTGGTTTGCTGCTCGACTATGACTTCCGCAGCGAATCGCCGACGGCAGATCTGCTGAAGGACTTCGAGCTGAACGGCTCCGCCCCGTCCGCTAATTCGTGGGCGAGCGTGCAGGCCGACGGACTCCACATCGGCGTTGGTGCTCACCAGCCAGGGACATGGGAGGGGTTCTTCGCGGTCACACGGGCCGCCTATCCAGCCAGCAGTGTGTTCCATGTGCGCATGTCGCGTGAGCCCCGTAACGTGATGTCGAGGTCGCAGACTGGGGAGGCGGTGTTCGCTGTTCAGACTGGCACGACTAAGCGAACTGGGGACATCAACTACGTGTTGGTCGCCAGCGTAACCAACGCTGGCTGTACCTATTGGGAGGTGGGCTACGCCGAAGGCCACGTGGCCGACGCCACGACGACCATCCTGTGGACGGGCCCGCCGTCTCCCACAGCGTCTGTGAGCGAGGACATCACGTTACGCACCGATGGCCACTCGAGCTATGTCGTCTATTTTGGCAACCGCGTCGTGTATGAATCGAAGGCACTGAAGATGAATATCGTTCCGCCTTTCCAAGCCTACCTCGAGGTCCAGGCACTGGAAATCGCCTACGAGTCTCGGTTTCAAGACTTTTGGATCGTCAGAGACGACGCGATCGTCGTTGATGGCCTTCATGAAGGTGACCGGGTTACGTTGGCTCCCGCGGGCGGGGCTCCGGTACAAGCGGTCGCGGACGCCTCGGGTCGAGCACGGTTGACGCTGGCGCCGCCCCAGGCGAAGGGAACCGGCACCCTCACGATCCTGAGTGGAGCGTCGCCGCGGCGCTTCCCGGGGCTACTCTACGCCGGGGGCGACGTGTACCGCATCTACGCATGACGCCTGACTTGCTCCGTCTCGGTCGGCAAGGTGGGCATAAGGTCATTGTGCGCCGTCGCCCCGGAAGCATCCGAGCGACCGGCTTCGTAGCGCCGGTGCTCACTCTTCAAGTATCCGCGCACGTCTTGCAGCCACTTGATCTTCTCTCCCCAGGCCGTAGCCTCTTCCAGCCACGCGAGGGTCTGCGTATCTAAAACAATCGGATGGCGACCTCGACTCGCGGTATCTGACTGTCGCCGCTTGCTCCGCATTCGCAAGTTGCCGTCATGTAGTTTTCTCATGCAGGTGAGCTCCTCTGCGCGGGCGATGTCGATCATCTTCCCGAGCTTGTCCGGTCCGTAAACAGCAATCTGGGCATGTAACTCCGAACGCACACCGGGCCACGACATTGAGGTCTTCAACCAGCGCTTGAAATCGTTGAGATCTGTCGCTTTTGAAGCGCACTTTGCGGTGCCCTCTCGGCGTCCAATGGCTTGTGGAGTCCTGTCGACGACTCTTCTGGCGTGCCTTATGCGCATGCTCGCCTCGCCAGCCTGTATCGACGTGAGGAGTCTCGCTCTACGAGGCCCGCGATCACGAGCGTGGTCAGGTAGCGGTGGGCTGTGCTCGGGCTCATGTCCGCCGCTTTGGAGAGATCCACGACCCCGATGTAGCTTCCGTCTTTGGGTAGGGCGTCGATCACCAGCAGGCCGCGCATGAGCGACCTCGATATGCGATCCTCCTGTAGCAGCTCGGGTTCACGCGTGAGGGTTTCCCGGATGTTCATTTGCCCGCGTAGCAGGATCGACAGGTTGCCGAACCCAGTGGCGGCGCTGACGAATTGGCCGACCTGCTCCGGGGTGAGGTGGATGACGATGCCGACGCGCTGGTGCGCGTCCTCGTCTCTGTGCTCGCTGTCGGAATCTGCCCCCGGGTCGGCATTGTTGTCCTCCATCGCGGCGAGGATCTTGGCAGGGTAGATCGTCGAATAGCAAGGAACTTGTTTACTGATAAACGACTTTGGGGTGTCGGGCGCTTGGGACATATTTTGCTGGCGTGAAGGATTTGGGCGTCCCAAAGCTCATTCCGTCCAGCCAAAGCATTTCGTGGTCGCGGGCTACTGGCGGCGGCGCAGGATGATGCGTGACCCGGCGTGTGGTGTGACGATCACGCTGCGCCAGCGAGCCCGCTCGATGTGTGGGCCGGCGGGCTCGATGGTGTGCTTGGCGAGCGTCGCGCGCAGCACTGTCTGCATCTCCAGGGTGGCGAGGTGCTGCCCGGGGCATCGCTTGCGCCCTCCGCCCCACGGCAACCATGTGAGAGGCTCCGGTGGAGTCTGCAGGAATCGTTCTGGACGGAAGCGGTGGGGGTCGGGGTACAGGGCCGGGTCGTGGTGCATGAGGTAGATGCATCCGAGCAGTTGTGCTGGGGGCCGGTAGGTCCATCCGCCGATCTCGATCGGCTCGACCACCACACGGGGGATCGCGAACAGGAAGACCGGCCTGTGGCGCAGGACCTCTTGGACTGTGGCGGTCAGGTACTCATCCGCTGCCTCGCTGGTGACCTCGGCGATCAACTTGCCTTGTACGGCTGGGTTGTGCGCGAGCAACTGAAATGCCCAGGCGAGCTCGGACGCCGTCGTCTCGTGTCCCGCGAGGATCACGGACATGATGTGATCGCGCACCTGCTGGTCGGACATCGCTGTGCCATCGGTGTTGCGTGCCGCGAGCAACATGCCGAGTATCGAGCGCGTCTCGCCGCCACGCCTAGCGTGGGTGATGAGCGCCGAGATCAGCCCGTCCACCTCGTGGCGATCGCGCACGAACCGTCTCCATGTTCGACTCCATCCCGGCAGGTGGCGCAGGCGTGGCTCCACCAGGACGAAGCTCGTCGTGACCGAGAGCATCTCGAGGAGCTTGTCGTGCAGCGTTTGAAGCTCCGCGGTTTCCTCCCCGAAAACGGTTCGCAAGATCACTGTGAGTGTCAGCGACCGCAGGCGTGGATGGACCGGGAAGGCCGTGTCAAGTGGCCAGGAGTCGGTCTCGCGCTCGACGATCCCGGCGACCATCTCCACATGCGTCTGCGTCGCCTTGCTGTTGAAGGCGGGTGATGTCGTCCGGCGCCCTGAGAGATGCTCATCTTCCTCTGCCAGCATAAAGGAGTGCTCGCCGACTATCGGACGGATTGCGACCCCGCCCGCGCCGGGGTGAAGAACCGTCGGCGGTGCCGTGAGGACGGTCCGGATATCTCGCGGGTTTGAGAGGAACACTGTTGGTGCCATATCTAGTGGATACATGGTGAATTGGTCACCGTAACGCGCGCGGCACCATTCAAAATATGAGAGAGGGATCCGTCGGCATGCGAATGTCTGCATGGCGGATGGGATCGGAGCGGTGGGGGGCAGTTCATGTTTCAACCGGATGGCTAGTGATTGTGCGTCGGTCTGTGGCATTTGTGTCTCCTTTTCGTGTGTTTTTAGGCGGAGCGCTGACCGAACACGGTCCGCCAGGCCCGTAGAATTGGCAGCAGGAACTTGGTCAGTGAGCCGCCGGCGTTAATCAGGTGCCGGGTTCTCGCGCGCATGTCCGTTGTACGTGCGCTGTCCTTTGAGAGGTACATCGCGACCATGCAGCTGGCGATCAGAGTGTGTCTCTCGCTATTTCGGAGGGTGTGTGTCTCCTGCAGGCAACGCCGCACGAGCCGGCCGATGCGTTCCGTGGCCTGCTCGGGCGTGTGGTAGTAGGCGACGTAGCAGTGGTCGCCGTTTGCGCGGTCCTCCACCTGGTCGACGAAGCTGTCGAGCATCGTCGCGAGCGCCGAGGTCCAGGGAAAATAGGCGCGGCAGGCACGGCTGACGTCTGCGTCCGTGCACTCGGGTTCTGAGGCGAGGACAAACAGCGCGTAGATCGCAAGCCCGGCGCCGGCCGCTCCGGCCAGCTCAAACCATGTCACCTCATGTTCACTTGGATACTCCCGCGCGACCCACTCTTCTAGGGCCGCTTCCCTGCCTACCCGGTCGGGGTCGTGGTTGATCGCTTGGACGCCGGCGCGCATTGCCTCTCGCACGAGGACTGGGCGAACCTTCTGAAATGAGGGCAGTTCGCGGCAGTACTGACGACATGCCTCGACGAGGGCACGCAGGTAGCCGCCGTCCTGGCGCCAGGGGTGAAGGGCGTAGTAGTCGGAGATCGGCCGTGAGGGATCGAGCGCCTCGACGAGCGCCAAATGCAGCTGCCAACCGTTTGCCTGCACAGCGCCGGCGCCGCTCTCACTGATGCAGTCCAGGAAGTCCCACATCGTCTGGTAGGTGACGAGCAGGCGCAGCAGGCACTCGCTGCGAGCATTTGGGAGCGTCCAGAACAGCGCGGCGCCGTGGGTATTGCCGCGCTTGCGATCCAGAGCCTCGAGCGCGTCCCGTCGGATTACCTCATCCGGTATCTCCGTGGCGTGGACCCGCCACTCACGGAGCTGGCTGGTTACGGCAGGTACACCCCAGATGAGCTGGCGCGCTACGCCGCTGAGGAGGGCGTGGAGCTGGCGAGACGATAGCGGCGCCGGGTCAGTGGTGCTGTCGGTACTAGCTGGTGAGCGCCTCTCAGTACGCCGGACTGACAGTCCTCGGAGGCACACACACCACGAAATAGCCCGGTAGAGAAACGATCGCGAGCGTCCCCACGCTCACCAAAGCAAAGCTCGAGAGCGCAACAAGACCTTCGATGTGAAGCGATATCGGGAAACCGGTGACACTCACCAAAGCATGGCTGAGCAACACTTGACCGTAGAGCCCAAAGACCGCGCCGATCAGACAGCCAGAAGCGAGTAGCAGCGCGCTTTCGCACAACAGCCATCGCCACAGCACGCTCCTGCGATACCCCTGGCGCTTGATGAACGCGACGAGATCGCGGCGCTGCCAGATCATCGAGCACATCGCGCCGGCGACCGCGAGCACAGCGGCCACGAGCACGAGCAGCCGGATCTGCGTCAACCGCGAGAGGCCCTGGCTGATCAGCGCGTAATGGCGTTGCTGACGTTCCGGGGTCGTTTCTACCGTCAGCCCGGTTTCCGGCCCGAGCGCCCGCTGCACACCGCCATGCACCATTGCGGCCGTTACACCTGGCTCTGTCTGGATCTCGTATGCGCTCGGATCGCCACTACCCCACGCGCGCGCATAGTCGCTGGAGCTGATGATGACCGCACCCGGCGGCCACCCGAGATTGGTGCTCAACGCTGCGACCCGCAATCTCGTCGGTCGCGGTGCGGGAAGCGTGAACGCTTGTCCTATGTGGAGGTGATGTTCGGATGCGAGCGCCTGCGAGAGCACTGCCCAGCCACCTTCACGGACCCTGGCAGTGGCGAGAGCGAGATCACCGTCGGCGATCTCGCTGGAGGGGATCGGCGGCCCGGTATTCGTGGGCGGTCCGAGGATCCACAGCCGGCGATCCCCCCAATTCAAGAAGCTGCCGCGATATACACCGACACTCGCGACGCCCGGCACCCGCGCGAGGGAGCTCACAGCGAGCGCCTTGAACTGTGTCGTCGTCAGCAGAGAAGATTCGCCGCCGGGTGTGACCCACACCTCCGCACCGGCGTCGATCTCGCGGGCGGAGGTATCCAGACCATGTTGGAGGTTGCGCTGCGCTCCATCGACCGCGACGATCCCGAACACCGCGACGGCGGCAGTCGCGGCGATCGCCAACGAACGAACGCGTGTCCGCGGGGTCTGCAACTCAGTGACCGCGAGCAATAATGCTCCCGGCCTGTCCCCGACGCGCTGCACACGCTCGAAGGTAGCCACGATCCCGTCGAAGAAGAACGGCAGCAGGCACGCCAGCGCCAGGATCAGCGTGACGCTCCCGAGGAATGCGTCCTTCGGGCGGACGACCAGGATGACCGTTGTGATCGCGAAGCACAGCAGCCCACCGGCCAGCCGCATCGCATTCCACCCACCACCGGCGTGCTCGGGGTGGTTTTCGGCCTGCAGCGGCTGCGCCAGGATGCCTCGTAACGGCCAGAGCACCCCTACGACCGCGGCGAGCAGCCCGGCGCCCACGGCAAGCGCGATGCTCTGCCACGTCACGACTCGATCGTCCCCGACCGGGAACGCCGAAGCGAGATATCCCGGCGTTGCGTGAAAGGCAAAGACGGAAAGCAGCTCACCGAGTGCCAAGCCAAGGATGCAGGCCAGCACGCCGAGGACAACAGCGTCGAACAGCATGATCTGGACCGTCATCAAGCGGGTCGCGCCCTGCGGGCGCACATCTTCGATCAGCCGGCGCCGCGACGGCACGGTGACGAGCATCGCGTTGAGCGCGAACATGAAGCCGACAAGCGCGCTGAGCGCCGAGAACAGCGCCTCGCTTTGATTCTCGGGCGTCGACGCGACACCGAACAGCGTCGAATCGAAGTCACCCGGCTCCAAGTTCACTCCCGCGCTGGCGGCCAGCTTGGCAAGCGCCACCCGCACCCGTGCGTCCTGGCCCGGCGCGGGCTCCACAAAGACCCGGGTGATCCGATTGCCCATCCCCGAGAGATGCTGTGCGTAGGCGACGGTCGAGATCGCCACGGGACTGTGGACCAACCCGCCGATATCCCCTTCTCCCAGAGTCGCGCCGACGATGGTCTGGACGACGCTCGCACCGATCTGCAATTTGACCCGCGCGAGAGGTTCCGCGCCGGTCGCTTGCGCGATCGGCGCGGGCAGCGCAATCGCTTTCAACGTGGCGAGTCGCTCGGTGGAAAAATGTCGCAGCAGTGGGCCCTTGAAGTGCGCAAACCGCGGGTCGGTCCCGAGCAGATCCACAGAACGCTGACCGGACGGGCCGATCACGTTCGCCTGGACCTCCAGCACAGGCAGCGCAGCCCGCACACCGGGAATACTTCGCACTTCTCCAAGCAACCGACCATCGACTCCGTCAGGCCCTCTTGCCTCGAGCTGAAACCGCTGCGCGGAACCGACGACCTGATTCGTCAACTGCGCGACGGAGTGCGTGAGGCTCGTGCTGGCGACCTGTGAGGCGAACAGCAGCGCCACACCAATCGAGATCCCCACGACGGCGAACGCTTCCTGCACGAGGACAGACCGCGCACTCAGCCGCGCACGGTAGAGAAGCAGGAGGTCAGGCAAGCTCATCCTTTCCACCGTCACAGCTCCTCTCGCAACGAGCCGGGCGCCACCAGGAGAAGGTCGGGGCGGTACTCCTCGAGACGGCCATCGCACAATTGGTGTACCCGATCGGCGAACCCCGCGACGAGTGGATCGTGCGTCACGAGCAGCATTGCCGCGCCCTGCTTCACGCACAACCGGCGCAGCAGCCCCAGCACCTCGCGGCTGCTGTGGCTGTCGAGGCTCCCGGTCGGCTCGTCCGCGAGCACGAGCTTCGGGCCGATCGCGAGCGCCATCGCGATCAACACGCGCTGGCGCTCTCCCATCGAGAGCTCTTCGGTGCGATGCTGCATCCGGTCCCCAAGCCCGAGCTCCCTCAGCAACCCTTCGACCACGGGCGTGCCCTGCTTGCGACCGTGAGTCAGCAACAGCTTCAGCGAAGCGCTGACGATCGCACGGGCCCCGGGGATCAGATTGTGCGGCTGACCGATGATCCCAAGCTGCCTGAGCCGGTAATCGTCCGCTTCCCCGCGAGACATTTCACAGATATCCGCTCCGGCGACGAGCACCGTGCCGCTATCTGGCCGCAACGTGCCGTCGATCAGCTGCAGCAGCGTCGTCTTGCCAGAGCCACTCGGGCCATACAGCGCCACGAACTCACCGGCCGCGACCTTCATCGACACCCCGTCGACGGCGAGGATCGGCTCACCGCTACCGACCTGATAGCGCTTTACGAGATCGCGTAGCTCGAGCACCTACGAGCCCACGCCGCGCGAGCCCACACCCCGCCGGGCAGCATCGGGATCGGGAAAGTCGATGATCTCCGCGTCCGTGACAGCGGCCTGGTCGGACACCAGCGTCAACGCTCCCCGCCTGAGCGACCACACGCGATCAGCGAGCAGCGCCGTCCCCAGATCCGAGACGCTCATCAACACTCCGCAACCCAGCTCCCCGACCAGCGAACGCAACAGATCCCCAACATCCAGCGTCCTTCTCAGGCCAAGCGCGTCGAGCAGATCGTCGATCACCAGCAGCCGCGGGCGCCCGCCGATTCCCCGGGCGAGACCGGCGAGCACCCCCTCGTAATACGAGAGATCCTCCCACCTCTGCCCCGCACAATCCGCGACCCCGACTCGCGCAAGCGCCTCCTCCGCGATCACTTTCGTCTTCCGCCTGCCCCGTCCGAGCCTCAGCGGCAGCGCAATCGCATCCCGAACCTTCAACTTCGTCCCCGGACCCTCGCGATCGGTCCACCTGATCTCACTCCCCAGCAGGCGCTCCCGTCGCACATTCGAGAGCCCCGTCAGCTCATGGCCCCCGAACCACACCTCCCCCCGATCCGGGCTCACGATCCCCGCCGCCACGCGCAGCAGCGTCGTCTTGCCGCTATACCGAGACCCCTCGACCGCCACGATCTCCCCCGCGGCGACCTCCAGCGACACATCCTCCAGCACAGGCAGCGACCGACCACCACGCACGAAGGACTTGCTCACACCCCGCAACGAGAGCAACTCACCCACCAGCAGCCTCACGATCAGAGAACGAGTCCGGGCACTCCGTGCCGATCTCCTCGAGAACGTCGAGCAGATCCCGGAGCCGCCGGACATGCAAGCTCCACACATTTGCCTCATCGGCAAGCTGCGCGCACAAGATCATCGCGTCATAGTCCGCCACGCCACGGCTGAGCTGCGCCGCCTGCCGCGAACGTTTGTGCGCATCGGCGTACTTCTGTTCGCAATCGCCTAATTCCGCTCGCGCGGACTCGATCAACCCCGGCAGATCGGCAGGCGTAGAGAACGCGAGCTTCCCCTGCAGGGAGTCACGCAACGTCCGCGGCACCGCCGCAGATTCACGCTTCCACTCACGCAAGTAATCAACACCGCGACCCGTCGCTTCATAGCGTTCCTGCGTCGACTTGCCACCCTCCAAGACCAACCGCGCATGCTTCTGCTTCACAAGCCTCGGCACACCATTGTGCACAGCCGACCGCGACCACCGCGCATAAGGAAACCGCCGAGTCAACCGAATCGCGATACCCCCCAAAGTGTCCGGCTGCTCGACCAAGAGACCCAAAACCGCCATTCTCATCGACAGGTCGCTTGTCCGAGGAGGCCGGTCACTTGTTCGAGAGGGCGGCATCCTGGCGAGATCCTAAACAAAACCCAGGCGGCACGTACGGACCTCGGGGATCGTTCGAGCTAATCCATTTCGCCCAACCGCCTCGTGCACTGCGGCCACGAGCATCGCTGAGCCTCCCCGTCGAGGCTGTTGCGTGGCTCGTCGAGCAGGACGAGGTCCGGTTGCTTGATGAAGGTCATCGCCAGGCGCACGCGTTGGCGCTGCCCCATCGAGAGACGATCGACGCGGTGCTTGGCGAGATCCAGCAGCGAGAAGCGCCGCAGCGCCTCCTCGATCAGCTCCGTGCGCCGCTCGCGAGGCACGAAGATGAGGCGCGCTGTGTAGTCGAGCTGCTTGCGCACCGAGAGGCGCGCGTAGAGCCCCGTACTGGTGGCGGGGAGGAACGACAGGTGTTGCTGGTAGGCGCGCCGGTCGTGCTCGGGGTGCAGACCAAATACGCGGACGTGACCCTCGGTCGGGCCGATCAAGCCGGCGAGTACGCGCAGCAGTGTTGTCTTGCCGACCCCGTTTGAGCTCCCGATCCAGGTGAGCGTCCCGGGCTCGAGCGTCAGATTGAGGTCGTCGATCACCCGATTGCCCGGCTTGCGACCCCACATCTTGGTGACGGACTGGTGGGTGGTCGATGAGTCGCCATCCCGCACGGAAGGGCGTCTCCGACGTCGATGTCGTGATCGCGAGCGCGACCTATCGCGAGCTGGTCGAGCGCTTGAAGCAGCGCATCCGCGAGTCTCAGGCCCGCGCGGCCAGAGCGGTCAACACCGAGCTCGTGATGCTGTACTGGTCGATCGGTCGCGACATCCTCGACCAGCAGCAGGCTGGCGGCTGGGGCGATGACATAGTTGGGCGGATCGCGCAGGATCTTGCCACGGACACCGGGTCGCCGCGCGGTTTCTCGCGGCGCAACCTGTTCTACATGCGGCGGTTTGCCGCGATGTGGCCCGACCCCGAAAAAGTGCAGACGCTGTCTGCACAAATAGGCTGGTCCCATCACCAAGTGCTGCTCGACGCGTACCGCGAAGACCCAGACCTTTACGCCTGGTATGCGGCGAAGACGGTCGCAAACCGCTGGCCGGTCCGGCAGCTTCAGGCCCAGATCCACTTGCGGCTGCACGAGCGTCAGGGAGCCGTCGTGTCGAACTTCGCTGAGGTGGTTGGTCCATCGGACGCGCAGACTCTGCTCCACGCGACCAAGGACCC
>Ga0302326_10002207_pt1 | contig 47690 bp, 47 predicted proteins | sample Palsa_T0_3_FD_202264 | JGI IMG/M metagenome (GOLD analysis project Ga0302326, IMG submission 202264) | Peat permafrost microbial communities from Stordalen Mire near Abisko, Sweden - Palsa_T0_3 | ecosystem: Environmental > Terrestrial > Soil > Palsa > Peat permafrost | place: Sweden: Abisko... | reverse complement strand
GGCGGTCCTGCGATGTGTCGCCGGATACCGCGAGGAGGTCCGGGATCTGGCCTCCACGGCGCTGCTGGCCCGGTCCTACCAGCGCCTCGACGTCGACCACCTGCGCGAGAGCACGAAGGACAAGTCGTTGCGGGCCGAAATCAAGCAGGCCGCGGCCCGCGCGCGCCGCAGAACCAGCGACCGGGCGCTCCCGAGGTTCACCAGCGAACGGGATGGGAAACGGCGCATCGTTGAAGACTTCCCGCTGGTTGCCCGGCTGAGCTACGCCGAGGCCGACCAGGTCGCGCGGGGGCTGGATGAGTACCTGGGCACCCTGGCCCCGCACTGGCGGCGGGCTCTGGGTGGATACACGCTGGTGGATATCGCGCACAAGGTGGTGGGTGTCGGCAGCGTCGGGCTGCGGGCGTTTGTGGCGCTGCTCGAAGGCAGCAGTCCGGACGACGTGTTGTTCTTGCAGCTGAAGCAGGCGCGGCGGTCAGTCCTGGCCCCGTACGTCCACGGCGAGTCGGCCTGGCACGCCCACCAGGGGCAGCGGGTGGTCGAGTACCAGCAGGCGCTGCAGACGGTGAGCGACCCCCTGCTCGGCTGGACAACGGTGGACGGGCGTCAGTACTACGTGCGCCAGTTCAGGAACATGAAGGGGACCGTGGCCCTGGACTCGATCGACGGCGCGGCGCTGGCGGACTACGCCGGGATCGTCGGGCACCTGCTCGCCAAAGGCCACGCCCGCACCAGCGGCGCGTCCATGATCGTCGGTTACGCCGGCTCCTCCGACCATCTCGACCGTGCGCTGGCCCGATTCGCGCGGCTGTACGCCGACCAGACGGAGGCGGACCACGCGTCCCTCGTGAAGGCCGCCGACCGCGGCATCCTGCCCATTGAGCGCGGCTTGTGACGGACGACGGCGGCGGGCCGCGGGGCCGAGGGGCGGCCGGCCAGCCGTGCCTGCGCGTGGCGCTGAGCTCCGGGCCCGGCAAGCGAGGCTGGCAGACTGTCGTGAGCGCAGCCACCGCGTACCCTGAGCCGGGATCGGAGCGAATGGTAACTTCGCTCGCTGGGGCCGAGCCCGTCGCGTACGGCGAGAACCTCGCCGGGCGGGTTCGCGCGCTCGCGCCCGACGGCGTCGATGCGGCGCTCGACGTCGCCGGGAGCGGTGTCCTGCCCGAGCTCATCGAGCTCGCGGGAGGCCCGGGGAACGTCGTGACGATCGCCGACTTCGGTGGCGCCCGCGAGCACGGGGTGAGGTTCAGCAGCGGCGACGCTGGCCGCGCGGTCCACGCGCTCGCCGGGATCGGCGAGCTGATCGAGTCCGGGCGCTTCTCGCGCCCCATCGTGCAGACCTTCCCGCTCGCCGACATCGCGGAGGCGCACCGCGTCAGCGAGCACGGTCACGTGCGCGGGAAGCTCGTGCTGGTGGCCGGCTCCCTTATGCGCGGGTCCAGGTGATGCACGCGGACAGGGCGACGGCGCGGTAGGTGATGGCGAGCTTGTCGTATCGGGTGGCCAGGGCCTTCCACTGCCTGCCGGGGCGAGGGAGCGTTCAGCAAGCGCTGCGTCCCTTGCAGGCTTCGACGTCCAGCCCCGGAAGGTCGCGGGTGATCGCGGCATCCACGCTGACCCGCCGTATGGTGGCCGGTAGGCAATAGCCCATGGAGGCGCGGGTGGAGCGGCGGCCGGTGCTGTACGTGATCGCCTCTGGCGCCGCGCCCGCGCGTGAGCTGCCTGCGCTGATCTCCGTCCTGACTGATGACTGGGACACCTGCGTGATCACGACTCCGGAAGGCGCCAGGTTTCTCGACATTCCGCGGATTACCGAGCTGACCGGGCATCCGGTTCGCATGAGCTTCAAGGATCCGGACGCGCCCGACGTGCTGCCGCCCGCCAGCGCATTCGCCGCCGCGCCGGCGACCTTCAACACCATCAACAAGTGGGCGGCCGGGATCAGCGACACGCTGGCGCTCGGGCTGCTGAATGAGGCGGCCGGTCTCGGCCGGCCGATCGTCACCGTGCCCTGGCCGAACGTGGCCCTGGCCCGCCATCCGGCGTTCGGGCGCAGCATCTCGACGCTGCGCGACTGCGGGATCACGGTCATCCTCGATCCCGGGAAGCTGCCCGATGATGATGCCCCCAACCAGGCCGGGTTCCCGTGGGACGAGCTGCGGAGGGAGCTCGCCCGCATGCGTGCCGCCTTTGCCGGCGGCGAGCCAGCTCCCGCATGACAGGCCTACGTGGGCAGGGCCGCTCATGCCCCGCAGAGCCGGCTCAAATCGGCCAACCGCACAGTCCGTCTGCCGGTCACCGGTCACCGGACTGTGCACCTGGCCGTTGCGAACCATGGCGTGCTGGCGTGACCCTGGACCCGATGGATACGGACAAGCAGGGGACGTTCGCGGCCCTGGCCGTGCCGAACTTTCGCCGGTACGTCTCGGGGCAGTCGCTGAGCCTGATCGGCACCTGGGTGGAGACGGTCGCCCAGGCGCTGCTGGTGCTGCGCCTGACGCATTCCGGCACCGTCCTGGGCCTGACCACCGCAGCGCGATACGCACCGATCCTGCTGCTGTCCCCTTATGCCGGGCTGATGGTCGACCGCCACTCCAAACGACATATGCTGCTCGCCACCCAGGCGGGGCTCGGCCTGGTCTCGGCGACACTCGGAGTGAGCGTCCTGACCGGGAACATCCGGTTGTGGCAAATTGTCGTCCTGGCACTGCTATTCGGCACCCTTAGCGCGGTGGACAACCCGGCCCGGCAGGCGTTCGTCCCGGAGGTGGTCGGCCGGGATCTGGTCCGGGACGCCGTGACGCTGAACAGCACGACGGTCAACGTCGCCCGCGTCATCGGCCCCACGATCGCGGCCGTCCTTGTCAGCACCATCGGCATCGGCTGGTGCTTCGTCGTGAATGCGTGAGCTTCAGCTTCGTCATCGCCTCGCTGCTCACCCTGGACACCAGCCGCTTGCATCAGATCCCGCCGGTACCCCGGGCTCCCGGCGAGTTGCGCGAGGGCCTGCGGTACGCGGCGCATGTTCCGGAGATCGCCCGGCCGCTGCTGATGATGGCGCTAATCGGCACGTTCACGTTCGAATTCGAGGTCAGCCTGCCGCTGCTGGCCCGCACCACGTTCCACGGCGGAGACACCGCGTACAGCTGGCTGCTCGGCGCCCTGGGCGCCGGGGCGGTCGCCGGCGGCCTGTACGCCGCCAGGTCGGCTCGCACCGGAGTCCAGCGGCTGACCTGGGCCGCGCTCTGCTATGCGATCGCCGTCGGGCTCCTGGCGGCCGCTCCCACCATGCCAGCCGCGGTCGCCGCGTGCGTGCTGGTCGGCGCGGCGAGTGTCACCTTCCTCACCACCGGGAACGCCACCATCCAGCTCGCGTCCGAACCGCGCTACCGGGGCCGGGTCACCGCTCTGTGGTCGATGGCCTTCGTGGGCAGCACACCCATTGGCGCGCCGATCGTCGGCGCTCTGTCCGACATCGCCGGGCCGCGCTACGCGCTCGCCCTGGGCGCTGTGGCCTGTCTCGCGGCCGTGGTCATCGGCCACTGGACAGGCAGAACGGCAAACGGCCCCCGGATCTCCCAGCAGGCGAGTTCGCCAGATCCGTGACGCGGCGCCGCACTCGGTGACCAGGGAATGGGCCGGGCGGGCCCGGGCGCGGCCAGCAGTTCGCCCAGCTCCCGGTTACCGGCCCGCTCCCGGCGGAACGGGCTGTCATCGTCCTGCTCTTCCGTAACGGGCGAAGACGGCGGCGCCGGCCTGCTCGGCTGACAGGCACTCAAGGTAGGCGGTCGCGCCGCCGGCCGGGAACAGCCGCTCGCCGGTGCCGAGGATGGTGGGGAAGGTCAGCAGCCGGTACTCATCGATGAGGTCCTCGGCCATCAGCGCGCGCACGACGCTGAGGCTGCCGGTGATGATCACATCGCGCTGATCGTTCTTGACGGCGTCGACGATGTCGCCGTCGATGACGCGAGAGTTCGCCCATGCCGAGGTGTCGGTGAGCGTGCGGGTGGCGACCAGTTTCGGCACGGCGTTCATCCGCGCGGAGAACGGATCGTCGCGTGCTGGCCATAGCCGCGAGAACAGCTGCCAGGTCGTGCGGCCCAGCAGCATGACCCCATTGTCCAGCGTGCTGCCGAGCCGGAACTTGTCCCCGGCGACCGTCCCAGGGCCGTGCCGGAACGCCCAGCCGCCGCCGGGCGTGCCCCCTGACCCGTCCGGGTCGGACACGATCCCGTCCACGGTAATGAACTCAATGACGATGACGCTCACGATGAGTCTCCCTCCGGTCGACGCTCACTGGTACATACCGGCGGCACCGGCCCGGCTCATCGCGGCTGGCGAAACTCGCTGGAGGAAAGTTGCCCGGGCAGGTCGAATGCCTCGAGCACGCGCGGATCGGCGAACACGACATTGCGCGCGACCAGGCCGCCGGTGATCGTGAAGACCTGGAGAGTGTGCAGCCGGTGCTGGCCGCAAGGCTCCGGCGCGTACGCGGCCAGCGCGGGCTGCCCGTTGGCGGTGAGGTGCCTCATGCCCCAGCCGGCCCCGCGCATCTCGAACACGCGGCGCAGGAACAGGCCGTAGTCGCGGCTGCCCCGGTACCACAGCGGCACCGGCGGCATTTCCAGGACTGCCTCATCGGTGAGAAGCCGGACGAGTGCCGGGACATCGGCCGCCTCGAAGGCCCGCACGTACCGTTCGATCACCGCGCGAACTCCAGGATCGCCCGGTTCGGTGACCTCGCCCGCATGGCCCACGTCCGCGAGCGCGGCGCGGGCCCGCTGCAGGGCGCTGTTGACGGCCGTGACCGTGGTCCCGAGCTGCGCGGCGACCTCGGCGGCACTGAACTCCAGGACCTCGCGGAGCAGGAGCACGGCCCGCTGCCGTGGTGGCAGCACCTGCATCGCCGCTACCAGCGCGAGCCGCAGGTCCGCCCGCAACCCGGTGTCGTATCGTGCGTCGGGGAACGGCTGCAGCCAGGGGACGTCGAACGCTGGCGTCAGCGGTCCCCCCGGATCGTTGCTCGGAGCGCCCAGCCCGGACGGCAGCGGCCGCCGTGCACGCCCTTCCAGCGCGGAAAGGCACGCGTTGGTCGCGATCCGGTACAGCCAGGTCCGCACCGATGCCCGCGCGGCGTCGTGCCGGTCACGGGCCTTCCACGCCCGCAGCATCGTCTCCTGCACCAGGTCCTCGGCCTCGTGAAACGAGCCCAGCATCCGGTAGCAGTACGCCACCAGCTCGCCCCGGTACGGCTCGAACTCCACGAGCCCATCATGGCGTGCGCGCAGGCCGACTTCCTCGACGGCCTGTACTGGAAGTTAGCGAAGTCGACAAGCTGTCCGCGGGCGCAGTCTGGTCAGCGGCGGCCGCCCATGGCCTGGTCACGGTCGCCTGGCCACCCATGCCGTCCTCGTGGTCCGGACGCTGATGTCGTCGCGCCGCAGTACGCCGTCGGGCCCGTCGCTGTCGATGAGGGTGTCCAGCGTGCTCAGGTCGTCGGCGCTGAGCTGGCCCTCGAGGCCGGACCGCATCCGCCGCAGCGAGGCCCGGGCATATCGGCCGGCGGCGGCGGCGTGAGCTCGATGACAAAGGGCCGCTCGGCCTCGATGATGAAGCCGGCCCCGGCCAGCCGCGGGCCCCAGTCGGAGCCGAGATGCGGGAGTTCCTGCGTGCGCCAGGCTGCTAGCGCGGCGTGGCCGCGGGTTTCCAGCCCGGGTCGGCCCAGGCCCACATCGTCGGGCAGGAAGCGGGGGAAGGAGTCCAACTCAATCACCGCCAGCAGTCCGCCGGCCCGGAGCACGGCGAAGGCCCGGGCGAGGGCGCGATCGGGGTCGGCCAGGTGGTGCAGGGACGCGGACGCCCAGACCAGGTCGACGGGGCCGACGGCCGGCCACGCGGCGTCGAGGTCCGCCTGGACGGCGCGGACCCGGTCGGCCACGCCCAGCTCGCGGGCCCTGTCCCGCAGCCGGTGCAGCAGCGCCGCGGACAGGTCCAGGGCGGTCACCTCGGCGTCGCCGAAGCGCTTGAGCAGGGCGAAGGTGCCGGCCCCGGTTCCGCAGCCCAGGTCGAGGATCCGGCGGCCGGGCTGATCGGCCGCGAGCTCGCGGATCCAGGCGGTCACGCAGGACAGGTAAGAGTGCAGGACCTCGGCGTCCAGGTCCAGCAGCTCGGCCATGGCCGCCGCCTCGGCCGCGGGCTGGGCCTGGGGCTCAGCGTGGTGCTGGTGACGATGGGAGTCGCGGGGCTCGGCGTGTGACATGCTAGACACTGGCGGTCCTGAACCTGCGCAGGGCCAGGGGCACGCAGACCACGAGGATCAGCACGCACCAGGCGATCATCGCCGGTACCGGGTGGTCCAGCTGGAGCGAGCCGCCCGACGGAGTCCCCTGGCAGACCTGGCGGACGGCCGCCACCAGCGCCGAGAGCGGGTCCCACTCGGCGATGGCGCGGGGGATGAGCTTCATGCCGGCGATCGGCACGAACGTGCCGGCCAGGAACGACAGGGGCAGCATCACGGCGAACCCGATGCCCTGCATGGCATCGGAGCTGCGGATCAGCATGCCCGCGAGCACGCCGACCCAGGTGAAGGCGATCAGGCCCAGCAGCATCAGGGCCACCAGTTCCGCCGCCCGGCCGCCGCCCAGATGCGGGCGCCAGCCGAGCGCGAGCCCGATTCCGGCGACGATGACGATGCCGAGGATCTGCTCGATGATCTGGCCGATCACCTGGGCGGAGATCACCGACATCCGGACGACCGGCAGCGACCGGAACCGGTCGACGACCCCGCTGGAGAAGTCGGTCGACGTGGCCACGCCGGCGCCGATGACGCCGAAGGCCACGCTCTGGCCGAGCAGGCCGGGCAGCAGGTAGTCCTGGTAGGTGCCGTGGACGTGGATGGCCGAGCCGAACACGTACAGGAACAGCAGGGTGAACATGACGGGCTGGATGGTCACGTCGCTCAGCCGCTCGGGATGGCGCGCAGTCCCCGGCCGACGAGCAGGGCGGTCTCGCGGAGGTAGCGGGCGAAGGGCCCGGGCCGCGGCGGGAGGGCCTCGGCGACGCGCGGGACGGCGCCGGCCGGGGAGGTGATGGTGGTCATGACGTTATCTCCACAAGGCTGTCGTCGGCCGGGGCGTCGGTGGCCGGCGGCTGCCCGGTGAGCGCCAGGAAGGCGTCGTCCAGGGTCGGCCGCCGCAAGGCGATCTCGTCGATCGGGATGCCGCTGGCCCGCACGGCCGCCGCGACGCTCGCCAGGTCGTCCAGCTCGTCCGGGGCGGGGACCGAAACCCTGCGCCGCTCCCGGGCGATGCTGAGGTCGAACCGGCCGGACAGGGCAGCGACGAGGCCGTCGAGCCCGCGGGAATCGACGGCCACGACGTCGACGCGCTGGTCGCCGATCCGGGCCTTCAGGTCGCTGGGCGTCCCGGCGGCGACCGCCCGGCCGTGGTCGATCAGGACGATGTCGTCGGCCAGCGCGTCGGCCTCCTCCAGGTACTGCGTCGTGAGCAGCAGAGTGACGCCCTCGTCCACCAGGTCGCGGACGGTCGACCAGACGACCTGGCGGCTGCGGGGATCAAGGCCCGTGGTCGGCTCGTCGAGCACCAGCAGCTGGGGCTGGACCACCAGGCTGGCGGCCAGGTCGACCCGCCGCCGCTGGCCGCCCGACACAGCCTTGATCAGCTTGTCGCGGAACTCGCCGATATCAAAACGGTCGATGAGGGACTCAACCAGGCGGCCGGCGGCCCCCCGGCCGTACCCGCGCAGCCGCGCCATGAGCAGCAGGTTCTCCCGGGCGGTGAGGTTGTCCTCCAGCGCGGCGAACTGCCCGGTCATGGAGATCGCGCTGCGCACGGCGTCGGCCTCCCGTACCACGTCGTGGCCGCAGACGATCGCGATCCCGCTGGTCGGCTCGGACAGGGTGGCGAGCATCCGCACCACCGTCGTCTTGCCCGCCCCGTTAGGGCCGAGGAGGGACGTGACGGTCCCCGCCTCCACCCGCAGGTCGATGTGGTCGACGGCGACGAGGTCGCCGAAGCGCTTAGTCAGCCCGTCGGTGATGACGGTCAGCTCGGGTGGGGTCATCGCGGTCTCCTTTAGTTACAGCAAACATACAGACACAGAAAAATTTCTGCAACTAGATACTTAGCGGCGAACGCCGGTACGATGGACCCGTGAGTGTCGAGCCGCCTGCGGACTTCCGCCCGGGCCCCCGGGCCGCTGCCGGGCAGGCCAGCGCGGCGCGCGTTCCGGGAGAGGGGCTGCGCGAGCGCAAGAAGCGGCTGATGCGCCAGCTCATCTCTGACACGGCCACGATGATGTTCGTCGAGCGGGGCTTCGACGAGGTCCGGGTCTCCGAGGTGGCCGCCGCCTGCGAGGTATCCGAAAAGACGATCTACAACTACTTCCCGACCAAGGAGTCGCTCATCCTTGACCGGGAGGAGGCCATGGCGCAGGCCATCCGCAGCGCCCTCGGCCCGGGCGGCGCCCCGATCTCGCCCATCGACTCCGTCGTCGGGCTGATCAGCGACCAGGTGTCCCAGCTCTATGACCACTGGGATTCCGAGCACGGCGAGGTCCCTGACCTGAGCCTGATCCACCGGTTCTACGAGCTGTTCGAGCGGACCCCGGCGCTGCGGGCCGCCCAGGGCGACATGATGGAGCGCCTGACTGAGGTCGCCGCGCGGGCGATGGCGAGCCGGGCCGGGGTCGACCCCGACGATCCCGAGCCGCAGATCGCCGCCGCCGCCGTCGCCGGCCTGTGGCGGGTGATGTTCCGGGCCACCCGGAAATACTCCGACGGCACCCGCTCGCCGGCCGAGGTGCGGGACCAGGTGCTCGCCGAGGTCCGCCGGGCGGCCCGGCTCATCGACACCGGGCTGTGGTCGTTCGGCATGGCCGTCCAGGGGAGCAGCGGCCGGGAGCAGCTCAAGGCCGCGGCCGATGCCGCCAGCGAGGCACGCAAGCAGGTGCTCGCGGCCATCAAGCAGGCGCGCGAGGCCTGGCGACAGGTCGTCGCCGAGGCCCGCCGCCACGACGAGCCCGCCAGCCGTCCCGCGCGTCCGGGCCGCCCCGAGCGTCCCGCACGTCCCGCGGATCCCGCCAGCCGCCCCGCGCGTCCCGCTCGCCCCGCACGGCCGGGCAGGCCGCCGGCCGGCTCGCGTCAGCGCGGCGGCTAGCCGCGCCCCGCCATCCCGCGACGCCCCGCATGCTTTTTCTTAACGGCGACGTCGGTCACCCGTGTCCGGCGGCCGGGGTCAGACCGGGGCGGGTTACCTGGCCGTCATGCTGATTCAGCCCGCCGGGCACCTGCGGGGTGCGCGCGGCGGGTCTTTCTTCCCGAGTGACGATCTGAGCGAGGTTCGATCGTCATCTCAGTGCAGATGTCGCCGCGGGGGTGACATTGGGATCAGAGGAGACGACGATGCGATACGTGCTGCTGATGCATTACCGGGAGCCGGCCGAGGGAGAGATCAGCGAGGAGGCGATCGCCGAGGCGATGGAGGCTTTCGGCGCTTATGGCCGCGCGCTGGCGGAGGCGGGGGTGCTGCTGTCGGGCGACGTGCTGCAGCCGGCCGCCGCGACGACGACCGTCACCAGCCGAGAAGGAGTCTTGCGGGTGCAGGACGGGCCCTTCGCCGAGACGAAGGAGGCGCTGGCCGGGGTGTTCGTCCTGGACGTGCCCGATCTCGACGCGGCCATCGGCTGGGCCGAGAAGTGTCCCGGCGCCCAGTGGGGCGTGATCGAGGTACGCCCGACCGCGACCGCGCTGGTCAAGGGCCGGTGGACGCGCTGACGCCAGGCGATGGATGCTGGGTAGCCGGTCCCGGTCGGTGCGCGACGGGGCCGGCGGCCCGCGCCGCTGGAATGGCGGCACGCGACAGTTACGGGCGGCTGCTCGCGCTCCTGTCCGCTTCGGCGAGCGATATCGCCGCTGCGGAAGACGCCCTCGCGGACGCTTTCGAGCGCGCGTTGCGTACGTGGCCCGCCCATGGGGTGCCGGCCAGCCCCGACGCGTGGCTGCTGACCGTTGCCCGTAACCGGCTGCGCGACCACTGGAAGTCCGCGCAGGCTCAGCGGGCCTTCCCGCTCGACCGCGAGCAGGACTCACTTGCACATGCCGACGACCTCGACGTCGACGCGATCCCCGACCGGCGGCTTGAACTGATGCTCGTGTGCGCGCATCCGGCAATCGAACGCGCCGCGCACACGCCTCTCATGCTCAACACGGTGCTCGGCTTCACCGCCGAGCAGGTCGGCCGGGCCTTCTCGGTGCCGGCCTCGACGATGGCGACGCGCCTGGTCCGGGCGAAGAGGCGCATCAAGGCCGCCCGCATTCCGTTCCGTATCCCGGACCGGGCTAACCTCCCGGCGCGGATGACCGCGGTCCTGGAGGCGGTCTATGGCGCGTATGTCATCGACTGGGCGACGACCGGGCCACAGGCCCGTCAAGTGCCCTCGGAGGCACTGCACCTCGCCGAGGTGCTCACCAGGTGCGTGCCCGGTGATCCGGAGGCGCACGGGCTCGCCGCTCTTGTCCAGCTCTCAGCGTCGCGCGCCCCGGCGCGTCTGGACGCGGACGGAAGTTTCGTCCCACTGCCCGACCAGGACCCGTCGCTGTGGGACTCCCGCCTGATCGAACGGGCGCATGAACACCTACGGGTGGCGCACGCGCGGAGGCATCTGGGGCGCTTCCAGCTCGAGGCCGCGATCCAGGCCGTGCACTGCGCCCGGCGACGGGCCGGCACGACAGACTGGCCGACCCTGCTGACCCTGCACCGCGTGCTGCACACGATCGCGCCGTCGCTCGGCAGCGGCGTCGCGCTCGCCGCTGTCACCGCAGAGGTCGAGGGCCCCGCAGCCGGTCTCGCCACGCTCGACGCCCTGCTCCAGGACGCCGGCCAGCACGCCCGCCGCTTCCAGCCCGCCCGAGCCACCCGCGCGCACCTGCTGGACCAGCTCGGACGCACCGAGGAAGCCGTAGCCGCTTACGACAGCGCGATCGATCTGACCCACGACACCGCCGAACGCCAGTACCTGCAGCACCGCCGTGACAGCGCCAGCCTCCGCAGCCAGCACCGCTGGCCCGAGAACCGAAAATGAGCCTGCGGCCACAGCGACCTCAAGAGCCAGCCCAGTCCGGGCGCCAACCATGTCCGCTCTCCGCGCACCAGCACGTGGTGTTCTGTACTTGCCTCGCCGGGACAGCCGCAGGCATCACCCACGCCCGAATCGGCATGCGCGCCTGGAGCCGCGCACGGTGCACTTCGGTCGGCGGCAATAGCGGATTGTGAGTACTGCCTGGTGCCAGCGGGCCGTCATCGGGTGTGCTGGTTCCTGTTCGTAGCGGGTGGTGCGGCTCCGGCTACGGTGACCTCAGCGGACTGGCGGTGACCTCAGCGGACCGGCGGACGGCCAGGAGCGTGGCTGGGACTTTGCTGCCGCTGTTACCGCAGCGGAGTCCCAGCGACGCTGATAGTTCTCGTGAGCTGCCTGACTACCTGACCGGCGCGCCAGCTAACGCCCGGCGTCCAGGCGCCGCAGCGCACGTTAGACGCCACAGCGCGCTCACCCTCCCAACAGGTCGTCGCCCAACAGGTCGTCTTCATGCATCCAAAGGGGTCAGTTGACCCCTGCCGTGGCCAAGCCCGCCCGGGCAGCCTGGGAGCACGGCGGGAATCCCCGGCTTACACGGAGAGCAAGGAGACACCAATGGCAGCACACATGCAACCGGTGCCTGCCCCTTCTCCGGGCCGCCCGGGACGCTCCCCGCGTGCATCGCGCAGCGGCGGGGCCGCTCGCCTTCGTGCTCTGCCTGCTGACCGCGGTGACCTGCGATGGCCCGCACCGCATTTCCCCGTAAAACCTCAGAAAGGGAGAACGACCATGACAAATCCAGTCATCACCCCGGCCACCGCCGCCACGGTCGGCGGCGGCCCGCGAGGGCACCGGAAGCGGCGGGCGGCAGCACTGCCGCTGGCCGCCCTGCTCGGCCTGCTCGCCGCCACGATGCTGCTGGCTCCCGCGGCGGCGCATGCCGTCACGACCCGGCCGCATCACATAACCTGCGCGGGCTGCGCGCTCCGGGCCCCGGCACCAGCAAGGGTGCGCGCCCCGGCGGTCGCGGGCGCCACCGCGGCCTATTACTACAACTGGTCGGGTTACTTCCAGACGACGGGCACCCCGGGCACGTACACGGCCATCCGGGACTACTGGACGGTGCCCACGGTGAACACCACGCCGTCCGGCGACCAGTACTCCTCCGACTGGGTGGGGATCGGCGGCGCCAATGGCGCCAATGGCGCCACTGACGCGACCCTGGTGCAGGACGGCACCGCGGCTAACAACGTCGGCGGCACCGCGCAGTACTACGCGTGGGCCGAGATCCTGCCCGCCGGCCCGGTCATCATCCCCGGGCTGGCCGTTCACCCGGGCGATAAGATCGAGGGCCTGGTGGAGGAGGCCTCGCCCGGCACCTGGCAGATGACGGTCTACGACCTGACCACCGGCCAGCACGGCGGCAGGACGGTGAGCTACAACTCCTCGGGCCTGAGCGCCGAGGCCATCCACGAGCGGCCCTGCACGGTGGTGAACTGCCCCAGCGTCAGCGATCTCGCCACCTTGGCCTCCACCACCAATGTGACCTTCGAGCCGGGCTACTACAGCACCGCGGCCCCCGGCACCCAGGCATGGCAGCCGCTGCTGACCGCTGCCCCGGGTGCCGCCCTCCACCAGGTCTTCATGGTCAACAACTCCGACACCGTGGTCATCGCCTCCCCGTCGGCGGGCGATCCCTACCACGACGGCTTCACGGTGGCCGACGGCGCCAGCTCCCCGTCGGCGCCTCCGGAGGCAGCCCAGCTGGTGTTCGACGACTACATCGGCACCGTGTACTCCATCCAGGTCGACGGGGTGAACCAGAACGGCCAGGCCGAGGACGCATGCTTCACCGCGCCCAAGACTGTGGACCTCATCCCGAACTGGTGGTGGGCGGCCGGAACCAAGATCTGGGCTTACACCAGCGGCAATTGCACCACCGGCAAGCTCGGGACCAACCTCTACCTGACCGACAGCCCGACTGTCCCGCTCTATCACTGCCAGGAAGACGTCTCTCCCTACCGGGACTGGAACCCCGGCAGCAACTGGCAGAGCTGCGCCATCAGTCCGCCGCCGAACGGCGTCTGGCATGGCTACGCAACTGGCAGCTTCGTCAGGAACATGTGAGGTCAGCGGCCACCGTCCGCCACCGGGGTGCCGGGCCACCACGGCCCGGCACCCCGGTCACGCCGCGCCGGAGCTAGCTGACTTTCCGGCGGCGTTGCGGCCTTGGCCAGCAGCACGAGGGTCGTCCGCAGGTGACGATTCCGGGAGCAGAACGCCACAATGGTTCCGAGGGTAACCGGCATCACCGGCGATGACACTCCCCTGGAAGGTGCACGGGTGCGATCTCGAACGAAAGGCATGTGGTGGGGAACCGCTATCGAGGCACCTGACCCCGGCGCGCTGGCCCGGTTTTACTCCGACCTGCTCGGGTGGACCATCGGTCACGAGGAGCCGGGCACGACGATCCTCGCGGCTCCCGGGGCATCCATCTTCATCGTGTTCCAGCAGGCGACCGGTTACCAGGCCCCCGTGTGGCCGCCCGCCGAGGGGCAGCAGCGCCCGATGATGCACTTCGACTTCCAGGTCGGGGACCTCGACACCGCGGTCGCCGAGGCAGTTGGTCTCGGGGCCTCGGTCGCTACTTACCAGCCGCAGGACAATGTCCGGGTGCTCTTCGACCCGGCCGGCCACCCCTTCTGCCTCTGCCGCGACGACGGCTGATCGATCGACTGCTGTTGTCGTCCGGGTCATCCAGGTGCGGCCGGACTGTTCGTTCGCCGGTGCGTGCCGTCAGGAGTGGGCAGGGCTGGGCTTGCCGGCCTGGCCGGGTCCGCCGCACCGGCCAGGCCCGGGCAGCTCAGGCGTGACCGACGTCGTCCGCAGCAGCGCCGGGAGCCTGCCCTCAGGCCAATCGCGTCCAGTTCCTGAAGCATCAGCGTGTCCGCATCGGGGGAGCTGTATCCGTTCCTGGCCATGCAGGCCGACCAGGCCTTTGTCGCCTGCTTGAAGTCCGGGTCCTGGACCACGTCGTTGCTGAGGTCGTTGTTCATCGTCTCGATACCGGCCATGCCGGTCACCTCGTCGTAGATCGTGACCTTCAGGCCGGACTTCACCTGACCGGCGTAGGCCGGCGGCAGTTCACCGGTCAGCGCCAGCGACCCACGGGCGGCCAGCTCGAGGAATGGCTGGTCTGGCTGCTCGCCGGCGGTGCCGTTCACCGCGACTACCGTCGCAGGCAGCGACGGCAGGAACACCACATCCGCCGCCGGCACGCCGCCCGAGGACGGCGGGGTGTAGCCGAGGTGCTGGTAGTACAGGGACACCGCGTCCTGCGTCGCCGAACCGAAGTACCCCGGCGTGTCACCATCGTCGTAGTACCCGAGCGAGGCGAGAGCATTTTGCAGCTCGGTCACGTCCGGCCCGCTCTCGCCTGGCGTCAGGTCCCGCCACGCGGGCACCCTGCCGGTCAGCACGAACAGCGGCTGGCCGTCGATCTCGGCGAGCAGCTTGCCGTTGGTGATCGCAACGCCGGCGGCGACGTCCAGCTTCGATATGTACAGTGCGGACCCGCTTCCGCCTGCCGCCGGCGATCCTTCCCCGGCGGACGAGCTGCCCGCGGCCGAGCCCGTGCCTGCGCCCGAAGATGATGACGCACTCGACGACGGAGCGCTCGCGTACACGTCGTACTGCGTTGCCGGGTACACCTCGCCGCGCATCTCCACTGACGAGGTCAGGACCTGGGAGGCGACCGTAGCCGTGGTTACTGTGAGGTGCGGCGCCGCGGTGTCTGCGGCAAGCTGCTGCGGCGACTTCACGAAAGAGGCGCCGATCAGCCCGCCGATGGCCAGCAGGGCCGCCGCGATGCCCACCCCGAGCAGCACGCGCCGCCGCCGGGCGAGCCGTGATCCGTGCGCCGTCGGCCGGCGGCCGCTATCGCCCTGGCCGCTCTCCCTGGCCGGGGAGCCAAGTTGTGTCACGAGATCCTCCGATGCCTCGCATGCGACCCGGGCTCCGGAAGAAGCCGGAACACGCCTGAACCCGGGTACGGGGATCACTCTCTACGGTGGTTCTTAGGCATCCGCGTGATCTGCGTGTGAGTTGTATGTCAACCCAGGCGGCTACGGCGACCGGGCGAGCTGGCGCGCATATCGCGGATCCGGCCGCACCGCCGGGAGCAAGGGTGCGGAGTGACATGGCCATGGGACGCTGAGACAATCGTGCGATGAGTCCGAGAAGCCGCGGCCGTCCGCCCGGCCGCGGCCGGAGCCGTCAGCCGGGCCGGCGCTTGCCAGCAGGCCGCGGCGGGCCGAGCGGATTTGCGCTGCCGCCCGGCGGTGAAGCCGCGTTGCGGGCCGGGGAGACGACGGAATGCTGGTTCGACGAGCCCGACCCCGCCGACCGGCGATCTTGGGCGATACCTCCAGGGCACGGCACCTACCAGGGACTCGACCTCGAACTGCTGGATCCGGACGACGAGAACGAACTCACGTTCCTGATCGAGGCGCAGCATGCAGATCTGGAAGATGCGCTCCGCAGCGATGAAGAGATGATCGTCGACGGTGCGCCTTTCAGCCCGAGGCTGCACATCACGATGCACCAGGTCGTCGCGAACCAGTTGCTGGCCGACATCCCGCCCCAGACATGGCTGACGGTTCAGCGGCTCGCCGGCCTCGGCTACGACTGGCACAACGTCACCCACATGATCTCCTCCGTGATAAGCGAGGACCTTCATCGGGCCGTGACGGAGCAGCAGCAGTTCGATCCTGGCGACTATGCGCGGCGGCTGACCGGGCTGCCTGGCGACTGGCCGTCACCGGAGGCACACGGGCTGCTGTAAAGCCAGCAGGCAGCCGTACAACGCCGCGCAGCGAGGAGCCTTCGTGCGACGACAGATCTACTCGGGAAGCAGGCCAGAGAGCCCGCCGCGGCGGAAGTTACAGGCCAGGGCCAGGGCCTCCTGGTGTTACCGGGCCGGTGCCCATCCAGACCGGTCCGTTGTGCGCGCATGCCTGCAGCGGGTAGGGGATCACCTTGGCGGCGGTCTGGTCTGGCGGGTAGACGCGCAGACCGGCCGCCGTTGGCAGGAGCCCGGGCTTTCCTGGCTGCGGAGTCCGCGAGAAGCACCGGAGGCCGAAGTCACCGGTGTCGGCGATGGTCAGTTTCGCGGTCGCGGTGGCACCGCTGGCGAGCCTGACGGTGGTCGTCGCGGGGGCTCCCCAGGCCGCTGGCCTGCCGAACTGGTGGCCGCTGAGGCTGACCGCCGAGACTCCGGGGTGGCCGCGCAGGGTGCACGCGTGCCCGGACTGGTTGGTGAATTCAAGGTAGTAGGAGGCGCTGCCTTCGCGCGAGCCGGTCTCGCGCCGGCCACGTAGATCACTTTGTAGGCCTTCCCGTCGATCACTTTATGCCCGATGACGCGGACGCCTTCGGCGCGCTGCGAGACGGCCGCCCGGGTACCGGCCTGCGCCGCTGCTGGCAGCAGCGCGAGGGACAGCAGCGCTGCCGCGCAGGCCGTGACCGCGCCGGCTTTCCAGGTGCCCCGATGCGTTAGCTTGCCGTCGGCCATGATCATTCTCCTGTCCCGCGAGTGCGCACCGCCAGGCGTGCTGTTCATTGATGTCACTTCGAGACTGAGGCCAGCGGCGTCACAGGGCCAGGAAGTCCGACCGGCAGACTTATCGGCAAACTCCGCAGCTACCTGGGTGTGAAGCGGTGATCAGGAAAATCTTCCCGGGTATCCATCCCCAAAATTAATCTACCTAGGTAGTCTAGACGGATGGCTCGTGGTTCAGGGTTCTCGGCTCAGACGCTGCTGGTGCTCGCGGCGCTGGCCGGCGCGCCGGCGGACTGGCGGCATGGCTATGACCTGGCGAGTGAAACGGGGCTGAAGTCCGGCACGCTGTACCCGATCCTGGTCCGGCTGGCGGACCGCGGGCTGATGGAGGCGCGCTGGGAGGAAGGCCGCCCGGCCGGGCGGCCGCCGCGGCATCTGTACCGGCTCAGCAGCGAGGGACTGGCCCGGGCCCAGGCGGCGCTGGCCGCCGCGCCGGCCACGGCACGGCGCACAGCGGCGGCGCGGCCAGCGCGGCCAGCGGCACGGCGGGGCCTGGCTGGGGAGGGACTGTGATGGACCGGGAGCTGGACAGGCTGACGCGGGTGGTGGACGGGCTGCTAGGGCGGGTCGCGGGGCTAGTGCCGGCGGGCCGGCGGGGGTGGTCCGAGGCGGTGCGGGCCGAGGCTGGTGAGGTGCCGGCCGGGGCGGCGCGGCTCGGCTGGGTGGCTGGCGGGTTGTGGCTGGTGGCGAGGGAGGCCCAGATGGTGCGCAGGATCGTGTACGGGCTGGCGATCGCGGCGGTGGCGGTGGCCGCGGCGCTGGTGGTGCGGTACGTCTGGAGCGGAGCACTGGCCGGCCGGGATGCCGGATGGGACAAGGCCCGGGTGGTGCTGCTGGTGGCGCTGCTGGCGGGCTTGCCGTGGGTGGCCAGGCGGCGCGGCGTATTCGGCCCGGCCGGTGCCAGCATCGCGGCGCGGGCGGTACGGGCCGGCGGCTGCGCCGCGGTGCTGCTCCTGGTGCTGGACATTGCCAGGATCGAGCATTACCGCGGCCCGGGCTGGGCCGCCTTGCCGGGGCCGGGCTGGGCACGGGAGGCGGTGGCCCTGGGGCTGATCGCGGCCTGCCTGACCGCGGTCCTTATCGTCACGGCGCGGCGGCCGCAGACCAGCCGGGTGCTGGTGGCGTGGTGTGCCGCGGCGGCCGGGCTGGTCCTGTTCCTCGCGGTGGCGCCGGTGCAGGTGCTGATCACCGTGTACGTGGCCGGGATCCTCGCGGTGACCGCGCGCCGGTCGCCGGTGACCCCGGTGACAATGGCCATCTGCGCCGGCATCGGCACCGCCGGCGGCATCCTCGTGGTCGCGCTGTGGAATCCCACCAGGTCGCCGGTGGCGCCGGGCCTCTCCAAGAGGACCGATGTGCAGCTGCTGCTCGTGGTGCTGGTCGCGGTGATCGCAGTAGGAACGGCGGCAGCGGGAGCGGTGGCGGCACGGCGCGCCAGGGGCCCGGGTGACCCGCTGGCGCTCAGGAGGGCCGGGATCTGGCAGTGCCTGGCGGCCGGCCCGCTGACCGGCGCTACCGCCGCGCTGATGCTCCCCCTTCTGCGGACCAGCGCCGCAGTCCACTTCGCCGCCGCATGCCCGGCGGCAAGCACCTGGCCATGTACCGCGGCATCGGCTGTATGGATGCTCTTCCTTACCGCCGGGCCTTTGCTCGGTCTTGCGATCGGCGGCATTGGAGGCTCGATCACCGCAGGTCAGCTGTCAGGCTTGCCGCCGCTTACTCCGCCGCGTGAGCCACGGCCAGACGGCTCCAGGTCGGGCGGGGTCTTCGTGCGCAACTCATAAGGCCAGGGCGCAGCGCTAGTTGCGTGCGAGTTCAGTGTGACTAACGACGGCGCCCGCTGATCCGCGGAGCTGGCGGGGAGCCGATCAGCCTGCCGAGTCCGCGGCCGGTGCGGCGCCGCGAGTGCCCCGGTGATGAGCGGTCCCGTTGGGCTCGACGACAAGCAGGATGTCGCCGGGCCCGACCTCCGGATCCTCGGCCACGCCAAGTGAGACGCCCCCGCGCTGCACCACGCCGAGGATCAGGCCCCGTCGCGCTCCGCGGACTTCGCTCAGCCGCCTCGGCTCAGCTCCGCTCTCGACCACGTGCTCCACCAGCCGGTGTTCCTCGCCGCGCACCAGGTGCGTCAGTAGCTCGCCAGCATGAGGTGCCTCAAGCCCCTTCGCTACGGTATGGCCCACCAGGTCGTCAGGGGAGAGCACCTGGGTGACACCGATGTCCCGCAGGGCCCGAATCAGCCTGCGGGAGCCCACGAGCGCCGTGATCGGAACGTCGGGCGCCTCCTGGCGGACGAGGACGGCGCTCACCAGCACGTCCCCGTCGTCATCGGCGGCGATCAGGATGTGGGCCGCGCCTTCCGGGCGTCCGGACCGGATGGCCTCCTCTGCGGTCGGATCGCCGCGGACGACATGAACGTGGGCGGGAACGGTCGAGGGATCGACGTCGGCGACGAGCACGACCGCGTCGCCGACGTGCTCGAGCTCTTCGAGGACGACCGGGATCGCCGGGTGCATGCCGTAAACGACTCGATAAGAGCCTTCGGGGAATCTCGCTCCGATCTGCATGATCCTCCTTACTCCGTTCGCCACCGCCGAGCCCGTCAGCAGCGCGAACGCGGCCGCCAGCATCGGGATAGTGGTGAGCATGACCAGCGAGGCGACGATACGGCCCGAAGCGTTGGCCGGGGTTACGTCGCCGTAGCCGACGGTCGTCGCCGTCTCGAGCGCCCAGTACCACCCTCTGGCGACGGGAATGTGCTGCGTCGCCGAGAACACAGCGCCGCCGGCCAGCACGCAGCCAACGACCCCGCCGATGAAGAACAGCGCGTGCCGGTGCGGCCTGACCCTGAGCAGCCGGACCAGAAAGAACGACAAAGGCCATCCTCGCCTTCACGAGATAACATCCCCGCCGTCACGAGATAAGCGGCCTGCCGCGAGGTCACCTGGACTCTTCCGCCGGACAAACGTGGCATGGGCGGTACGGACGATACTCTCAGGCGCCGCAGCTCGCCGCCACCGTGACCGAATCCTGGACCGCCCCCGGCGCGATGCCGGCCTTTCGTGGTCCAGCCCGTCATCGACAGCGCCGGCATGGCTCGCGGGGCACGGCTCCGGCGGAGGTAAATGATCTTTATTTTTTACGCTGCTCGTCCGGGCTGGTTCCCAGGTTCGAGCCGACCTCCCGGGGGCGCTCTCAGCCTTCCGGATCACCGCGCCGGTCACCGGATCGGCGACGCTCTTACCTGCCATTGGTAATGAACCAGGATGGGTTTGCCTCCAGCTTCGTCAGCAAGAGCTATTTGCGGCGATTTGTCGGAAACTCTGTCCCCCGGCTCGCGCGTTCGCCCTGCAGTCCCGATCGGAGCCGGCGATGAACATCAAGTCAGGCACGAACGCCGAGGATCGGCAGGAGCACCAGGCCGTGACGCCCAACCATGTCCGGGGGCCAGGATGCTAGAACCGCAGAGCACGGTGCTGTTCTTCCTGCTGCTGGCGATATTCGGCGCGCTGATGTGCTGCGTGCTCGTCGCCCGGCACGCGGTCTTCCGCATCCTCGCCGCGTGCCTGGCCTTCATCCCGGCGGCGCTTTTCGGTGTGCTGGCGGTGAACAAGTACTACGGCTATTACCAGACGTGGGGCTCAGCGGTCGCGGACTTCACCAACCAGGGTGTCGCCACCGCGCTTCAGGTGCCCGCCGGCAATCTCGTATCCGGCTCGCAGATGGACGCGCTCGAAAGGCGTGACATCAACCTCAGGCTCGCGCAGCAGCAGGGGTACGCGCTGCACCTGACGATCACGGGCCGCCGCAGCCGAATCACCAGGACGGTGTATGTCTACCTGCCGCCGCAGTACTTCTGGCGGTCCTACCGGAACTACCGATTCCCCGCCATCGAGCTCATTCATGGCCAGCCGGGCGAACCGCAGGACTGGATCAACGTCGTCGGCGTGACATATACCTTTGACCAGCTGCTGAACGAGAAACTCGCCCGGCCGGCCGTGCTGGTCATGCCTGACGCGAACGGAGGCTGGAGGATCTCGCTGCAGTGCCTCAACCAGGCCGGCGGCCCGCAGGATCTGACCTACCTGGCTATTGACCTGCCGGGCGAGATTGCCCGCATCCTGCGGGTGCGGCCGCCCGGCCCCGCATGGGGCGTGGCCGGCTATTCCGAGGGCGGGTTCTGCGCCGCCAACATAGCCCTGCGCTTCCCGCGCCGCTACGGGTTCGCCGGGGTCCTCAGCGGCTACTTCGCGCCGCTCGACAATCAGCTGGCGAACCCGCTCAGGGACGTCAGCCCGTTCGGCGGCAGTCGCAGGCTGCGGCGGGAGAACACCCCGCTGACGGAGGTCAGGGAGCTGCCCGCGGGCGCGGTCATCCCCCGGTTCTGGCTGGGCGCGGGGACGGACGACAAGCAGGACGTCGCGAATGCCGGGCTCTTCTGGCAGGAGCTGCAGCTCCACCAGCTGAATGTGCCGCTGACGCTGACGCCGGGTGGCGGCCACAATATGGTCACCTAGCGCGCGGACGTCCCGCCGATGCTCAGATGGATGACCCAGGGCCTAGCCGCGGCCGCCATGCGGGCGCCGGCCGCGAAGCCGCGCGGGCCGGGCGTGCCGTGCGGCGAGGTCGGGCTGGCCGCCCGCCGCGGGCAGCAGGCCGATCCGCGGGCGCATCACCGGGCGCGTCGCCGGGCACGGCACCGCCGGTCATGCGACCCGCGCCGGTTCAGCGTGCAGCCGGCCGGGACGGCCATCCGAGACCCCGCGGCTGTCGGCTAAAGATGTCACCCGACTCTTCCGCCCGGCAAACGTGGCATGAGACGTAGGGACGATACCGTCACGCGGCCGGGGGCCGGCAGCCGAGGGCGCGCAGTTCGGCCAATCCCTCGCCGGCCCGATCCTGCAGCAGTACCAGGGTGCACGCGCGCTCGAACCGGGCATCGATGCGCTGCCAGCCGGCCAGCGAACGTTCAAGCGCGGCATGATCGCCGTGCAGCCGGCCGGCGGCGCGGGCCAGGCAGGCCGCGGCCCAGTGGTTCTCGTCACCCGCGGGCGCTGCGGCGGCAAGGCGGCTGGCAGCATCGCGCGCACCGGCGACGACGGCGACTTCGGCGGCGATGGCCCAGGCGTAGGGGCGGAGCGAATACCAGTGCGGTGTTCCGTACCAGGAGTGTTCCGCAAGGGACAGGTCGGTGACCGCGGCCGCAGCCCTGGCGAGATGGCCCTCGTGCAGGGCGATGCGGGCGGCAGTGAACGTCTCGAACGCGGCCAGGTTCGTCCCGGCCGGATCGGTTCCGCTGCCGATGAGCTCCCTGACCCGGGCAAGCCAGTCCTGGCGGCCCTCGTCATCACCGCGCAGTCCGTGCGCCAGCACCATGGCGTAGGTGGCGGGGCCCATCCAGCGTGCCGCGGGCCGCCCGGCCTGCTCCCAGGCTGCCCACATGGTGGCCGCAAGGGAGAGCGCCTCATCGAAACGGCCTTGCAGGACGAGCGGCAGGATCGGCTTGCTGGCCGCCATGTGCGGCTGACCGCCGGCGATGTCGTCCCCGTGGGCCATGCGGGCGGTGCTGAGGGCGTCCGGAAGATCGCCGGCGGCCACCGCGATCTCGGTGACCATGTGGAAGGTATCGACAATCTCGGTCCCTGCCCGCGGGTCGTGCCGCGGCAGCCGCTCCAGCAGCCGGGCACGCTCCTTGCTCAGCCCGTGAGCCTCGCGGAGGTGCCCGCTTGCGTCCAGCGCCCCGACGACCGCGTCGAGCGCGCCGCTGATCAGGACCGGATCCCCGGTGCGCCGCGCGGCGGCGAGGGCCTCGCTGGAAAGGCTCAGGTCCGGGACTGTCTTCTCGGGCTGAGCGGTCCACGCGGCGGCAGCTGACAGGTAGGCGGCGCAGACCTCGTCTCCGGCCGGGCACGCGCGCACTGCCTCGTCGAGAAGCTGACGCAGCCGGTCGTGTGGTACCTCCTCGGGGAATTGCGCTCCGAACCGGTCGGCGATGGTCACCGCGTACGCCAGGCTGGCCGCCCGGGCGCAATCGTCTCCGGCCGCCTGCGCCCGTTCGGCCGATGCCAGCAGCAGGCCGAACGCCAGCGCGCCGTCTCCTTCGGCCATGGCGACATCTGCCGCGGCGCGCAGGTCCTGGGCGGCCCGGACGGGATCGGCGGCCCGTGCGGCGGCGGCCTGGTAGTGCTCGCAGGACTCGACCATGAACCGGCGCGCATAGGTCAGATGACCGAGGGCGCGGGCGAGCTGGTGACTCGCCTCCCCGATCCCGCGGCCCGGGGGACTGGCCAGCGCGGCCCGCAGGTCGTCGGCGACCGCGTCGAAAGCGCCACGCCACTCGAGAGCCGCCTCCGTCCGGCGCTCGAGATCCGCCGCGGCGTCGGCGGCCCACCGGAGATGGGCCTCGCGGACCGTGGCCTCCTCGCCACTTTCGGCGAGCCGGTCCAGTGCGTAAGCCCGGATGGTCTCGAGCATCTGCCACCGGCTGCCCGCTGGGCCGCGGCGGCAGTTAAGGAGGCTCTTGTCCGTCAGCCGGCCCACCAGGTCGGCGACCATGCCGCGGTCGCTTGCCGCGGCGACCGCCACGGCGGCGTCGAGGTCGAATCCGCCGATGAAGGCGCCAGCCCGCCGGAACATGGCGCGCTCGTCGCCGTCGAGCAGGGCATGGCTCCAGTCGATGACGGCGCGCAGCGAGCGGTGCCTCTCGTGCACGCCGCGGCTTCCCGCGAGCAGGCGCAGATGATCGTCCAGGCCCGCGAGCAGGCCGTCCACTCCCAGCGACGCGGTGCGTGCCGCGGCAAGCTCGATGGCCAGCGGCACTCCGTCCAGGCGGGCGCACGCGTAGCCGATGACCTCGGCAGCGGCGGTGAAGTCAGGGTCGCTGGCCCGGGCGCGGTCGATGAACAGCGCCTCGGCCTCCGAGCCGGCCGTGCCCCCCGTCTCGCTGCCGATCAGGGAAAGCGGCGGAACGGTCACCGTGCGTTCCCCGGGAATGCCGAGCCTCTCCCGGCTGGTCGCCAGCACCGTCAGGCCGGCGCAGTCGGCGAGCAGCTTCTCGGTAAAGGCGGCGGCCACCTCGAGCAGGTGCTCGCAGTTGTCCAGAACGAGCAGTGACCTGCCCCGGGCGAGATACTCATGCACTGCCGCGTCCAGCGACATCCCCGGCCGCTCGGTGACGCCAGCCAGGGCCGCTACCGCCTGGGCGACAAAGCCCTCGCGTACCGGGACCAGGTCGACGAAGATGGCGCCGAGCGGGTACCCGGTAGCCGCCGCCTCTGCTGTCCTGGCCGCTAGCCGGGTCTTTCCGACCCCGCCGGGGCCCACCAGGGTCACCACCCGGCTGTCCGCCAGTGCCGTGAGGACCGCGGCCTGCTCCTGATCCCGGCCGATGAAGCTCGTCCGTGCTGCCGGGAGGCCAGCCACCAGCGCGGTCCTGGTCCAGGCCGGCGGCCCGGCAGCCTGCCCGGCAGCCGGGGCTGCCTCGCCGTCGTCCCCGGGGCCGGCCCGCGCGGCGGCACCGCCGTCGTCGGCGGCTTCTGCCAGCAGCTGCCGGTCGGCCGGGGACAACTCCAGCGCATCGGTTATCAGCCGCACCGTCGACAGCCTCGGCACCTTTCGGCGGCCCTGCTCGATCGCCGCGATCGTGGCCGGGCTGATCCGGCACTGCTCGGCGAGGGCCTCCTGGGTGAGGCTGGCCGCGATCCGGAACCGGCGCAGCAGTTCGCCAAAGGAATCGGCCATCGCAGTGATACCACGCGCCTTCCGGGCGAGCCTGATCCGGGGCTGGAATACCCGGCAGCCAGCCTAACAAGAGCGGCCGCCGATGAGCGCACAAAGGCGGCCGGGCCCTTGTCGGGGTGATGTGGGGGTGATGTGGGGGTCGTGTCGCTGGGGCCCGCCGGGGTCCCGCCGCAGGATCGAGGGAGACCGGCACCAAGGCCGGTCACCACGCGAAAGGAAAGTTCCGATGAAGCGTCTCACCCAGTCCCCCGCCCGGCGCCTCCGGCGTTCTGCTGCTGCCATCGCGGTAACCGCCCTGGCGTCTGGCGCCCTCGCGGGGCCAGCGCTGCTTGGCTCGCCGGCCTTTGCCAGCACGGCCGCCCACCCGGCGGGCAAGACCGCCTACTCGTTCCAGACCCTCGACAACAGCAGCGACCCGACGTTCAACCAGCTGCTGGGGATCAACGACCACGGCGTGATCGCCGGCTACTTCGGCTCCGGCCTGTCCGGCCACCCGAACAAGGGCTACCTGCTGAAGCCGCCGTACGGGCAGGCGAACTACGTCAACGAGAACTTCCCCGGCTCGGTCCAGACTCAGGTGACCGGGCTGAACGACCTCGGTGACACGGCCGGCTTCTGGGTCAACAAGGCCGGGACCAGCCGCGGCTTCCTGGAGTGGAACGGGGTCTTCTCCTCCTACGCCGACCCCAAGACTCCGGCCATGAAGGGGTCGGTCAACCAGCTGCTCGGCGTCAACAACAAGGGCATCGCGGTCGGCTTCTACGTCGACGCCAAGGGCAACATGCACGCCTACGAGCTGGACCAGAACACCGGCATCTTCACCGCGCTGAAGGTCCCCGGCGGCGTGAGCACGGCGGCGACCGGCATCAACAACGCCGGTGACATCGTTGGCGTCAGCCAGGACAGCAGCGGGGTCATCTCCAGCTTCCTGCTGGCCGGCAGCCAGCTGATCACCTACCAGTTCCCCGGCGGCAGTACCACCGAGGCCTTCGGCATCAACGCCAGCGACGAGATCGTGGGCTCCTACCTGGACGGCTCCGACGTGATGCACGGGTTCACGCTCAGCCACCCGATGGGCCGCTCGTCCGGGCTAGCTTCCAAGTTCGAGCCTGCCGCGGAGCCGGTACTGTCCCGCCATGGACCTCGACATCGCGACCGCCGCGGCCACCGAGCTCACCCAGGCGATACGGGACAGGCGGACCTCCAGCCGTGAGCTGCGTGGGCGTCCAGCTGATCGGGCCGTTCCTGTCGGAACTGCGGCTGCTCAGGCGACGGTATCCCGTTCTCGCCCGGCGGCCATCACGTGCGCGAGCGGAGGGCGCTCGGTCAGCTCGTTGAGGTGCTCGTCCAGGCGCAGCCCGCCGCGCACGGCGACCGCGTGCAGGTAGATATCCTGCCGCGGCAGCGCCCAGACGCCGGGTTCGCCCTGCCCGGGCATCTGCTGCTCCGGCAGGTGAACCCGGCGGGCCAGGGCGCGCAGCACGGTGGAGCTCATCCGGGTGAGGTCCCAGAGCGGCTGATGCCGGTTCTGCCGGGAGCCGAGATCCACCTGGGCCATGGCTGGCAGGCCCGCTTCCGCGAGCACGTCGATCAGGATCCCGATCTCCACTCCGTATCCGGTGAGGAACGGAATACTGCAGAGCAGGTCCCGGTAAGCTGCGAACTCGCCGGCCAGCGGCTGCACGAATCCGGTCAGCCCCGGGTAGAAGAAGTTGAGCAGTGGCTTGGCCATAAGCTCGGTCACCCGGCCTCCGCCGTCCGCGACTGATCGCCCCTCCTGGGTGAAAGGGCGCCGGTAGGCCGCCTTGCTGAAGTGAACTCCCGGCACCGTGAGCAGCGGCCCGAGCGTGCCATAGATGAAGTGCTCGCCGAAATCACGGGTATCTGCGTCGGCGAACATGACGATATCGCCGCGCGCCGCGGACAGGCCCCGCCACATGGCGTCCCCCTTGCCCTGCGCGGGCCCGTAGGCGGGCATCAGCTCGTTCTCGGAGTAGACCTCGGCCCCCCGGGCCCTGGCGATTTCCGCGGTGCCGTCGGCGGAGTCCGCATCGACCACGATGACCTGATCAACCAGGCCGCTCCGCTCATTCAGCCGGGCCACCGTGTCCAGGATCGGGCCGATGGTGCCGGCCACCTCGCGGGCAGGCAGGATCAGCGTCGTGGTGAGCCGGCCGGCCGCCCCGCCGGGGCTCGCGAGGCCGCGGAAATCAGGGTAGTTAAATGAGCGCTGCTCGAACCATTCCCAAACAGTCATTTCCATGTACGGCCTTCATTCAGGTCGGCACATCGGGTAATCCCGGTTGGGGGAATGCTGCTGTCGCGACTTGCCTGGCAATGTGATTCAGACACTTTACTGCCGCATCCGCAGATTACAAAATATAGTCCCAGATTATTAACGCCTTGTTAACAGCAAATTTCTTTCGCGTTAGCAGCGACCGTGCATGCCTGCCGGGAATTCATTCGTTCACAGCGACGTCGCACGCCGGACACCGCGCCGATACGGCCATGGTGCAGACTGGGCAAGCATATGGCGGGCAACCGGAACGGAGTAAGCCATTGATCAAGACGACCAGGCCTGACCGGGACCACGTCGTTCGTGTCACCTTCGTGCTGCCGGCCGACGAGCCGCCCGGCGCCGTGTCGGTGGTGGGCGACTTCAACGACTGGAACCCGTTCGCCCACCCGCTGCGCCGGCGCGCGAACGGCACCCGCAGCACCGTGGTCAGCGTCCCGGCCAGCAGTACGCTCCGGTTCCGCTACCTTGCGGAGGGCGGCGTCTGGTTCGACGACGAGACCGCGAGGGAACGTGATTCACTCGGGGCCCTCATCACGGTCTGACCCGGCCAGGCGCGGCGACTGGCAGCACTTTCCGGCAGCGGGTCAGCCGATGACGGGCGCGAGCGGACTGCCGTGCAGTTCCACGCCGATCTCACGCAGTTCGCCGAGCGCGGCGCGCGTCGTGGCGGCAGCGACCCCCGCGGTAAGGCCGAGCAGAACCCTGGTGGCGAAACCCGCGCGCGCGGCGTCGGCGGCGGTCGCTCGCACGCAGTAGTCAGTGGCGATCCCGGCCACGTCGACGCCGGTGACGCCTCGCTCGCGGAGCCAGTCCGCCAGCGGCTCGCCATCGTCGGCTGCGCCCTCGAACCCGCTGTAGGCAGCCGCGTACGCGCCCTTGCGGAACACCTGCTCGACGCGGCCGGTGTCCAGGTCCGGGTGGAACCCCGCGCCGGGCGTCCCGGCCACGCAGTGCGGCGGCCAGGTCGTCACGTAGTCGGGCTCCGCCGAGAAGTGGCTGCCGGGATCGATGTGGTGGTCCTGGGTCGCCACCACATGCTGGTAGCCGCTGCCATCGGGGCCGGCCAGGCGGGCGCTTATCGCCCTGGCCACCGCGGCGCCGCCGGCGACCGCAAGCGAGCCGCCTTCGCAGAAATCGTTCTGCACGTCCACGATCACTAGGGCGCGCATGGCCTGCTCCTGTTCTGGCCGCCAGTCCGGCCGTCGCTGAGACTGGGTGGCATCCGGACGGCGATCTCGCCGCCGAGCCCGAACCCGGAGGAAAGGATGAGCTCGTCCCCGCTCCAGAAGCGGCCTGCGTCATACCAGTTCGGCCGCCGATTGCCGGGCAGGAGCCCCATGGCCTGGTAGGTGAGGGCGAGCACCTCAGCGCAGTAAAGGGTCTCCAGGCCGGCGTCCCCCTTCCCGCGGCCGGCGGACGGCACCCGCCCGGATAGCCACCGCGAGGCAAGCCGGGTCGTCGAGGGGAACGGCGTGCCGTCCATCCGCGCGATGGTACGCAGGAGGTCGTCCTCCATCTCAGGGGTGACCGGATGATCTAGCTCGCGGACCCATGCCCGCTGGCCGTACCTGGTCGCCCAGAGGACGACGGCATCGCGCAGGTCATGCAGTTGCACTCCCCGCTGGCGGCTGCCCGACCACAGATCGGGCAGCGACCGGCCGAGTTCGGCGTGCCACATTAGTGGCGGCAGATCGCCGATCACGACGGACATCCCGACGTGGTTGACGGGGCTGTTGGTCGCCACCCGGATGAGCCGGTCGGCCACCTTGTGCCCGCGGAAGAGCCATACATCGCCGGTACGCGTTAGATCGACGGCCTCGTCGAGGGTGACACTTGCGCCGGGCATGGCCGTAGCCTAGGCGGATGCGCTGGTGGAAGGTACTCGGGCTGGCGGGCTTCGCGGGTGTCGCCGCGACCGGGGTCGTGGTCGCCCGCGCCGAGCGGCGCCGGCGCGCCTACACGCCGCAGGAAATCCGGGAGCGGCTGCACGCGCGGCTCGCCGAGCAGGACGCGGGCCAGCAGCAAGCCAGCGCGCCAGGGCCGGGTACGCTCGGAGCGCCGTCTGGGGGCAGTGCCTGATAGCACGCCTTGATCATCATAACTTCGCTGGCTGGCGGCCTGGCGGCGCGACGTGGAGGAGGCAGTCATGGTCGGCGAGAAGGTGGAGCATTTCCAGGGCAAGGGCACGGACCTGAGCGCGCTCCAGTCTCACATCGAGCAGTATCTGAAGGCAGGCGGCTTCACGTTCCAGGCCTCGGCGCCGAGCGCCCAGGGCGTGGTCATCCAGGCCAGGAAAGGCGGTTTCCTGGCCGGAATCATCGATGCTGACCGCGCCATGACCATCATGATCGCGGGAACGCCCGACGACTTCACGGTCCGTGTCGGCATCGGCAAGTGGCTCGAGCACCTCGCGGTGGCTGCGTTCGAGACGTTGCTCATCTCCGACCTGTTCCTCGTCGTCGACGTGGCCGAGACCGCCTGGAACTTCGAGATCGAGGACAAGCTCGTCAAGGACTTCAGGTCGTTCATCGGCTGAGCTGGCCTGCTTTCCGTCACGGTGGAGGATCCGCATCCTGCGACGAGGCGGATCCTCCGTGCTGATGGGATTCGGGCGGCGCGGCCGGGGCGGGCGGCGCGGCCGGGGCGGCCATGAGCCCCCTGGGGGCCATTAGTGTCGTGCCAATGACGCTGACCGCGCCCGCGCTATGGCTGACCGGCCTGGAGCGTGGCCTGCTGCTCGCCGGGTTGTCCGTCGCCCTGGGCGGGCTCGCCGGGCGCGGGCTCGCCCGGCAGTACCTTGCCCGGCAGGACACGCCCGCCCTGCCCGCGCCGCCGCCGGAGCCGTGGGCACTGCGCGGATCTCTCGCCGGCCTGGTGGCGAGCGCCGCGCTGCTGGTCACCGCGCTGGCCGGTCCAGGCGCGGCGGCCAGCCTGGCCCGCCCGCCAGTCGCGGGCCTGGGTTCCAGGGCCACCGCCGTGATCGCGGCCGCTGAGCTGGCCTGCTTCGCGCTCGCCGCAATCCTGCTGCGGTTCCGGCTCTCAACCTGGAGCGTGCTGCCGCTGCTGGGGGTAGTACTGGCTGAGGGCATACGCGCGCATCCCGAGGGCATGATCCCGGCCGCGGGAGCGCTGCTCACCTACTGTCATCTGCTGCCCGCGGTGCTCTGGGCCGGCATGCTCGTGTACACGGCCCGCGCCGTGATCGCCTGGCGGGCCTCGGCGCAGTCGGTGCGGAGCATGCTCCGGCTCTATGGCACGGCCGCTGCCTGGCTGTTCGCGGTCGTCGTGGTGACCGGCGCGGCATCGGCCCTGCTGCTCGTGCCGGCGGGATCGCTGCTGACGACCAGCTACGGGCGGTTCCTCATCGCCAAGGCGGCGCTGGTCGCGGTCGTAGCGGCGCTGGCCCTGGCCAGCCGGGCGGGCCTGCGCCGCCCGGCGGAGCCTGGCGCCGGCCTGCCGCTTGCGGTCAGGCTGGAGATCGGCGCGCTCGCCGCGGTGCTGGCGGTCACCGGAATCCTGACAGTCCTGACGCCGCCGGCCAAACCCGTATTCTCGGCGGCGGCCCGGCCGGCCGCCAGCCCGCCAGCCCGCCGGGCAGATCAGCCAGGCAGATCAGCCGGGCAGATCAGCCGGGCAGCTTGCGGATCGTGTCTCCGGGACGGACGGTTCCGGACACCGCGACCCGCGCGTTCAGGCCGCGCAGCCGCAGCTCGCGGCCGGCCCGGGAGTTGACGAACCGCCACGCGTCCTTGCCGAACCGGGCGGCGAACTTGGCGCAGCCGAGATGCGGCTGCTGGGTAACTTCGATGACCGCCGAGCCGACCGCCAGCCGGGTGCCGGGCGGCAGGTTGGCGGGGCTCAGGTCGAGATCGACGTAGAGCTGATCGCCAGCCAGCATGCGCCGCCCGGGGTCCTGGGCGACGAGCTGGGCTGCGCGGGAATTCATCACCGTCAGCTGCATGTCCGGGTGTGACGACCCGTCGGTGGTGCGCGAGCTCCCCCGCACCCGCCAGGTGTCACCGACGAGACCGGCAGCCACGTCGAGCGTGCCCTCCGCGAGCACCTCACGCTCGTCAACCGCGGGCCGGCGCACGATCAGCTCGACCGTGCCGCCGTCTGATGGCGAAAGCCGGACATCGCCGAGGCCGGCTTCCAGCGCGGCGGTGCACAGGTGTTCCACCGCCGTTTACTCCGAGTCGTACCTGAAGCCGTCGAGGAAGCGGCGGAACACCCCGCCGTCCCTGGTCAGCGGCGGCGCTGGCGGCGGCGCCTCAGGGCGCTCCCGCGCGACGGGCTCGTCATAGTCGGCCCGTGCGATGGCGTCAGTGACCGCGGCGTCATCGAAGGCCTCCGAGCCGGGGATCGTCGGGACGAAGCCCACGAGGTCGCCGTCCAGCAGCACCTCGGCCGCCAGGGAGGCCGTGCCCTCGTTGCCCCAGATCGCCTCCCGCCCGTCGCCGATCACCACGCGCACCCCGTAGATGTCGACCCCCGCGTTCTCCAGGTGCGCGTTGATACCGCGATCCCGCAGCGCGTCGGCGACCCGCCGGGCCCGGTTCTCGTCCATGCGCCGAGCCTACCTTCGCCCTGAACTGCCACGGCGGCCGAGGCTGGCCGCCCCGGCCGCCGTGGCAGATCGGCGTGACCCGCGTTAATTCTCCAGGCCGCGCAGGGCCGTGATGAACTTCTGCCCGTCAGGCGTGCCGACGCCGCTCATGGTGTCGTAGCCCTTGAGGGTGACCTGTCCGGTGTAGCCGTACATGCTGCGACTCTGGTCGTCGAAGGTAGTCAGCAGCTCGATGCCGCACGTGGCCTCGTCGCACGCCTCCCCGCGATACAGCGCGGGACTGGCGGTGGTCAGCGGGAGGGCGTCGAAGACGGCGCTGGTCCCGGCCAGCTTGTAGAGCGCCGGGTTGACGAACCCGAACGGCCCGGACTGCCCCTGCTGGGCCGCGATCACCATCCCGGCCACGGTGGGCGCGGACAGGCTGGTCCCGCCGATGTCAATCTCGGAGTAGGTGGGTGGCAGGTGCTTCTTGGTGTGGAAGGTGAGCAGGCCTACGCCGAGTCCGGTAGACGGATCGGCGTCGGCGCTGATGTCGGGCACGGCGCGGACAGGACCGCCGCGGTTGCCCGGAGCCTTGGCCAGCGCGGGCGGAACGACGCCCTTCTGGTAACCCGGCTGCTTCCACAGCACGCTGGGACCGCCGCCGGCGGCAAAGTCCTCACCCACGAAATCCCATTTGTTGATCCCCCCTAGGAAGGACACCCCGGTGGACCAGCCGGTCTCGAACAGGCGGTTGCCGGCCTGGCCGATGCCGAGCGTGGTGCCGCCGACCGCGGTGGCGAACGGGTCACTGGACGGGGCCTCGACGCCAGAGAAGTCGCCGGAGGAGAAATACATGCCGACTCCCTCAGCGGCGGCCTGCAGCAGGTAGGCGTGCTCAATGTTCGTCAGGTAGGGCGCCTGGGGCAAAAGCCCGCCCTCCCACGAGTTGGACGCGGCTGACGCCAGCGGGCGGCTGCCGTTGCCGTCGATGACGGCCAGGTCGGCGTCAAAGAGCCCCTGCAGCCCTGAGTCACCCTCGTTGCAGCTGTCGCCGCCGACCACGAGCTGGCTCGCCCCCGGGGCCATGTCGTAGGAGGCCTCGACGTCGAGCTGCTCCTCCACGTCGAACGGGTCCCCGCAGGCGCTTCCCCGGCCGAGCGACAGCTCCGTGTACCGCTGGGCTGACGGAGCGGGCAGGCCGTTGGCCGCCGCGTAGTCCTGCAGGGTGAGGAACATGTCCTTGGTCAGGCCCAGCTCTACCAGCGCGATGGTCTGGCCGGTGCCGGTGGCCTGCGCAGTGGCGCCGTAGGCAGCCCGCAGCTGGCCTCCGCTGTAGCCGCACACCCAGGTCGGGAAGCTCGTCTCGCCGAACTGCGATGGCAGCCCGCTGGACTCATGCTGCCCGTAGTAGTGCGAGCAGGGAGCCGCATGCCCGGCCGAAGGGGCCCCGCCGGGACGCCTGCCGCCGGGCCTCGCGTGCTGATAGGCGAGCGGCAGGATCGGCTCGGCGTTGTCCAGGCCGGTCACCCCGAGGACGCTGCCGGCCAGCGAGGCAGGCAGCGAGACGGGCTCGCTGTTGGCGCGCAGCGGGTACCGTCCGCCGCTGGCCGCCGCCGACGACGGGTACAGCTCCAGCCGCGTATGGAACGCCGCGTCGATCGTCGACGTCGCCGCCGTGGCGCGCACGTAGGAACGCTCCGGGCTGGCCTGGACCGCGGTGAAGCCCTCGGCCCGCAGCCACGACTCGACCTCGTTCGCCTCGCCGGTGGTCGCCGCGAAGCGAGCGGCGTAGCCGTCCGGGCTGACGTAATGGTGGAACAGCGCGCTGCCCGGCGTGCTCACCGCGGTGGCGAAACTCTGCGCCGCCGCCACCTGCGGCCGCAGCCACAGCTGGATCGAGAGCCGCAGGGAACTCGGCACGTCGCCGGTTGCCCGGGTATGGCTGGCGAACGGTGCGACGCTGCCGGCCATCGGCGAGTAGGCCGGCTTCGCCGCCGCGGCGGCGGCGGCGGGCCCGCCCGCGCCGCCGATCGTCATGCCTGCCATCGCGACCGTCGCGCCGACGGCGGCGATGAGCGTCCTTGTTCTGGACATGGTCCCCCTGTCGTAGTGCTTACCGTGATCTGGCCTGGCGGCAGCGCCAGGTGATTGTCTTACCACCGCAAACCATGACGAACGACGAATACGCCAAATATCAGGCTGCGGGTGCCAGATATTAAGCGCGCGTCAGATTCACAGGAACGGAATTATGGCAGCACAGTGTCCCGGCAGAGCTCAGGCATCGCCGTGGCCAGTCCGCCGCACGCTGGTGAACGCGGCGGTAGCCTCTGAGGTATCCGTGCCGGGGTGAGCGCCGACATCGACAAGGAGCCGGACCGGCAGCGGAATCGGCGCTGGCTCCGCCCTTCTTCGATCAGGAGCAGACTGGCATGACCCTCTTCCAGCGTGCCCACGCGATAGTCCAGGCCAAGGCCAACAAGGCGCTCGATGCCGCCGAGAAGCCCGACGAGATGCTGGACCTCTCCTACGAGCAGATGCTCGATCAGATCACCCAGGTTCGCCGCGGGCTCGTGGACATCGCCGCGTCGCGCAAGCAGATCGAGCTGCAGGAGCAGCAGTTCCAGCACACGGTGGCGCACCTGCAGGACCAGGCCAAGGCGGCGCTTGCCCAGGGCAACGAGGATCTGGCGAAAGAGGCGCTCTCCCGCAAGGCCGCCGCCCAGGCTCAGATCGACGCCATGGAACCCCAGCACCAGCAGCTCACCGAGCAGGAGGAGAAGCTCGAGCACACCCTCGCCGCCCTGCAGAAGAGGGTGAACGATTTCCGTACCCAGAAGGAGGTACTGAAGGCGCAGTACACCGCCGCGCAGGCCATGACCTCCGTGGATGAGAGCGCCGCGGGGATCTCCAAGACCTTCGGCGACTCGGGCGCGGAGCTGCAGCGGGCCCAGGACAAGATCGCCAACATGCAGGCCAGGGCCGGCGCGGTGGACGAGCTGCTGCAGTCCGGCGTGCTCGAGGATGTCGGCGGGGACACCGACGACATCCAGAAGGAACTCGACGAAGCCGGGTCGGCCGCCGAGGTGGACAAGGAGCTCGCCGCGCTCAAGGCCGAGATCGGCCCGGGCTCGGCCCCGCCGCAGATCACCGCCGGCTGAGCCGGCTGGCGGCCTCCTGCCCGAGCCGCCTCAGCTCGCTCCTGGGTGCGATCTCGGCGGTTCCGTCACGCAGCCTGCTGAAGCTCACCGTCAGCAGCACGTCGCCCTTGAGCACGTCGATCTCAGTTCGCTGCCGAAGCGTGACGGCCATGTCCCCGACCCCGCGGATTCGGCGGTAGCCGTCGGCGGCGCGGTAGTGGCCGGCGAACCTGGCCGCGTCATAGGGGGAGTACAGGAACACGTTGAACGCCTCACCGGTGACCGTCTTCGACCGGAAGACGCAGCTGTCAGCGGTTCCGCCCGCCAGCGGGCCCGTGGAGCCCTGCGGTGGCCGCACGGGCGAGCCCAGCGCCGATTCGACCTCCGCCGTCGTCAGCAGGGCACACGAGCTCACCTGTCCGGCCGATCGCGTCGGCGCTGGCGCCGCCGCGCCTGCGGCGGCGCTTCCTGACGAGCCGCCGCAGGCCGATAACAGCAGGCAGGAACCCGCTAAGGCTGCCGTTAGCCTGGCAGCTGGCTGGCCATTCATCCCGGCATGGTACCGAGACGATGATGACGCCGCCTGGCCATCGGCCGAAACCCAGAACCATGCAGGCACACTCGTAAATTCAGTTGACTGTCATATCGATTGTCTATACACTCTGTGCCCGTGGCAGCGGCCCCGGTGAGCGAGCAGGGCGCGTCTCCGGCGCGCACGCGGATCGCCGCGCGGGGTGACATGGCCCGGCTGCAGCGTCCCGCCCTGCTGCTCGTCGCGGGGTTGGCGGGGCTGTCCTATGCCTGGGCGCTCGACCGGGACCCGCTGGAGCCCTACTACGCGGCCGCCGTGCGCAGCATGTCGATGAGCTGGCACAACTTCATCTTCGGGGCCTTCGATCCGGCGGGAACCATCACCCTCGACAAGCTGCCGGGCGCCTTCTGGATTCAGGCGCTTGCCGTCCGGGCCTTCGGCTTTCACACCTGGGTGATCGTCGCACCGCAGGCCATCGAGGGCGTCCTCACCGTGCTGGTGCTGCAGCGGGCGGTGCGGCGGCTGGCCGGGCCGGCCGCCGGCCTGATCGCCGCGGTCATCGTGGCGATCAGCCCGGCCACGGTCGCGCTGAACCGGGGAAACATCTCCGACTCGCTCATGATCCTGCTGCTGGTGCTGGCGGCCGACGCGGTGTCCGCCGCCATCGCCGGCGGCAGCCAGGGCTGGCTCGTGCTGGCCGCCGCCTGGGTAGGGCTCGCCTTCCAGGCCAAGATGATCGAGGCCTGGCTGGTGCTCCCCGCCTTCGGCCTGGCATACCTGCTGGGCGCCCCGGGGGCGGCCCGCCGGCGCGTACGCCAGCTAGCCGTGGCCGGCGCCGTCGCCGGCCTGGTGTCGCTGTCGTGGATGACCGCCGTCTCGCTGGTGCCCGCCGGGAGCCGGCCGTATGTCGACGGCAGCCACGGCAACTCAGTCTACGAGCAGGTGTTCGTCTACAACGGGCTCGGCCGCTTCGGGGATCAGACGCCGCTGCAGCTGCTGGCCGGCCAGTCGCTCGGCGTCAGCTCCGCTCTCAGCACTCCGGCGGTCACTCCCGGCCGGCTGCTGCGGGGCGACCTTGGCCGCGATACCGGCTGGCTGCTGCCGGCCGCCCTCGTCATCGCCGGGTGGGGCATCGCGAGCCGGCGACGGCGGCCGCGGGGCGACCCGCTCAGGTCGTGCTTCGTCCTGTGGGGCGGCTGGCTCGTCACGCTCGCCGTGACGTTCTCGCTGACCACGACGATCAACGCCTATTACACGGCCGCGCTCACCCCGGCGGTGGCCGCCCTGCTCGGCGCGGGAGTCGCCGCCGTGTGGTCAGGCGAGCGATCCGCGGCTGCCCGCAGGATCGGCCTGGCCGCGGTGATTGCCGGGACTGTCGGCTACGCCGCCTGGCTCGTGGCCTCCGCCGGCACCGGCACCGGTGTGCCCGGCTGGCTGCTGCCGGCGCTGATCGCCGTCGGCCTCGCGGCGCTCGCGACGGCGCTCGGCTTGGTGGCGGTCAGGAGCGACACCGCGCTCGCCACGGCCCTGACCGCCGCGCTCATCGCCGGATCCGCGGCGCCGGCGGTGGCCTCGGCCGATCTCGTGGCGCGGCACGAGGGCGCGTTCGACACGCCGTTCGAATCCGCTGGCGAGCGCAGCGCCATCGACACCCTCTTCCTGCGGATACCAGCACAGGTACAGCTCACGATCCCGGCCCTGGAAAGAGCAAGGAACGGCGCGCCTTACCTGCTCGCGACCCAGACTGCCGCGCTGGCCTCGGTGTTCATCGACGACAGCGGCCGTGAGGCGCTGCCGATCGGCGGGTTCACCGGCACGATCGGATCGCCGACCCTGCAGCAACTGCAGGCCGACATCCGCCAGGGACGATTCCACCTGGTGCTGGCCGCGACGAGCACCGACCCGCGGCTGCGCTGGATCGCCGCGCACTGCCTGCATCTCGGCAGCGCCACCGCGACCCTGCACAACTACTACTGCCAGCCAGCTGACGCCAGCTGATGAGAACGCCTCCTACTGCCAGCCAGCCGACCAGAACTCCCGGCGCCGGAAACTACCAGCCAGCGGTTCCGTCGACGAGAACACCCCGGCGCCGGAAACTACCAGCCAACGCTTCCGTCGACGAGCTCGCGGATGAGGTCGGCGTGCCCGTTGTGGCGGGCGTACTCCTCGATCATGTGGAGATAGATCCACCGCAGCGAGCACGGGCTCCCGTACCGCAACCCGGTGTCATCCAGGTTCCGGGACGCGGCCGCCTCGCGGCTCGCGTCGCATTCGGCCTGCCACACCTCGAGGTCGGCCGCCCAGTCCGCGTCATCGAGCGGGACGAGATCGCTGTCCTCGATCGCGGGGTCGTACCAGATAGGACGGGTGCCAGGATCGCGCTGGAGCACGCGGCGGAACCAGTTCCGCTCGACCTCGGCCATGTGCCGCACCAGGCCGTGCAGTGACAAATTCGAGGTAGGCACGGGCCGGCGTTTCCGGTCGGCATCGTCGAGGCCCTCGCACTTCATCAGCAGCGTCATGCGGTGGAACTCCAGCCATGCCTCCAGCATCCGCCGCTCGGCGAGGACGAACGCGGGCTCCTGCCGCCGGGGATCCTCGAGATCTGCGACCATCGGCGCACCTCCTAACCGGGCACCATCCTTTCACCCGGCATGTGCTCGTCGTGCCCGGCGGCACCGCATCCGTATTCGCAGGTCAGATACCGTGTCCGGTTCCTGGCTCCCGGCCAGGTGGTTTAGCCTTGTGGCCATGCTCAGTCAGGCGGCATCGCTCGTCCACCTGGACTTCTCGCCCCGGCACCGCCAGCCTCGCGCCCTGCAGGTCCTGCTGGCAGCGGTCGCGTCGATCGCCTGCTCGCTGGCCGCCGACGCGCTCCTGGTGGTGATCGGCGAGGCCATCTTTCCCGGCACCAAGGGATACGTGCACTTCAGGTTCTCCGACTACAGCAAGCTGACAGTGATCGGAGTGATCATCGCGTGCGCGGCGTGGCCGGTCGTCACGCGGCTGACGTCGCAGCCCCGGTGGCTGTTCCTCCGCCTGGCCGTCCTGGTCACGCTGTTCCTCTGGCTCCCCGACCTCTACATCCTCTACCGCGGCCAGCCCGCCAGGGCGGTCGCGGTCCTCATGGTCATGCACCTGGCCATCGCCCTGGTGACCTACAACCTGCTCGTGCGGGTCGCCCCCGTCCGCCCGGCCCGCCACAACGCCCACCGCCGGCCCGCGACCCCGCCTGGGGGTCTGTAAGGACGCTTGCGCCACGTCCCAGATGCCGGATGAAGACTCAGGAGAAACACGCTTCATACCACTGGCCAGGGTCCAGGCCCGGGCGGGCTTGCCGGAGGTGCCAGCCGGGGGCCTGCTTGGCGGCATGGTGCCGCCTGCAGAGCGGAGTATGCCCGCAGTCTCAATAGTTCCTCCGGGATGCCTCTCTCGCCCAGCGCGGTCGATCGGCCTACGCGCTCAGTGCGGCCCGTAGGGCGGGCCTGGACGTTGCGGACGTCCGCGCCGGTGAGCAGGATGTGGACATGACAGGTAAGTCGTCGCCAATCGGTGACTCTCATGAGCCCGGTGTGGAGCCGGAATTGAGAGCGTCACATGCGGACCGTGACCGGGCCGCCGAGATCCTGAGCGCCGCAGCGGGCGACGGCCGGCTCACCGCGGCCGAGCTGGACGAGCGCCTGGAGGCCGCCCTGTCTGCCCGCACTAGCAGCGAACTGGCTGCCCTGACCGCTGACTTGCCGCCGAGCGGGATCCAGCGGCAAGCCAAGGACATGGTCCGGATTGACCAGCGCTTCGGGGATGTCACGCGCACCGGTCACTGGGTCGTTCCGCGGCGGATGGAGATCCGGCTGACAGCGGGCGAGGTGAAGCTCGACTTCACCAAGGCGCTGATTACCCAGGACACTTTGCGTATAGACGTCGATCTGGGCATCGGTGGGGACCTAATCCTGGTGACCAGGCCAGGCATCGCGGTGGATACCGATGGCCTGACAGGGAGGCTCGGCGAGGTCAAGGTCCGTCATGTCACGGACCCGCGTGCACCGGTCACCCTGCGGGTGGAGCTAGTCGGCCGGGTCCGCGGCGGCGACGTTGTAGTGCGACTCCCGCGACGGACGTTCTGGCAGTGGCTGCTCCGCAAGCCGCGGCCGTATCGGTCGCTGACCAGTTGACGTAGCCCCGCTGCCCGCTGCCGAGTGGCGGCACGACGTGTGTGGTTATGACTTGCACGCGGGGGCCAGGTCGCACTCGCAGGTGCGTCCGCCCTGGTCAAAGGGCTGCGTGTGGTGGTCGGTCGGCCGGGTGTCCGGCGGAAGACAGGAACCAGAAAATTCTCCCGGGAGTTCTGTTCAGTTTCCGCCCGTTCAGTCGCCCTACATTGATGAGCGTGGCTGGGACTCCGCTGTCGCTCTTACCGCACTGAAGTCCCAGCCACGCGTTCCCGGCCGGGCTGAAGTGCCAGCAACGCGTTCCTGGCTAGGCCGGTCGGCCCGGCCAGGCCGCCGGCGCGTGCCACCCCCGCTACCGCCACCAGGAATTCCTGAAATCCCCCAGGGCAACCGCCGCCGCCTGCCGGGTGCCCGCCACCGGGCTGCCCGCGGCGTGCGGCAGCCATGCCGCCCCGCCAGCACGCCGACGCCCGCACATGGCTGGCCCTGCACGCGTACTCGCGCTACCCGCCGCCCGGCGCGGTGACGAAGTCGATGAGTTCCTCGACCCTGCCGAGGAACTCGGGTTCGAGATCAGCGAAGGACCTGACCGAACGCAGGATCCGCTGCCATGCCCGGGCAGTGTCCGCTGGCCAGCCAATGGCCCGCAGCACGCCTTCCTTCCACGGCGAGCCCGGCGGGACGTCCGGCCAGCCGTCGATCCCCAGCACCGACGGCTTGACTGCAGCCCAGACGTCGACGAAGGGATGCCCGGCGATCAGCACGTACGGCGATCGCGCCCGTGCCGCGATCCTGCTCTCCTTCGAGCCATCCACGAGGTGATCGACAAGGACCCCGAGCCTGCGCGCGGGGCCGGGGCGGAAGTCAGCCACAATCGCGGGCAGGTCGTCGATGCCGCCGAGATACTCGACAACAACGCCGACATCGCGCAGGTCATCGCCCCAGATCCGCTCCACGAGCTCGGCGTCGTGGCGGCCCTCGACATAGATCCGGCTCGCCCGCGCGACCTTGGCCCGGCACCGGGGCCCGGCGACGGATCCCGAGGCGGTCCGCGTGCCGGGCACGGCAGCGGCACCCTGCCCGCCTGCGGCGCCAGCCGCGCCCTGCCCGCCAGCCGCGCCCTGCGCGGCAGCCCGGCCCGGCCTGACCAGCATGACCGGCCTGCCCTCCAGCAGGAACGCGGCCGGGCTGAGCGGGAACACCCGGCGCCTGCCGCGGGAGTCCTCCAGCGTGACGGCGCCCTTCTCGCAGCCGACCACGGCCCCGCAGAACTCTCCGGCCGCATCTTCGACGACCAGCCCGTGCTCGGCCGCCACCTGCGGAATCTGGCCCTGGCCCGGTCGCCGGCGTTCCTCGGCGAGCACATCAGGGCTGTATTGCCTGCTCCGCACCGCCGCCTCCTCGCCGTCCAGGCACCCCGCCTCAGGACATGCTGGCACGCCTGTCCCACGTCCCCCGCGCACCGCCACGCGGGCCCGCGGGAAATCTGCTGAAAAAGCCGGCCAGGAGGACCCGGCACGGCTGTCCCGGACGTCGTACTCTCAGCGTGAGCGGTCGTCAGCCCGCCCGTTTCAGCGCGGCCCCGGGAGGCAGACCAATGACCCAAGACACTGGCCGCTCCGGCATCGGCCCCGGCCGTCGCCGCGCGGCAGGGGCCGTCGCCATCGCCCTCACGCTGGGCGGCTTCGGGCTGACTGGCTGCGGGGTGGTCAAGGCAGTCAAGACTGTCACCCACGATGTGGAGAGCAACAAGTCCACCATCCAGGCCTTCACGAGCAACCTGAAGTCCGGCTCCGCGACCACGTTCGAAGCTAAATACGTGACAACCGGCGGCTCGCCGGCCACGATCGTGTACGCGGTCAAGCCGCCGCACGGGCTCGCGTTCAGGGACTCCCCATCGGGCCGCAGCAGCAGCGGCATCAGCCGGGTGGACCTCGTGGCGAACTCATCAGGTGAGTACGCCTGCACGCCGCCGTCCGGCTCGGGCTCGGGCTGGTCATGCCAGAAGCTCCCGGCCGCCAGCGCCGCCACCCGGAACAAGATCCTCGGCTTCTACACCCCTGCCCACTGGGTCGCGTTCCTCAGGGACTTCTCGCTCGCCGCCGGCTTCGCCGGTGACAAGGTCACCTCGTCCACTCTGACGGTGAACGGATTCAGCATGAAGTGCGTCGACCTGCGCGCGACGGGGGTCCCGGGCACGAGCAGGATCTGCTCCACCGCCCAGGGCATCCTCGGCTACGTCAAGGTCGCTTCGGACAGGAACAGCTTCGAGATCACGTCCTACTCGGGGTCGCCGCCGGCGTCGCTGTTCAGGCTGCCGCCGGGCGCCAAGGTCACCACCTCGCGGACGGGAACCTCATAGCGCCAGGCCGCCAGCGGCGGTGCCGGCCGGCTGTCCTGCGGCGATCGCGCCCTGCCGCGCCACCTCGAAGGCCTCGGCATACCGTCCATCGCCGAAGCGTGACCAGTAGGACGCGCTCGTCGTGACCAGGCCGCGGTCCAGGTAGCCCCGCACCTCGGCGTGTGACGTGAAGGCGCGGATCGCCAGGAGCTTGCGTTCCATCTGCCCGTCGATGGTTACGAGATGATCCGGCCGGAAGTCGACGGTGCCGGACGGGGACTGGAAGCAGCAGACGCGCGCGTCCTCCCGCGCGGCCATCATGGTGGCGCGGTGGACGTTGCGGTGATCGGAGTTCGCGTCGTGGAACGAATGGGTGTAGATAACGGCCGGCCGGACGGACTCCAGGACGCGGCGGATTACGCCGATGGTCGGATCGCCCTCCGCGATCTGAGTGTCCTCCAGCTGCTCCCGGTACAACGTGGCGCCAAGCGCCAGCGCCGCCAGCGCTGACTCGCCAGCCGGCGTGGTCTCTGCGCCGCCAGGAGCCCCCCCGCTGAGTGACAGGATCGAGATCTGGTCCCCCGTGCGGCGATGCGTGAGCAGCGCGCCGGCCGCGCCGATCTCGGCATCGCCCGGGTGGGCGCCGATGGCGAGCACGGCCTGCCCCGCGGCCAGCCGTGCCGCGCGCCCCCTGGCCACCAGCGACGTGACCGTGGCCAGCAGGTGAGCGGGCCGGATCGGCTTCTGCAGGAACTCATCGGCGTGGCTCCGCAGTATCCGCATCGCGGCATCGGCGGCGTCGTGCGCGGTCATCACCGCTACCGGGAGATCCGGGGCGACCAGGCGCAGCTGCCGCACGAGCTCAAGACCGGTCATTCCCGGCAGCTCCACGTCGGTCAGCACCAGATCCCAGTACTCCGAGCTGGCCCGCTTCAGCGCGACGACGGGGTCCGGCGTGTGAACCACGTCGAATCCGCCCCGCGCGCTCAGCACCTGCACGGCGAAATGGGCGGCCACGGCGTCGTCCTCGACCAGCAGAATCCGCCTGGGCCATGCGTCCTGCGCGCCGGGCGTCACGCTATGGCCGTCCGCTCAGCCGGACGTGGCACGCCGCGACGATGTCGCCGATATCGACCTGCTGGAGAATCAGGTCGTGCCGGTGATCTGCCGGGTCGAGCGTCCGCAGGACCCGCTGGTACGCGCGCCGCGCCGCAGCCACGTCACCCAGCGTGTCATAGGCACGGCCAAGGGTGAACGCCGCGAGCGCGAACCCGGTGTCGATGTAGAGCGCGCGGCGAAGCGCGGCCGTAGCCCTGGCGGGCTCGCCCGCTGCCAGCGTGACGAGTCCATGGACGAAATGCGCATCGGCGTCGAGCGGGTTTTCCGCGAGCAGCGACGCTACCTGCGCCAGGGCTTCCTCGCGGTCACTATTGTCCGCCGCGTCCAGTGCCGCAGCCAGCCGCTGCTCGCGCGAACGCGCCGGATGACGCCCGAGCGGCCTGCGGAGCGGGCCCGTGCCCGCCCGCGACGCACCCGCCCGCGACGAACCCGCCCGCACCGTCCCGGACAGTCCGGCCGCCGCCCCGGCCCGCGGGGACAACCGCCTGAGCACGTCCGCGGCACCGAGCATGAGCACGCCGCCCGGGCGCAGCGACCGCTCAAGGGAGTCAATCACGGCCCTGGCCAGCGGCTGCTCGAAGTAGATGAGCACATTCCTGCAGGTGACGAGATCGAAGCCAGCTTCACCCAGCGGCGGGAGCGGATCCCTGGTGAGGTTGTGGCGGCGGAAGCGGACTAGCCTGCGGAGCCGCTCGCCGACGAGATAGCTTCCGTCGGGCTGCTGGCCGAGGTACCGATCGCGCTCCGGCGCCCGCAGCGAGCGCACCGCCCGCTCGCGGTACCGGCCGGCAACGGCGGCCGCGAGCGCGGCACCCGAGATGTCCGTTCCGAGCACGTCGACCGGGACCTGCGCGGGCCCGAGGGCCTCGTCGGCGAGCAGAGCCAGCGTGTAGGGCTCCTCTCCGGTCGCGCACCCAGCGCTCCACACCCGGACGGTCGCCGACCCAGCCGCGAGCGCACTGCGCAGCAGGCCCTGCCACGGGATCGTGTCGAGCTGCCCGCGGTCCCTGGCGAAGGCAGTCTCCTGGGTGGTCACCTCGTCGATCAGCCGTTCCATGAGATCGCTCCCGCGCGCCGGATCCGACAGCACGCGCAGGAACGTGCCCGTGTCGAGTCCGGCCGCCGCGCGGCCGACCGCGACGCGAAGAGCGGGCTGCCGCGCGGCCGGCACAGCGATTCCGGTCTCCCGGCAGACAAGTTCCGCGATCTCGGTCAGCGGGTCCTTCACCGTGCCCCCGGCAGCGGCTCGTAGCTCAGCCGCAGCAGCGCGGCGGCGATGTCGACCGGGGCCAGCACCACCTCGACACCTAGGTCGATCGCTGCCTTCGGCATCCCGAACACCACTGACGACTCCCTGTCCTGCGCGATCGCAAGGCCGCCGGCGCGGCGCACTGCCGCCGCGCCGGCCGCGCCATCGGTGCCCATTCCGCTCAGCACGATGCCGATGCCCGCCCGGCCAGCGGACGCGGCGATGCTCTTCAGCAGGGCATCGCCTGACGGGCGATGGCGGCCTGCGGCGCCGCGCCTGTCAAGGAACAGCCGGCCGGTCTCCGTGATCTTGAGGTGCGCGCCGCCCGGCGCGATCCAGGCCCCGGCGCCCGCCAGCGCACCGTCCCTGGCGATGGCGACCGGCAGGCGCGCGGTGTGATCGAGCCAGTCGGCCAGCCCCTCGGTGAATCCGGCGCCGATGTGCTGGACGACGAGCAGCGGGACGGGGTAGTCGGCCGGGAGCACGTGGAGCAGGCGGGCCAGCACCTGCGGGCCGCCGGTGGACGCGCAGATCCCGATCACTGACGCGCGGCGGACGGCGCCGCGCGCGGCTGGCCTCGCCTTGAGCCCGGCGCGCAGATGCCGGATCACGGTCGCCCGGCAGAGCACCTTGACTCGCTGCCGGAATGCAGCCCCCGCAGCGCCCGCCGGGTCGCGCAGGTCGAGATCATCCTTCGCAATGGCATCGAGCGCTCCGAACGCGAGCGCGGCCGCGGCCGCGCTTTCGCTGCTGGCTCCGACCTGGGCGGAGAGCACCAGGATGGGCAATGGCCGGGAGCTCATGATTTCCTCGATCGCCTTGAGCCCGTCCATGCCGGGGAGATCGATGTCCATCGTCACGAGGTCCGGCCTGACCCTGGACAGGGCCGCGATTGCCTCCTCTGCGGTCGTGCAGATGGCGGCGACCGTGATATCCCCGTCGTATTCGAGCGTCCGGGTCAGCGCGACCGCGAACACGCGCGAGTCCTCGCAGACAAGCACGCGCCGCGTTGTCACAATGTCACCGCCGCTTCGTCACATTGTCACCGGCATAGTGTCACCGGCCGACGAGGTGCTCGACCGAGGCGAGCAGAGCCTGCTGATCGAAGCCCTGCTTCACCATGTAGGCGTCCGCTCCCGCCGCGGCACCCCGGCGCCGGTCGTCCTCGGATCCGCGGGAGGTGACGATGATGACCGGCAGCGACGAGCGCGCGGCACTGGCGCGGATCGCCCGGGTGAGTCCCAGCCCGTCGAGTTCAGGCATCTGGAGGTCGGTGACCACGAGCGCGATCTCCGGGTCCCGGTCGAGTGCCGCCAGCGCCTCGCGCCCGTCGCACGCCGTCACGACGGGATACCCGGCGGTCTCCAGGATGCTGCGCTGGAGCTCGCGGACGGTAAAGGAGTCCTCGACGACGAGAACCTTGGGTGCGGCGGCTGGCTCGCTCGCGGCCGGCTCGCTCGCGGCCGGCCCGGCAATTTCTGGCAGCCGCCAGGAATCCCTGGCCAGCGCGGCCGGGTCGAGTAGGAGCGCAATCCGGCCGTCACCGAGGATGGCCGCGCCAAGATATGCCGTGCGGCCCGCAAGGAGCGGGCCGAGCGGCTTGACCACGACCTCCTGCTGCCGGAGCACCATGTCGCAGGTCACGATGGCGCGGCGGCTGCCGACGGAGATGACGAGCGCGGGCGGCCGGTCACCGAGCGGCGGCGCCGTGGCGCCGACCAGCGCGGAGACGTCAGCGACCGGCAGTGGCCGGCCATGGATCTCCAGCGCGGAACGGCCTTCCAGCAGGAGCGTCTGGCCCGCGGTGATGACCTCCTGCACCGCGACGAGCGGCACGCCGTAGATGCGGCCAGCGCGCTCGAAGAGCAGCACCTCGAGAAGCGCGAGCGCGACGGGAAGCAGCAGTATGACTTCCATCCCGTTGCCGGGCTCGCTGCGCACCTCGAGGCTTCCCCGCACCGATCGTGCGTAGTCCCTGACGGCGTCGAGGCCGACGCCGCGCCCGGCCAGGTCGGTCACCTCGGCGGCCGTGGAGAATCCCGAGCGCGCAAGCACGTCGGCGAGCGATCCAGCGTGGCGCGCTTCCTCGATCACCTCCCGCGAGACGCCCCTGCCGTCATCGGCGACCATGATCTCGACCAGGCTGCCGCGCGGCACGGCGCGGATCTCGAGCCGGCCACGCGCGGGCTTCCCCGCGCGCTCGCGCTCGGCCGGAGACTCGATCCCGTGGATGACGGCATTGCTCAGCAGGTGCGCGAGCGGGTCATACAGGCTCTCCAGGATGACCCGGTCCAGCTCGGTGTCGGCGCCCGTCAGGACGAAGTCCACGTCCTTGCCGGCCGCGAGCGCTAGATCACGGACGGCGCGGGGCAGCTGGCGGGTAATCGTGGCGAGCGGCAGCGTGCGCATCCCGATCGCGGTTTCGGCAAGCTCGTCGAACATGCGCCCGCTGACGGCCAGGATCTCGCGGACAGCCTGGGATTGGAGCTCCTGCGCGCCGAGTGAGTGCGCGAGCCTGCCCCGGTACTGCATGAACTCACCGACGATATCGAGCAGGCGGTCAATCTTGCCCGCCGGAACTCGCAGCGGGCGTCCCTTGATAGGCGACCCGGAAGTTTCCGCTTCGGCCGTCGCTTCGGGCTCGCCGGCTGCCGTGGCGCCAGCGTCGCCGGCACCGCCTGCCATTGCCGCCCCGGCGTCGCCAGCTCCGCCCCCTTGGCCGGCACTGCCCTCCTGGCCGGCACTGCCCTCCTGGCCGGTACCCCCGTTCCGGCCGGTACCCTCGTTCCGGCCGGTACCCCCGTTCCGGCCGGTACCCCCGTTCCGGCCGGTACCCCCGTTCCGGCCGGTACCCCCGTTCCGGCCGGTACCCCCGTTCCGGCCTGCCACTGGGTCACCGGCCGCGCCGCCGGAACTCGCTGCCAGGCTCGCCGCGAGATCCCCGATAAGCTCGTCAGCCGGCTCCCCGGCCCCGGTGACCTGGCCGCCGAGCGCGGTGGTCGCGCGCAGCAGCAGAGTCGCGAGCTCCGGCGGGAACGCCGCCGTCTCGCGCACTCCCGCCAGCACGTCCTCGACGGCATGCGCGAGAGCGCGGATGTCGTCGTAGCCGAGCATCCCGGCTGCGCCCTTGATGGTGTGCACATTTCGGAACAGCGAGTCCACCGACTCGGCGCCCGCCGCGCCGGACTCGACAGCGAGCAGCGCAAGCTCCATCTGGTCAAGCCGCTCCGCCGCCTCGTCACGGAAGATGTCGGCGAGCTCAGCGTCGAGATCGCTCACTGGCGCGCTCCTCAAGCGATGCGAGGACCCGGCTGACGTCGATGACCCCGATCAGGTCGCCGCCGGCCAGCGTGGCACCGGTGAGCAGCGCAGATTCTGTCTCTTCCGTCGGTTCTTCCATCTCGCTGACCTCGCTCACAGCATCGATCGCGAAGCCCGCAGAGATGCCGCCGGCCTCGGCGACGAGCAGCCGGCCCGGCGGCGCCGTCCGCGCGATCCCGAGCAGCAGCGCCAGGTCGATGACCGGCAGGACGCGGCCGCGCAGGTTGCGCACGCCGAGCATCTCAGGCAATGACCCGGGCACGGCCGTGACCTCGCCGAGCTCGGTGACCTCGATCACGTGCTGGACGGGTATCGCGTAGCGCTCGCTGGCCACCCGCAGCCGCACATAAACGGTCACTGGCGCCGGCCGTGTCGTGCTCTCGGAGGGCGCTGTCGAGGTCTTCGACGAGCGTGTCGAGTCGTTCGGCGGTGGCGGACCACTGGGCTTGCTCGGCGGCGAGCTGGCCGGCTGCCTCGCGGATCTGCTGGATGGCCTTGTCGACCTGGTCGGCGGCGGATT
>Ga0302326_10002206_pt1 | contig 47708 bp, 45 predicted proteins | sample Palsa_T0_3_FD_202264 | JGI IMG/M metagenome (GOLD analysis project Ga0302326, IMG submission 202264) | Peat permafrost microbial communities from Stordalen Mire near Abisko, Sweden - Palsa_T0_3 | ecosystem: Environmental > Terrestrial > Soil > Palsa > Peat permafrost | place: Sweden: Abisko... | reverse complement strand
CGGCGATCGACCCGGCGGCGGTGGCCAGCTCCACGATCGTCGCCGACGTCTGCGCCACCGCCGAGGACTGCTCACTCGTCACCGCCGCCGCGTTCCTCGCCGCCAGCCGCAGCTCGCCCGTGACCTCCACCAGGACCGCAGAGGTCGAGCCAAGGCGCGAAAGGAGGTCACTCGTCCGGGTGAGTGCCTCGCCGAGCTGGTCCTCCCGGACGAGAGCACTGCGGATCATTCTCAGCGCGAAGATCGCGAACGTGAGGCCGGCCAGCACGGCGAGGATGCCGGCCGCCAGCCCGATCCCGAGCGTCTGGTCGGCGGCCGAGGTGGCCCCCGACTGCAGCGCCGCCGAGCCGAGCGATTCGAGGTGATCAAGCGCTTCCAGGGGCTGCAGGACGCCGGGCTCGGCCGCGATCAGGCGGTCGAGCGCCGCGGCCTCGCCCGCCTTGCCAGTCCCCGCGACGCCCCGGACGCCGGTGAAGACGGTATACAGGCCCGAATACGCTGCCGCGGCCCGCCGCAGGGACGCTGTCTCCACCGGAGTCTCGGGCGTGACGTCCGCGGAAATCCGGCGGAACTGGGCTTGCTGGCCGGCCACCACGCTCAGCTCCGCGGGTGACGGCCTGAGCAGGTACTCGTTCATCGCCTCCCGGTTGTGCCAGAAGGTCGCGACGAGCTGCACCGCCGCGCTCGAGTCGCCGCTTGCGTTGAGCGCCGCCGCCGACCCGGAGAGGGCGACCTCGAATCGCCAGATCGTCACGCCCACCGCGGCCGCGATGACAGCGACGACCGCCACGCTCACCGCCGCAGCGCGGCGTCCAGATCCCCAGTGCGGCTCCTTCGGCATCGCTTGCCCGCTCCCGTTCCCGGCATCCTGGCGAACCTGGCGGCGCCGCCCTGATCTGGATCTACCCATTGATAACGGAGTCGTACCACTGAGCTACGCTCCGTAGTTGACAGAGCCTCACCGGTTCCGCGCCGCAGCCCGCGCCGGTGACCGGGGCAAGGGCCCGGTACTGGGGGCCTGCGGCCACGGTGCTGGGGTTAGCGGCCACAGGGCCAAGCCCTATAGTGACGCTATGTCCGTCGGCCAGGCAGGCTCGCCGCCCGTCACGTCGGTGGCCGGCGCGATAGCGCGGATGGAGCTGATCGGGGCGTCGGCGCCGCCGGGTGACGGCGTGATGTGCTTCAACCGCATGTACCTGACGGTTACCCAGGATGTGGATAGCAAGATCGGCCAGGGGTTCTTCGCCGATCCGGCCTTCATGGCCAGCCTGGACGTGACGTTCGCCAATCTGTACTTCGGCGCCGCAGCGGCGGCCAGTCCGGCAGCGGTGCCGCTGGCGTGGCGCCCGCTGGTCGAGCGGCGTGCCGAGCCGGGGATCGAGCCGATTCAGTTCGCGCTGGCCGGGATGAACGCGCACATCAATCACGACCTGCCGCTGGCTGTCGTCACGGCATGTGCCGCCCTGGGCACATCGCCCGCCGCGCACCTGGCCGACTACCAGAAGGTGGACCAGCTGCTGGACGCGGCGGAGCAGGCCGTCAGGCAGTCGTTCGAGTCCGCGCCCGAGCTCGCCGTCGACCGGCACCTGCAGGCGGTCGCCAGCCTCGTCGCCTGCTGGACCATCAACACCGCGCGGGACCAGGCCTGGGGCAATTCCCTGCTGCTCTGGGAGCTGCGCGACATCCCGCTCGCGCGCGGGCTGTTTCTCGACGGGCTGGCCGCCTCGACCGCGCTCGCCAGCCGCCTGCTGCTCGTCGCCGTCTGACATTCAGCGGCCCGCGCGGGCCGGCTTGCCCTGCTTCCTGCTGTCGATGGCCTGGCGTACCCGCGAGAGCACGGTGATCTCGGAGAACGGCTTCTCCAGCAGGTCCACGTGGGCGTCGAGGGCGCCGCGTGAGTCGAGGACTGTCTGGGCGTACCCGGACATGTACAGCACCGGCAGCCCGGGACGCGAGGCGCGGACGCGTGCGGCGACCTCGTTGCCGAGCATGTCCGGCATGACCACGTCGGTGAGCAGGAGGTCGATGGGCTGCCGCAGGTCACTGGCCTCCCGGAGGGCGTCGGCGGGACTGGCTGCGGGACAGACCTGGTACCCGCTCCGGGTCAGGATCCGGCTGGCCAGCTGCCACAGGCTGGGCTCGTCCTCGATCAGCAGGATCGTCTCGCCCCGGCCGCGGGCGGGGGCAGCGGCCGGCGGCTCGGCGATCAGCCCTGCCGCCGCCGCGACGGCTGGCAGCATGACAGTCACCGTCGTGCCGAACCCTGGCTCGGAGTAGATCTGCACGTAGCCGCCCGCCTGGGTGACGATCCCGTAGACCGTCGCGAGCCCGAGCCCCGTGCCCCGGCCACGGGCCTTGGTGCTGTAAAACGGCTCGAACACCCGGGCAAGTACCTGGCGGCTCATGCCCGTTCCGGTGTCCGACACGCGAAGCCGGACGAAGTTGCCAGGTTTCAGGCCGGGCCGGCTGGCCGCGTAGGCCTCGTCAGCGACGATGTTTTCGGTGTCGATCGTGATCTTCCCGCCGCCCGGCATGGCGTCACTTGCGTTGATCGCGAGGTTGACCAGGACCTGCTCAAGCTGGCCGCGGTCGGCCCTCACCGGCCACAGGCCGGGATCCGGCGTGACGGTCAGCCGGACGTGCTCGCCGAGAGTGCGCTGCAGCATCTGCTCGATGCCGCCGATGACGTGGTTGACGTCGAGCACCTCCGGGTGCATGACGTCGCGGCGGGCGAAGATCAGCAGCTGGCGGGTGAGCCTGGCCGCCCGCCCTGCCGCGTCGCGCACCTGCTCGACATCGGCAAGCACGGCGTTCATCCGCGGGTCCTCGCCCGCCAGGCTCGTCACCTGCTCGGCAATGAAGCCGGTATAACCGGTGATGACGTTGAGCAGGTTGTTGAAGTCGTGCGCGACCCCGCCGACCAGCTGACCGAGGCTCTCCAGGCGCTCGGACTGCTGCAGCCGGCGCTCGACCCTCGCCCGCTCCGCCTCCGCCCGCAGCCGTTCCCGCTCGGCCTGCGCGATGAGCCGCTGTGAGATATCGCGGACGGTCGCCGTGGCCACCGCGCCCGATTCGCCGGGCAGGGCGCTCAGGCTGATCTCGACGCGGAATTCCGTGCCGTCCTTGCGCACGGCGGACAGCTCGAGCGCTCCGCCCATCGGCCTCGATCGGGGATCGGCGAAATAGGCCGCCCGCCTGCGCGGGTGCGCGCCGCGCGCCGCCGCCGGCACCAGCATCTCAACCGGCTGGCCGGCCAGCTCGCCGGCGCTGTACCCGAACATGCGCTCGGCCTGCGCGTTCACCATGCCGATGGACCCGTCCGCCGCCACGGTCAGGGTGGCGTCAGGGGAGGACTCGAACAGGCCGCGGAACCTCTCCTCGGCCCGCTGCGCCTCAGCCAGGGTCGCCAGCAGGCGCGTTCGCATCAGCTCGGTACTGCGGCCCAGGTTCGCGAGCTCCGCCGGGCCGACGGCGGGGACGTGCGTGTCGTAATGGCCGGCCGCGACCGACTCGGCCGCCGCCCGCAGTGCTGCGAACGGCGCCAGCAGCCAGCGGCGCACCGCCAGCACGCCGCCCACGGCGATCAGGACCACGACGACGCACATGGCCACCAGCGCGAGGAGCACCCGGTCCTGCGCGCCGACCAGCCGGGTGGTGACGCGTGCCTGCAGGGCCGTGATCTGCGCCTGCAGCTGCGTCATCGGTGTCCGTACCGCGAACACGTAGGGCCGGGTGAACGGTATGGCGGCCTGCATCGCCTGCGCGCTGCTGAAGTCACCCCGGCCGGCCGCCGCAAGCTGCGGTCCGGCGATCCAGGCCAGCCATGCCTGCTGCGCCGTCGCCGCCGTGGCCACCTGGCTGGACAGCAGCGGATAGTCGCGAACCAGCCTGGCGACCTTCGCCTGCTGCCCTGGGATCGGTACGGCCGCCTGCCTGAACTGCCGCAGCGCGGTCCGCGTCCCGCTGGTCACGTAGTTGCGCAGCATCGTCTGCTGCTGGTTGTAGTCCCCCAGCAGCAGGCCAGCGGCCGCGGCGGCGGGCAGCAGCCGCTGGGAGAGCTCCCGCCCCGCGCTGCCCGCGCTGCTCGCCGCCGTCAGCGCGACAACCAGGCCGGCGGCCGTTACCGCCAGCGCCAGGGCCGCGGCGAGGCTAACCCATCGGCGCAAGCCGGTGATCAACGCCACGCGCACGCTCCCGACGGGGGCCTCGTCTGCAGTACCACACGATCGCCACTTAATGTGCTCGATTAACTACCTATAGTAGTCATAGCCGGATGCGGAATGACCGGGCACGGCCCGCCGGGCGCGATCAGCACGGCCCGCGGAGCGCGATCCTGCGGGCCGTGCACGGGTCAGGCGCCGGAGCCGGCGGCCTGCTGGACCGCGTCAGGGAACTCGCGAAGCTCGATCCGCCGTCCGGCCGGGTCGACCCCGAGGCCCGCCGGAGCTTGCCGAAACCATTCTCACCAGGGAGAATGAGCCGCCGATCTGGCCCAACTGGGCTGGCGAGGGGCCAGTCCCCTGGTTCACTAAAGGACTATCACGGGGGCTGGCCCCGTCCATTCGCGCAGCGGATGCTGCGGTCGGAGGTCACAATGCGTCTCGGAACGGCGCTATTAGTCATATGGCTGATCATTGGCACCATTGCGGGCAGTCAGCGTCATTATTTCAGCGGGCTCAGCGCGAGCTGCACCAAAGCGGGCACGATCATCGTGACGATCGCCGCCGGCCCGCTGAACTACGCCGGGGTGAATCCAAAGGTCTCCTGCAAGGCGCGGCTAACCAAGTAATGGGGCGTGGCGGCAGCCGGGCGTCTGGCGCGGGATCTGTGCAGTCCTGCTCAGCCCAGCGTGGAGTCGATGATGATCGGGTGGCCGGCGCCGAGGAAGAAAATTCCGGGGTAGCCGGCGGTGTGGAAGCCGGCGCTGCGATTCCTGCGCAGCGTCGAGTGGTCGATCCGCAGGCTGCCGGTGCGGTCGTCACTGACGAAGAAGATGGACCCGCCGCCCTCGTTGGCGTGGTTGTGCCTGATGATCGAGTTGTCGATGGTGACGGTGTAGGTGTCTCCGTCGGTGTAGATGGCGCCGCCGCTGCCTCCGCCCGGGGTACCGGACTGTGCCGGATTGGCGCCGCGGCCGATGGCCCGGTTGTGGGCGAATATGGAGTCGCGGATCACCCAGGACACGCCGATGCTGCTCAGCGCGCCGCCGTTGGAGCACCTGCCGTAGCGGAACGTGCTGTCAATGATGTGCACCGGCCGCCCGCGGTACTGGCTCAGCGCCCGGATGGCCGCCCCGCCCAGATCGGGGCCGGTGGAGTCACAGCGGTTGCTGGTGAAATGAGAGTCGATCACCCTGAGCCTGCCGCCGCGGGCGAAGATGGCACCGCCGCCGCCGCCGTCGTAGTGCCTGCCGGTCGAGTTGCCGTCGGCGAAGGTCAGGTTCTGCACGACCAGCTTTGGCTCTGACTGGTCCTGGCAGTGCGAGGTGGTCCATACCTGAGCCGGATCGCAGGTATCCATGTACAGGATCCGCCGCACGCCGCCGCCGCTGAGCGTCACCTTGCCGCCGCCGTCAAGGACGACCTGCGGGCTCGTGTTGCGGATCCTCGCGGTGGCCTGCAGCGTTATCGTCACCGGGCTGGAGCCGCAGGAGAACGTGATGATGCCGCCCGCGGCGACCGCGGCGACCACTGCCTGCGACGTGCAGCTTGCGGCCGTGCCGTCGCCGATCACCCGGGTCGGATGGGAGGTGTCGACCATCCCGGTGGCGGGAGCCGCGGCCCGGCCCGACGACGCCAGCGAGGCGCGCTGCGGGCCGGCCGCTCCGCAGGCCGCCAGCGCGGCAGCCAGGCCGAGCACGATCACGAGAGTTCCGGCACCACGCATGCGTTGCATGGGGCCACATGCTAGCCCTGGAAGCACTGCTCACATCGGGCTATTCGCGCAGTTTCCGCCCGATCCCCGGCTCGCCTGGCGGCGGGCGTACTGTCGGGATCGTCGAGATGGGCAGCGGCCAGCCGCAATGCAGGAGGACGGGTGTCACCCAGCAGTTCCGGGCCGGCCAGTTCGGGGCCGGCCATTCTCGTGGAAGGCCTGACGAAATCGTTCGGCGACGTGCATGCGCTGCGTGGTATCGACCTGTCGGTGCCGCGCGGCACGGTGCTCGGCATGCTCGGCCCGAACGGCGCCGGCAAGACGACCGCCGTCCGCATCCTGACGACGCTGCTGCGCCCGGACGGCGGACGGGCGATTGTGGAGGGCCACGATGTCGTGCGGGAGGCTGCCGCAGTCCGCCGGTCGATCGGGCTCTCTGGTCAGTCGGCGGCGATCCAGGTGGAGCTCACCGGCCGGGAGAACCTGGAGATCATCGGGCGGCTGTATCACCTGAGCTGGCCGGCCGCCCGCAGTCGTGCTGCCGACCTGCTGAAGCAGTTCGATCTCGTCGATGCCGCCGACCGGCCTGCCAAGAATTTCTCCGGCGGCATGCAGCGCCGCCTTGACCTTGCCGCCAGCCTGGTGGGCCAGCCCCAGGTCCTGTTCCTCGACGAGCCGACCAGCGGCCTTGACCCGCGGTCGCGGCTGGGGATGTGGGACATCATCCGGTCGCTGGTGGCCGGCGGGACGACGACGCTGCTCACCACCCAGTACCTCGACGAGGCCGACGAGCTGGCTGACGAGATCGTGGTGATCGACCGCGGCCGGGTGATCGCATCCGGCACGGCCGAGGAGCTGAAGGGCCGGGTCGGCGGGGACGTGGTCGAGTTCACGGTGCCCGATCGCCGCCGGATCGCCGACGCCGTCGCGGCGATCGCCCAGATCGGCAAGGCCGAGCCGCACGTCGACGCGGAGACCGGCGTGGTCAGCGTCGGCGTCGGGGGCGGCGGCTCGGATGCGCTGATCCAGGCGGTCCGCAGCCTGGACGGCGCCGGAGTCGAGACGCGCGGCCTGGCGCTGCGCCGGCCCTCGCTCGACGACGTGTTCCTTGCCCTGACCGGGCACGCCGCCGAGGACGAGGATCCGCCGGGCAAGCGCCGCGGCCGCCGCGGCGGCCGGCCTCAGGCCGGCCGCGACACCGCGAACGGGGAATCATGACCGCCGTCGCAGCGCAGGGAGGCGCACCGGGCCCGCTTGCCAGGGTCCGCTGGGCGGTGACCGACACGCTCACCATCACCAGGCGCAACCTGCTGGTCTGGATGCGGGTACCCAGCTACATCGTGTTCACCGTGATCCAGCCGGTGATGTTCGTGCTGCTGTTCCGCTTCGTCTTCGGCGGCGCTATCCAGGTACCGGGCAAGATCCGCTATGTCGACTTCCTGATGCCGGGGATCATCGCGCAGACCGCGGCGTTCGCCACGTTCGGCACGGCCATCGCGCTGGCCGTGGAGCTGCAGAAGGGCGTGATCGACCGGCTGAAGTCGATGCCGATGGCACGTTCAGCGGTGCTGGCTGGCCGGCTGGTCGCCGATACCGGGCGGATGCTCGTGACCATCCTGATCGTTGTCGGGGTCGGTTACGCAGTCGGTTTCCGGTTCACTAACGGCATAGGCCCCGCCGTGGCCATGGTCGTGCTCGCCACCGTATTCGGACTGGCGATCTGCTGCATCTCCGCCTATACCGGGCTGGCCATCGGGGATCAGGAGTCGGTGCAGGCGTTCGGGCTCATCTGGCTGTTCCCGATCACGTTCCTCAGCTCGGCATTCGTGCCGATCTCGACCATGCCGGGCTGGCTACAGGCCTTCGCCAACAACCAGCCGGTCACCTACGTCATCGACACGATGCGCGCGATGGCACTAGGGGGGGCGATCGAGGCGAACCTGCTGAAGAGCGTGGCGTGCCTTGCCGTGGTCTTCGTCGTGTTCGTGCCGCTCGCCGTCCGCGCCTACCGCCGAGCCGGCTAGCGCAGCGCCGGCTGCTCCCGGTCCCGCGGGGGGCTGGTCGCTGAGCGCGGGGCCGGGTCGCTCAGGCGGCGCCGAGATCGGCCGGGACCCCGGCCCCGGCATTCCCGCGATCCGGCCCCCCGGCGCCAAGCCGCACCGCGACGCGCTCCAGCCAAGAGCCGGGCAGCAGCGAGGTCACGACGGAGAGCATCACGAGACTGACAAAGAATGTCTCGTTGATGATACCGGCCGCGTAGCCGGTCGATGCGAGCACGATTCCCGGTCCGCCGCGTGCGTTCATGGCGATGGCGAGGCTCGCGGAGACGAACCTGTTCTCCCGCGAGAGACGCGCTCCCAGGTACACGCTGGCCGCCTTCGCGACACACGCGAAGGCGAGGAATCGGAGAAAGAAAAGCACGAGGCTATCAAAGTTGCTCGATGGCCCGAGCCGGACCATCCCGGCTGCCTGGCCTCGCCGCTCACGCTGCGCTCGCGCTAAGATGCTGACCCGGTGCTTTCCGCGGCTCCGCCGGGCAGGCGAAGCCACGGCACCGCGAGTACACGGCAGGGATTCCGCACAAGCGGTCAGGGCAAGCATCGGCACCGCCACTGCCCAGCAGATCGGTCATCATCACGACGAGGAACTGCTGCGTGACGACGAGGGACTGGTGCGTGAGACAGAGAGGCAGATAGCAATGCGTCGGTATCTTCTCGTGGCGCTCTGGCCTGCTGGCATAGCCGCGATTACGGCTGCCTCGGTCATCGCGGCGCGGCGGGCGCCTGCCTCCGCACCGGCGCCCTGCGCACCGGCCCCCGCCGATGACCTGGTGGCCAGCAGGGACGGCGCGCAGCCATCTGGGACCGCCGACCAGGCGGGGCCGGACGGTGTACGGCCTGCCGAGGGCATGCAGGCCAGCCTGAACGGTGCGGCCCAGGCGGCCCATCCCGCTGCCACGATCCCGGGGGCCGCCGGCAGGCTGTCCGGCCTGGCGGCCGGGCCTGACTGGATGCCGGACCTGATCCGGCTCGGCGCTATCAGCTGCGCCGGGGGAGTCTTGTCGTATGGCGTGATGGCGCTGCTCGGCCCGACGGTGGTGAACCACGGCCCGGCGATTGACGAGCCGATCTACCGCTGGACCGTCAGCCATCAGGTGAGACCGTGGGCAGCGATCATGGAACGGCTCGGCAAGGTCGGCAATCCCTGGACTACCTGGGGCGCGGCAGGCACGGCGGCGGTCTGCCTGGGGGTCGGCTCGCGCGACCGGAAGTGGCTGCCGCCCTCCGCGCTGGGCGCCGCCATCCTGGTGGATCACTATGCCACGCTCGCACTCCGGCGTACATTCGGCAGGCTCGGCCCGCCGAGCAGCCCTCTCGGGACCTACCCATCGGGCGGCTGCGACCGGGTCGTCCTGCTCTACGGCCTGATCGCGCACATGATCTGGCGGGAGTTCAGCGGCAGCTACCGGGGGAAGGTCTGGGGCATCGGCACGGTGGCCGCCCTTTCCTTCAACGAGGCATACAGCCGGGAGTACCTCAGCAAGCACTGGTTCACGGACATCATCAGCGGGGTGTTCTACGGCGGAGTCCTCCTCGCGCCGTTTATCGTCGCGGTCCGGCTGATCGCAGGCCCGGTCGGCGCCCGCGGCGGCCCCGCGCCCGCCGCCGCGATCTCACCTCGACCGAGCGTCGCGGCGGGCAGGGGCCCCGCGCCGACGCTCGCCTGAACCCGGCACTGGTAATCCCATCTCCTCAGAAGGAGCTGTCAGATGCCTTCACGGATAGCGACCAAGGTCATCAGCGCCGCCATCGTTGCACTCACCGCCGAACTGACCGATCTCGCCCTGGATAAGGCCGGCCTGTCAGCAAAGAAATTCCGGATAGCCAGGAAGGTACTAAAAGCCAGCGTCGCCGCGGCGACCGGCGCCGCAGTGGGCAAGCTTCTGCACGAGGCCAGCGAAACAGGCGCTGACGCGCCAGTCCCCGCGCCAGCCTCTTAGCGGTCAGCGCCAGGAACGCGCGACAGGCTGCCGGCCGGATTCAGGCCTGCGGATGGTGGTGCTCAAGCGAGCCATCGCTGCTCAGGTGCGCCAGCTGGGCTGGTGGCCGAGCCACTGGGCGAGGTGGTCGTCGTGGGGGCGGTAGTGGTTTTCCAGGGCGGTGCGGGTGGCGGGGTTCATGGGGGCGGGGCGGGGGCGGGCGTTGCGGCGGGTGAAGGGGGGGTAGCCGAGGCGGGGGAGGCCGAGGAAGTCCAGGATGGCGTCGTAGGCGGGCTCGGGGCTGGTGAAGAAGTCCTCGCTGCCGGTGACGTGGATGCTGTCGCGGCCGACGTGGTCCGCGAGGCGGGTGAGCTGCTCGGCGTAGTGGCCGCGGGTGCGGTAGGCGTGGTGCTGGTGGCTGCGGCTGGCATACGGCGGGCTGGCGGTGATCTTCCCGGCCTCGCCGGCCAGCCGGGCGTCCTCCAGTTCCAGCGCCCGGTCGAACGGCTCGCTCTCATATCCCAGCGAGACCTCGTGGGCGTGCGCGGAGTAGGCCCGCTCGACCGGGTCGCGGAGCAGCACCAGCAGCTTCACCCCGGGCAGGTCGCGGGCGATCCGCCCGGCGGCGAGGGGGTGGAACAGGTAATACGGGCTGGACTCGAACGCCACCGGCGCCGCGCCCGCCGTCCCCGCCGCACCTGACGCCCCCGCGGCCCCGGCGGCGCGCGCGGCGCGGCCCGCGGACGGGAAGTGGCCGCGGTACCACTCCGGGCCGTGGTGATACCCGGTGTCGAAGTAATGCACCTCCAGGCCCAGCGCCGCGGGCAGCACCGCCGGGTGCCAGCTCAGCGCCCGCGCCATCGACGTCGTCCCGCACCGCTGCCCGCCCACGATCAGGAACCCCGGCAGCATCCCCCCGCCCGCCGCCATCCGCGCCGCCACCAGCGACGACCGCACCGCCCGCTTCGCTGAGTACCGCAGGAAACCCGGATCACCCAGCCGCGCGAGCCCGCTCGCGGGTGACCGGAGAAGCTCCCGGGAACGGTCCTCGGTGATCTCGCCCGGGCCCGCGGGGGGCTCCTGGGGGCCGGTCGCCGTGTGCTGGCCCTGGCTCACGACATCACCGCGGCGAACGCGGCGGAAGCCATCAGGCCTACCACCATGAACGATTCTCCCGTCCCTCACGCCAGTTCCGTTCTGAGACATCGCCGCTATGAGCACCGCGAACACCGGCGATGAAGCGCGAATTGGCGCCAGCGGGTACCTAAGGTGCGAAACAGCATAGTTGAGGTGCACGGGCCACCGCATGGCATTGCGCCCGCCAGTCCATATCACCGTTGCGCCGGCGAGTTCACGTCACCGTTGCGCCGGCGAGTTCACATCACCGTTACCGCGCGGAAGCAGGTCGGCAACGGGACGCGGCGAGAGTTGAGACGCGAGCGTGCCCGGAGGAAGAGGTCCGTATGCCCCTGTGGAGAATCCGGGTCGTATTGCCAGACGATCCTGGCAGCCTGACCGCGCTCACCGACGTGCTGGCCGCGCAGCCGGTGAGCCGTCTCCGCGTGCTGCCAGGAGACGGCTCGATGACCGGCGAGATCGTGGCTGAGCTGCCGCAAGATGACGGCCTCGGCGTCCTGCTCGGCGCACTGCACGAGATAAGCCCGCAGGTATTCATCAGCCGGGCGGACGAGCCAGCACCCGCTCCCCGGCCGGGCCTGCTGGGACAGCAGCCACGCCCAGCGACTGCGTAAATCACGTTCTGCGAGAGCGTGCCGGTGCCTGGCCCAGCGGTACGCGGGCTTATCCCCCGGCGCCGGGGGTCTCGGGCGGCAGCAGGCGCAGCAGTTCCTCGGCGACAGCTTCCAGCGGAGCCGCGTCGCCCTCAGCGCGGCACAGGATGAGCGCTCCTTCCATGCCCGCCAGCGCGGCAAGGGATATCGGACCCGCCCGCTGAGCGGGAACGCCCGCCGCCTCAAGCTGCTCGGCGAGCAGGGCGGCCCACGACCGGAACGTCGCCCGCACGACGTCGAGCAGGCCCGCCTGGCCGGCCACCGTGTCAATCGCGACGCCAGCCACCACGCAGCCCGCCGAGCCGCCGGAGGACAGCACGACCTGCCGCCACATGTCCGTGAACCAGTCCAGCACGCCGGCCGCCGTGGCCGCCGGGCAGGCACGCTGCCGCGCAAGCACCCGCTCCGAGGTCCACCGGATCGCGTCCTCGGCAAGCTGCTTCTTCCCGTCAGGAAAGTGGTGGTAGATCGAGCCGCGGGGCGCTCCGCTGTCGGTGAGCACATCCGAGAATGACGTCGCGCTCACGCCGCGGGAACTGATCAGCGAGGCGGCGCTGCACACCATCCGGGTCCGGCTGTCGGTAGCCATCGGCCGCTCCCTTGACTTATGACGATTCCCTTGACTATGACGATCGGCATAGTGCATGCTGTGTGGTGTCCCTATGACGATCATCATAACGACCCGGGAGACGCCCATGCCCATGATCGACGTGTATGCCGTGGAGGGAACGTTCAGCGCCAAGCACGCGCTGGCCAGGGACCTGGCCGCCGCCGTGATGCGGTGGGAGCAGGTTCCGCCCATCTCGCTGTTCCTGAACAACACCGCCGCGTTCGTGCACGACCTGCCGGCCGATTCGCTGTCCAACGCCGCCGGTGACAGCAATTACGTCCGCGTGCAGGTCCTCACCCCGGTCGGCGTTCTCGATCGCGACAAGCAGCTCGGCGTGGTCGGGGAGCTAACCAGCATCGTCGCCGCCGCCGCCGGTGACCCGGCGCTGGCCGAGCGTACCTGGGTGCTGATCACCGAGTCGCCCGAGGGCGGATGGGGCATCGGCGGGCACGCGAACACCGGTGCCGACATCGCGGCGGCGGCCCGCGCGGAGCTCACGGCGATCGCCGCCGCGAAGGCCGCGGCGCAGTAGCCGCCCGGGGTCGCCGGGCCCGGGGTCGCCGGGCCCGGGGTCTCAGCGCGAGATACTGACCATCTGGAGCAACGGCGTGAGGCGCGGGTCGGTTCTGTAGGAGTTCAGGGCACCGGGCTGCCAGAGAAGCGTCCCTTTCAGGCCGTGGTCCTCGACGTACTGCACCTTCGCGGCCACCCGGGCCTCGGTGGAGTCGTAGTAGCCGCTTGAGACCCCGATGCCGAGGAGCAGCTTGCTTGCCGGTATGCCCGCCCTGGTGTAGGCCGCGACGCTGCTCACGCCGTTGTTCTGGAATGTCTCCATATTGAGAGAGTCGACGTACGGAGCTATCCGCGCGGCGATGCTGGGCGGAATCTGCCCGGTATCGACGTCAGCGGAGAGATACATGTGCCGCGCGGGGAACGCCGCGTTCAGCGCGCTGCGCAGGCCCTTGACCAGGGCTACGTAGTCCTGCTGGTTCTGGGGCACATCCTCTTCCCAGTCAATATCGACGCCATCGAAATCGTACCTGGATACATAAGAGACAATGCTTTTAATGAGTCTCGGCCGGTACCGCGGGCTGGCCCCGCCGGAGAAGTCAAAGCCCTGGCCCTGCTCGCCGACGGCCATGATGATCGTCTTCCCGGCCTTGCGCGCGGCCGCCACGACCGGCGGGATATTCGACAGTGACTCCATGTCGCCGACGGCGATGCCGCCGGTCCTGGTGGGCCACAGGCCGAAATCACTGATGATTGTCCAGGGCGCGTAGTAAAACTTGCCCGGCGGAATGCTGGCCTGTATCCAGCCTGGATACGACGTAAAGGAAACGTACTTGCTGCCGGCCGGCCCGGGGCCCGACACACTCGGGCCGCCGCACCCGGCGGCGAAGAGGAGGGCCGCCGCGGCCATCAGCGCGGCGGCCCGGCGGGCAAGTGGCGGTTTATGACGTGCACGTGCCGGTCGCACGCGACTCCTAGAGCGCAATGTGTCCCTCAGCGTCCGCGGGCCAGTCTTCCGTGCCGCGGCGAGACCGCCGTGGCCGTGCCCAGGCTAGCCGCCGGCGGGACGAACGGCATATTTGCATCAGCCGGTTTGTATCAGCCGGGCACCGGGATGCGCCCGGCTATTGTCGTTCCCTGCCCTGGCCGTGACCGGATCTCGACGGATCCGCCGAGGGCAGACCACATCACGCGACCGGAGGACTGGCCCGTTGGTGCGCCAGTGGCTCGGTAGCCTTCTGCTCATGGACTCCTCGGCGGACATGAACGCGGCGATCTGGCAGTCCGCTGAGATCGCCGCGACCTGGGCGGCGGAGGCGGGGGACCGCGAGCGGAACCGGGTGGCGCACCGGCGGTTCATGGCCGTCCTGCTGCCCTTCGGCGCGGGCGAGGCGTTCACGTTCCTGGATCTGGGCGCGGGCACCGGGGCCGCGTCGCGCGCGATCCTGGACCGGTACCCGCGCAGCACCGCGATACTCGCCGACTTTTCCGCCGGGATGATGCGGGCGGGCGAGGCCGAGATGCGGCCGTTCGCCGGGCGCTACCGCTACGTCGAGTTCGACATGTCGGCCGGCGAATGGCCGACGGCGATCCCCGCGGCGCTCGACGCGGTGGTGACCTCGCTGTGCGTCCACCACCTGCCCGACGAGCGCAAGCAGGGACTTTTCGCCGAGATCTTCGATCATCTCGTCCCGGGCGGCTGGTACCTCAACTACGACCCGGTGCGCGCGGAGGATCCCGTTGTCGAGGACACCTGGGAGCGGGTGAGCGACGACGACGACCCCGCGGCGGCGGGCAGGCGGCTGCACCGCACGCCGGAGCAGCAGGCCCGCTATGAGAACCACGTCCGCTACATAATCCCGCTCGGTCAGCAGCTGGATTACCTGCGGTCAGCAGGATTCCGGGGAGTCGATGTCTACTGGAAGCAACTGGAGAACGTCATTTACGGCGGGTGCCGTCAGGCCTGACGTCGCCTGGTCGCCTCGATGAGCCGCCGCAGATCGATACTGTGCTCAGCAGACGCGTAGGGCGTGCCAGGCGCACTGACATCGAAGCGGCCGCTGTCGGGCACGTAGCCGCGACCGCGGGCGATGACACGGCGCAGCTTGCCGAGCGCCGATATATCGGCTCGCGGGTCGCCGTCGACGACAATGAGGTCGGCGTCGTAGCCGGGCGCGATGCGGCCGGTGATCGCATCGACGCCGAGCGCCGCCGCGGCCTCGGTCGTGGCCATCGCGAGCACCTCCCCCGGCTCGAAGCCCAGCGTCACGAGGTACTCCAGCCCGCCCACGTACTGGTGGTGCGGGGTGTTGGCGACGCCAGCGTCGGTGCCCGCGATGATCCGCACCCCCATCTCGCGCATCGCCCTGAGGTGCTCACCGACCTTGATGCCGGTCAGCCTGGCGACGTAGGGCGCGTTCACGTTGACGGTCGGGCAGACGAAGATCTCCCGCTCCGCGATCCTGGCGGCGAGGGGCTCGTCGAAGCGCCGCTCGTTGGTCTCGGTCACGAAGGAGCAGTGCTCGAGCGAGGTGACCCCGGCCTCGACCGCCCGGCGGATGCCCTCGATGCCGTGCGCGTGGGCCGCGACCGGCTTGTCGACCCGGGCCGCCTCCTCGACGATCGCGGCCAGTTGCGCGGCGGTGAACTGGGCGTACCAGGGCGCCGAGCCGGTCGTCATGAAGCCGCCGGTGGACATGACCTTGATCAGGTCGGCGCCGTGCTTATGGTGGGTGCGGACCATGCGGCGCAGGTCGTCCTCGCTGTCAGCCTCGCCGCCCATGAACCAGCAGTGCCCGCCGGTGACGGTAATCGGAGCGGCAGCCACGACCAGCCGCGGGCCGCGAGCCAGGCCCCCGGCGATGGCGTCCCGCACGACCATGCCCAGGTAGGCCCGCGCGCCGAGGTCCCGGGCGGTGGTCACGCCCACGCCGAGCAGGTCCCGCGCGCTGCGCAGCATCAGCACAAGCTGCTGCTCGTCGGTCTCGCCGCGCATCCGGGCGACCGGATCCGGTCCGCCGTCGAACCCGAGATGGACGTGGCTGTCGATCAGGCCCGGCATGATCGTCGCGCCCGGGTAATCCGCCCGCGGCAGCGCCGCGTACTCGGCGGGCAGCGCCTCGGCGGGGCCGGCCCAGTCCACGGCGTCGTCCCCGATCACGACCGCGCCGTCGGTCACGGTCTCATCGCCGGTCATCACCCGGGGCGCGGTGAGCACCTCCGCCATGGATCACCTCGCCCTCGGCCAGCCTGAGCAGAACGCGCGCGGCAACGTTGGCGGCGACGGTGACCCACGCTATGGCGGCCCCAGAAGCAGCGTCAAGGCCCGCGCCAGGTCAGCGCCAGGTCAGCGTCAGGGCCAGCGTGCGCCGGGGGGATCGGCGCGGTGCAGGATAAGGGCGTGCCAGGAAATCTCAGGCAGGCGATCGACGCCACGACCGTGGCGATGCTTCGCGCCCGCGGCAGCTTCAAGTGGTCTGCGCCGGGTCCGGACGGGCTCGGCGCGGCCGTGGCCGAGATGGACTTCGGCGCCGCGCCGCCGGTCCTCGACGCGCTCGCCGGGCTGTCAGCCGACGCGAACTTCGGCTACCTGCCGCCGTTTCTGGCCGATGAGCTCGCCGCGGCGTGCGCGGAGTTCGAGCGGCGGCGCTACGGCTGGGACGTCGATCCCGCGCTGATCCATCACGTCCCGGACGTGATCAAGGCGCTGGAGATCGCGATCACGCACTTCTCCCGGCCGGGCACGCCGGTCATCCTGCCCACGCCCGCTTACATGCCGTTCCTGGCCGTGCCAGGCTTCCTCGGCCGCGAGATCATCGAGGTGCCGATGCGGGAGGATGCCGGCTTCTTCACCCTCGACCTCGACGCGATCTCCGGCGCCTTCCGCGCCGGGGGGCATCTGCTCATCTTCTGCAACCCGTACAACCCGCTCGGCCGGGTCTTCACCTCAGCCGAGATGGCCCAGCTGACTGACGTCGTCGAGCGGCACGGCGGCCGGGTCTTCGCCGACGAGATCCACGGCCCGCTGGTCTACCCGGGGGCGCGGCACGTCCCCTACGCGTCCACCTCCGGCGCCGCCGCGGCGCACACCCTGACCGCCACGTCCGCCTCGAAGGCGTGGAACCTGCCCGGCCTCAAATGCGCCCAGGTGATCCTCACCAGCGAGCCCGACCGGGAGCGCTGGGAGCAGATGGGGTTCTTCGCCTCGCACGGTGCCAGCAATCCCGGCGTCGTCGCCAACATCGCCGCGTACCGGCACGGCGAGCCGTGGCTGGACGAGGTGCTCGGCTACCTCGACGACAGCCGGCGGCTGCTCGCCGGGCTGCTCGGCCGCCACCTGCCGCAGGTGCGCTACCGCCCGCCCGACGGCACCTACCTCGCCTGGCTCGACTGCACCGCGATGGACCTGCCGGACTCACCCGGCGCGCTCGTCACCGGCCGCGCGCACATCACGGTCGTGGACGGGCCCGCCTTCGGCACCGGCGGCGAAGGAGCGTTCCGGCTCAACTTCGCCACGCCGCAGCCCATCCTCGAGACGATGGTCGAGCGCATCGCCGCCGTGCTAAGCGCCGGATAGCACCCACCCCGTCAGCCCCGGTCAGCCCGGCACACCCGGCGGTGCTCGTCAGCCGGCCCTCGCCGGATCCCCCGGGGGCGCCCCGTCCCGAGCCTCGGCATCGGGGACCGCCGGTGCCAGGCGCCCGGTGGCCACGCAGGACAGCAGGCCGCGAAGCGCCGTCGCGCCGCGCTCCCAGGTGCCGCGGGCCGCGACGGCGGCGCCCGCGACCGACAGCTCGGCCGACCTCGCGGGACTGGCGAGCACGGTAGCCAGGGCCGAGGTCCAGCCGGCCATGTCGCGCGGCGGGACCAGGACAGCCGCCGACTCAGTTACCTCCGCGAGTACCGGGATGTCGCTCGCCACCACCGGGACGCCGGCCGCCATGGCCTCAAGCACCGGGAGCCCGTATCCCTCCGCGAGCGAGGGAAACGCGAACACCGATGCTGCCCGGTAGACCGCGGGCAGCCATTCCTCGGCCACCTCCGGCACCAGCAGCACCCTCGATTCCAGCCCGAGCTCGCTGATCAGCCCCGGCAGCGGGTCCGGGAAGCGGGGATCGAAGTAGCCCACGATGACGAGCGACACGTGGGCCGGCAGGGCCACTAGCGCCCGGACCAGGATTTCGTGATTCTTGTGAGGCCGGTGGGCGCCGACTGTGAGGATGAACTGCCCTGGCAGCCGGTAAAGGTCGCGGGCCGCGGCCACCGCGTCACCGGTGACCGTGGCGAAGGGCCCGATCTCCACCCCGTTCGGCACGAGGGTGGGACGCGGGGCGGAGGGATAATGCTGACGGATCTCGGCGAGGCTTACCCGGGATGGCGCCGTGGTCGCAGCCGCCCGGCGGAGCACGGCCCTGGTAGCCAGCCTGAGCCCGGCCTGGCGGTGCCAGCCGCCGGCGAAACCCACGTCGCTCTCGATCGTGCAGTCATGGATGGTTACCACCAGCGGGCACGGCCGGATGATCGGGGTGAACGTAGGGTACGGGGAGTACAGCACGGCAGCGCCGCACGCCCGGATCAGCCGGGCAAGTTCCCAGCAGCGGTGCACCGCGCCCAGCGTGATGCCGGTGTCGACCATCTCGGCATGCGCCGGCAGGCCCGACAGCGGGAACAGCTGGGTCCGGCCCGGGTTGACCAGCACCCGCAGGGCCAGGCCATCGCCGGCCTGCCCCATGTGCGCGACCAGCTTCATCACCGACCGGGCGATCCCGTGCGCGCCCGGCAGCCCGTTCACCCGTGCGTCGATGACGATAGAACGACGACCGCCAGCCATATGCCCGCTCCGCTGTTCATCTGGGCACCGCTCATCTGGGCACCGCCCAGGGCCAGGCCCGGCCGGATCGCGGCACGGGCCGGGCAACCGCCCGTTACGACAGGAAACCATTGTGCATGCGCCACTGATGATCGAGGCCCGCGGGCTCGCCAAGTCCTTCGGCTCCGCGCCCGCCCTGACCGGGCTGGACCTGAGCGTCCCGGCCGGCTCCACGATGTGCCTGCTCGGGCCGAACGGGGCCGGCAAGACCACCGCCGTGCGGATGCTCGCCACCCTGCTGCGCCCCGATGCCGGCTGGGCCAGGGTGGCCGGCCATGACGTGGTGGCGGACGATCACGCGGTCCGCCGCCGCATCGGCCTGTCCGGGCAGTACGCCTCGGTTGACGAGTGCCTGACCGGCCGGTCCAACCTCGTCATGATCGGCGAGCTGAGCCGGCTGCCGCGGCGGGAGGCGAAACGGCGCGCGGGCGAGCTGCTGGCCCGGTTTGACCTCCAGGACGCCGCCCGGCGGCCGGTGCGCACCTATTCCGGCGGCATGCGGCGCCGCCTTGATCTCGCCGCCAGCCTGCTCGGCCAGCCCAGCGTGCTGTTCCTCGACGAGCCGACGACGGGGCTCGACCCGCACAGCAGGCTGTCCCTGTGGGGGATCATCCGTGAGCTGGTCGGCGGCGGCACCACGCTGCTGCTGACCACCCAGTACCTGGAGGAGGCCGACCAGCTCGCTGACCGGATCTGCGTCATTGACGGCGGCCGTGTCACGGCCGAGGGGACGCCGGCCGAGCTCAAGTCCCGGGTTGGCACGGCGCACCTGCGGCTGACCATCGGGGCAGCCCAGCTGACCCGGGCGGCCGAGGTCCTGTCCTGCCACGCTGCCGGACCGGTCCGGCGGCTTCCCGGGGGCGGCTCGCTGGAGGTGCCTGTCCTTCCGCGCACCGGGCTGGTCACCGACGTGGTGCGGGTTCTCGACGCGGCGGGCATCGAGGTTGACGACATCGCGCTGCGGCAGCCGTCCCTCAGCGACGTCTTCCATGCGCTCACCCGCCAGGAGGCCAGTACCGGGCCGGCCGGGGAGCGTGCCGCGTGAGCGCCATCACCGGCAGCCCGCCAGCGCGCGTTCCCGGCGTCACGGCGGGGCTGCGGGAGCTGCGCTGGGCGCTCACCGACGTGCGGGTGCTCACCTGGCGCACCCTGGCGCGGATCGCCGCCACCCCGGAGCAGTTGCTGAACGTCACCGTCCAGCCGCTGATCTTCGTTCTGCTGTTCAGCTATGTGTTCAACGGAGCCATCATCCTGCCGGGGCACGGAAGCTACCGGGAGTACCTCATCGCCGGCATCTTCGCCATCAACATGGGCGGCACCGCCCAGGGCACCGCCATCGGGCTCGCGGTGGATCTGTCCAGCGGGCTCATCGACCGGTTCCGGTCGCTCCCGATGTCGCGCGCTGCCGTGCTGGCCGGCCGTACCCTGGCCGATCTCGCCATGACCCTGGTCGCTGCCACGGTCACCGCGGCGAGCGGTCTCCTCGTGGGCTGGCGGATCCACCGCGGGCCGGCCGACGTGCTGCTTGCCCTCGGGCTCGCCCTGCTGTTCGCGTACGCGGCCGCCTGGGCCGGCGCGTGCGTTGGCATGCTCGCGCGCGGCGCGGAGTCGGCCCAGGCGGTGGGGCTGACCGTCATCGTGCCCCTGTCGCTCACCTCCAACGCGTTCATCTCCACGGCTCACCTGACGCCCTGGCTGCGAGACATCGCGAACTGGAATCCGATCAGCGCGCTGGCGGCGGCCTGCCGTCAGCTGCTGGGAAATCCCGACCCCGCGGCAGCCATCCGTTCCTGGCCGATGCAGCACCCCGAACTCGCGTCGGCACTCTGGTCAGTGGCGCTGATCATCGCGCTGGCACCGCTGGCGGTATGGCTGTATGTTCGCCGGGCACAGCACTGACCGCGCCGGCGGCCGGCCGGGAGTTGCCGTTATGCGGATCATGGTCGTCACGGACCAGTACGCCCCCATGGTGGGCGGCGTTCCGTCCGTCACCCGGGCGCTCGCGCTCGGCCTGGCGCGGCGGGGGCACCGGGTGGCGCTGCTGGCGCCGAGCCCGGGCTGGCGCGGCACCCTGGATGCCGAGGAAGAGGTGAGCGTGCTCCGGCGCGGCTCGGTACCGTGGCCGTGGTACCAGGGCATGCGGCTGGCGCTGGTTCCCGGCGCCGCGGCCCGCCGGCTGATCACCGCGTTCGCGCCCGACGTCATCCACGTTCACTCGCCCGTGACGCTCGGCGCCGGGGCCCGCGCGGCGGCCCGCAGGCTGGGGATACCGGTGGTGTACACGAACCATTACCTGCCGGCGAATGTCCGGCCATCGCGGCGGCGGCAGCCGCGGGCACTTGATGCCCTCTTCTACCTCTACATCGTCGGGTTCTCGAACAGCTGCAGTCATGTCACGGCGCCCACCGCGACCGCCCTGCGGCTGCTGCGCGACCGGGGGCTGCGGGTACCATCACGGGTCATCTCGAACGGCGTCGACCTTGCCGCGTACTCGCCGGGACCAGCCGACGAGCGGCTCCGTGACCGTTACGGCCTCCCGCGCGGCCGTCCGCTGATCCTGTCGGCTGGCCGGCTCAGCCCGGAGAAGCGCGTCGACGTGCTGCTGGACGCCGCGGCCCGGCTTACCCGGGACGCGCATGTTGCGATCGCCGGCACCGGCCCGGACGAGGCCGGCCTGCGTGCCAGGGCCGCGCGGCTGGGCCTGACCGGGCAGGTGAGCTTCCTCGGCTTCGTCCCCGGACCGGATCTGCCTGGCCTGTACCGGCTGGCTGACGTCTTCGCCATCGCGTCGGAGGCCGAATTGCAGAGCCTCACCACCATGGAGGCGATGGCTACCGGCCTGCCCGTCGTCGCCGCCGACTGCTATGCGCTCGCCGAGCTCGTCCGCCACGGACGCAACGGATTCCTCGCCTCGCCGGGCCGCAGCAAGGAGTTCGCGGCCTGCCTGGACATCCTCATGTCAGACTCGGCCCTGCGGGCGGGCATGGCCGCGGAAAGCCTGCGGATCATCGGCGGCCACGATGCTCGCCACCAGCTGGCGGAGTGGGAATCGCTGTATGGCCTGCTCGCGGCGGCCGGGCCTGCTGACGGCGACCGAGCCGGTTGACGTGCCACGATGACCAGTAACGGGACTGCGCCCGTGCCGTTGCTGTTCCTGGTCGGCGACACCGGCGGTGGACACCGCAGCGCGGCCCTGGCCGTCGGCCAGGCGCTCGACCACGCCTGCCCGGGGCGCTTCGCCACGGTCATCTGCGACCCGCTGCGCGGCGACGGCGCCCCGCTCCGGCTGCGCTGGCTGATGAGCCTGTACGCCCCGGGCATCCGGCTGACGCCATGGCTATGGGGCATGCTGTGGCGCGGCGTCAGCTCCCCGCGCGCTCTCCGCTGGGCGCGCCGGACGCTGCTATCGCCCGCCTACCGGAGCGTGGCCGATGCCGTGGCGGCCTACCAGCCCGCGGTGATCGTGGCGTTTCACCCGATGACGGCGGTACCGGCGGTGCGTGCCCGCGACCGCTGCGCGCCAGGGGTGCTGGTGATCACCGTCATCACCGACCTGATCAGCGCGCATCTGTGGTGGCGGGACGCCGCGGTCGACCGGGTCATCGTGCCATCCGCGCCGATCGGCCGGCGCTGCGCGCTGGACGGCATGCCGGAAGGGCATTACGTGGAGATCGGGCTCCCCGTCGCCGCCGGGTTTTCCGGTGATCCCCTGCGGCCCGGCGAGCGGCACGCACTGCGGCGTTCGCTGGGGGTGGACGGACAGCGGTTCCTGGTCGTGCTGACGGGGGGCGCGGAGGGCTCTGGCGGCATCTACCGGCGCGCTGCCGCCCTGCTGAGGCATCTCGACGACGTTGACGTGGCCGTGATCTGCGGCCGCAACCGCGTGCTGCAGCGCCGGCTGGCCCGGCTGGCCCGCCGGGCCCGGCCCGCCCGGCGGGCGCAAAGCCGGCTGACCGTCCGCGGGTTCGTCGACAACATGCCTGACTGGATGCGCTGCGCTGACGTGGTCGCGGGCAAGGCCGGGCCGGGCACGATCGCCGAGGCCGCCTGCTGCGCCGTTCCGCTCCTGCTGACCTCGCATGTGCCGGGCCAGGAGGAAGGCAACATCGAGTTCGTCGTCAGCGCCGGCGCCGGGCGGTACGCGCCCAGGCCGAGCGACCTTGTCGCCGAGGTCCGGCTGCTGCTGCGCGATCCCGCCGCCATCACTGCCATGCGCGCCGCGGCGGCCGGCCTGTCCCGGCCGAGCGCGGCCGCCGATATCGCCGGGCTGCTCGCCGGCCTCGCCGGCCAGGCATTACCCGTGGCCGGGGACTGCGGCCGGATGGGTTACGGCGTGGCTGGGACTCCGCTGCGGTAACAGCGACAGCAGAGTCCCAGCCATGCTGTTATTTTCCCTGGGAACAGGTCGCTTTATATTGAGGGCATGGCGGTCGAGCGCGATATTGAGGGCATGACGGTCGAGCGCGCTATTTCCGCCGATGCCGCCGATGCCACTCCAGTGCTCGTGGTGCGAGCCCTGGGATCCGATCGCACGCTGCAGGCGGGGCCAAGCTACCGGGTGGGACGCGATCCGCAGTCGGACATCGTGGTGGATGAGCCCAGGGTCTCCTGGCAGCACGCGACCCTGCGGCTGGCGGGCGGCCAATGGCTGCTGGAGGATGCCGGCAGCAAGAACGGGACGTTCGTCGGCCTGGAGCGCGTACAGCGAGTCGAGATCACCGGTTCATGCGAGGTCCGGCTTGGCGACCCGGTATCCGGCCCGGTTGTCTCCTGCTCAATCTCGCCCTCGCCAGGCGGCGACCCCGCAGTGCCGGCGTCCGACACGGTGCCAGCATCCGACACGGTGCCAGCATCCGACACGATGCCAGCATCCGACACGATGCCAGCATCCGACACGATGCCAGCATCCGACACGATGCCAGCATCCGACACGATGCCAGCATCCGACACGATGCCAGCATCCGACACGATGCCAGCATCCATGGCGATGCTGCAGCCGGCCTGGCCGCCGGCACCGGAAGAGCGGGCACCCACCGCGATCATGCGGCTGCCGGACATAACGCTCCGCATCGGCCGGGCAGACGGCAACGACGTCGTCCTCGCGGACCTCAGCGTGTCCCGGTACCACGCCGAGCTACGCAAGACGGCGGGCGGCGGGTACGAGATCATCGATCTGGGCAGCCATAACGGCACGTACCTGGGCGGCCAGCGGATCACCACGGCGGCGGTCACCGAAAGTGACGTCATTGGCATCGGCCTCGCCACCTTCCACCTGGTCGGCGGTGAGCTGCGGCAGTTCACCGACACCGGCGATATCTCGCTCAGCGCCCGCGGCCTGACAGTCCGGCTGCCGAACGGCAAGGTGATTCTCGACGATGTCAGCTTTCCGCTGGGCGAGCGCTGCCTGCTCGGCGTCATCGGGCCCAGCGGCGCGGGCAAGTCGACTCTGCTCGGGGCGCTGACCGGCACCCGGCCTGCCACCGCCGGCTCGGTGCTCTACGACGGCCGTGACCTCTATGCCCACTACGCCGAGCTGCGGCACCGGATCGGGCTGGTGCCGCAGGAGAACATCCTGCACACGCAGCTGTCCGGCCGCCGCGCGCTCCGGTACGCGTCCGAGCTCCGGTTCCCGCGCGACACCAGCCCGGCAGAGCGGGAGCACCGGATCAATGAGGTGCTTGACAAGCTGTCGCTGACCGAGCACGCCGACACTCGCGCGTCGTCGCTCTCCGGCGGCCAGCAAAAGCGCGTCAACGTCGCCCTGGAACTGCTGACCAAGCCCTCGCTGCTGTTCCTGGACGAGCCGACCTCCGGCCTGGACCCGGGTCTCGACATGTCGGTGATGGAGATGATGGCCGGCCTCGCCCGCGACGGGCGAACGGTCATCGTGGTGACGCACAGCGTCGCGAATCTCCATGTCTGCGACCGGCTGCTGGTGCTGGTGCCCGGCGGGAGGGTCGCCTACTTCGGGCCGCCGGACGACGGCCTGCGGCATTTCGGCAAGCCCGGCTGGGCTCAGGTATTCCAGGCATTTGAAGCCGAGCCAGACCGGGACTGGGCCGGGGAGTACCGCCGCTCGGCGTTCTGCGCCGAGTACGTCACGGCGGGCCAGCCGCAGCAGCCAGCCGCGGCGGCCGTCCGCGAGGTGCCGCCGCCGCCGCGGCCGGCGAATCGGCTGGCCCAGCTGTCCACCCTGGTCAGGCGCTATACGGCGGTCATTGCCTCGGACCGCAACTACGTGGGGGTGCTGGCGCTGCTGCCAATCGCTCTCGGCGCAGTGATCCACCTGGTTCCCGACGCTCCGGGGCTGGCCGGGCGTAACAACGGCAACGCTCAGCAGGTGCTGCTGGTCCTGATCCTGGGTACCTGCCTCACTGGGGTGACCAACGCGGTCAGGGAGCTAGTGAAGGAACGGGCGATCTATGCCCGGGAGCGAGCGGCCGGGCTGTCCGTCGGCGCTTACCTATGGTCGAAGATCATCGTCCTGGGACTGATCAGCGCCGTGCAGTCGGTCGTCATCGTGCTCATCGGCGTGACCGGCCGCCCGCTGCCGCCGAGCGGAGCGTTCCTGAAGTCCCTGCCGCTGGTGGAGCTCGCGGCGGCCATGGCCGTGCTCGCGGTCGCGTCGATGGCCGTGGGATTGCTGATCTCGGCACTGGTCAACTCCTCCGACAAGACCATGCCGCTGCTGGTAGTGGCGGTCCTGGTCCAGGTGGTGCTAAGCGGCGGCGTTTTCCCGCTGAACGGGAAGGTCGGCCTCGATCAGCTCTCCTGGCTCTCGCCATCCCGGTGGGGCTTCGCCGCGACGGCATCCACCTCGAACCTGAATCAGGTCGCGCCGCCCGGCCTGGAGCCCAGGCCGGACCCGCTGTGGAGCCACGCCCCGCACATCTGGCTGCTGGACATGGCGATGCCGCTCGTGCTCGCGCTCGCGCTCATCGGGCTTACCTGGTGGCGGCTGCAGCAGATGAGTCCCGGCCGCCGCCGCTAGCCCGCCAGCGACCCTGATGACCCAGGCATCTTGCTTACCGAGCGTTGACCGGTGCCCGCACGCGGGTAACCCGCCCGCCATGCCGGCCGAGTGAGGCATCTGTCAGAGTTGCCCCTGGTATCGCCAACGGCATGGCTGGGACTCCACTGCGCCTGTATCTGCAGTGGAGTCCCAACGACGCGTCAGGAGGACTTGGCGGCGCTCCAGGGGCCGTCGGCCGAGCCGTTGGCGGCGTGGACCTGGTACGTGCCGGACATGGAGTTGCCGGAAACCGAGCCTGAATAGGTGATCCCCACCGAGCCCACGGTGCCAAAGCGGATGGCCCCGCCCGTCACACTTCCGTGAATGGGAAGGGTGACAGCGGGAGCCGAGAGCTTGATCCGGCCGCTCAGTTTCGGCCCCGACTGGTGCCAGGTGAGGACGAACGTGCCATGGTAGGCGCCGCTGTACTGCCCCGACCACGTCCCCGACAGGCCGCTCGCGACCGCCGCTGACGCTGGCGGGCTGCTGGCCAGGGCGGTGGCGCCAGCGGCCGCCGGGGCAGGCTGCGTGGCAGGCTGCGTGGCAGCCACGTGCGCCGCGGTGCCGCTGGAGCCAGGACTGCTGGAGCCTGAGCACGCCGCCAGCGTCACCGCCAGGGTGGCTGTCATCGTCATCCCGAGCAGAAGGCGGCGCGGCTTCGCGCTCGCGTTGCCGTGAAGTTTCATCCTCGTTCCTCCGTTCTGGTCATTGCATTGCTGGTCATTGCATTGCTGTCTGGCCTTGCCCTTGCAGCAGGCCGGGCACCCGGCCAGTGCCCAGGCCGGCCAGCCGGGCTGGGCTCATCCGCGGTCTCCTCCCGGCCCCGCCCGCCAGCAGATCCGCACGCACCTGAGGATGCGCTCGAAGGGCAGGCCGGCCCGCTCGCTCACCGCGCGGACCTCGGCTTCGGTCCCGGTGAAAAGGCACAGCAGCACCTCGTCCTCCGGCATCAGCAGTGAGCCAAGAAACGAGACATGGCGGGCGGGCGGGCCCGCTAGCTCCTGCCTGACGCGCCGGCTCAGTGCCGCTGCGGTCACGGCTGACAAGCCGGGCAGCAGGCACTCCGCGACCTGCCATTCCGGATCGGGACCGTTCGCCGGGCCGCCCTCTCCATGACGCGGGGCGCCTTCAGGACGCACCCGGCCGCTGCGCGCACCCGGTACTGACATGCTCAGAAACTAGGCCGGGCAGCCAGGCCGCCGCGTCGGGGGAAACCCTACGTTCGCCACGCCCGGGCCGTGTCTGGCCACGCCCCGGCCGTCTCTGGCCACGCCCGGGACGGCCCCGGCCGTCGCCTCTGGCGATTGGGCCCCGGCAAGCTCGGTCAGCCGGCGCCCTGGCCTAAGCCCTGATCGAGTCGAAGACCGCCCGCGCGCGGGCCCCGGATCCGGGCAGCCCGAGCAGGAAGAACGTCGCGCCGTGCCCATGGGGCAGGGAGGCAGAGAGGATGAGCACGCCGCCAGAGAGGCCGCCCTGCCCGGTGACCGACGACAGGCAAATCCGCACGCCACTGCGCACCCGGCAGCTGACGAAGTCCTCGCCGACGGACTTTGCCGCGTACTTCCCGGTGACCACCGTCAGGCCCGGCTGGGCCCGGTCAGCGGCGGCGGTGGGAAACGGGGCCGGGCAGGGCAGGTGGGCCGGCGGCCTGGTCGCGTCGATCAGCAGCAGCGAACTCGGCTCCAGCCCGGTTCCGCAGGTGGCCCACTGATTCTCGCGCCGCAGGCTCCAGGAGGGCGGGGTAGCGAACTGTGCGCCGCCGAACCGGTGCCAGATCCAGCTAGCGGGCACCGGGCCCGCCGGGCCACTCCTCAGCACGACCGACAGCGGCGAGCGGGTCAGCGTGGCCAGCACGCGCCGGGCCAGCGGTCCCCGGGCACCGACTCGCACTCCTAGTTCCGGCACCAGGTACGCCGCGGAACCCGGGCCGCCGGGCAGCCGGTAGACGGGAATGCCGTGGATCACGGCGGTAGGCCTGCGGTGCCGGATTCCCGGCGGGATGTGCCCGGCAGGCCGGATCCAGGCCAAGCTGGCGGTCAGACCGCAGCCCGCCCCCTTCGGGATCCGGGGCTTCCCGCCGACGAAGATCATGCCGCTCGGCTGGGGTGTGCACCAGACCTGCCCCGGGACCTCGACCAGCCACAATCCCGGCACGGACAGCTGCGCGTGCTGGTCCGGCACGGGCGCCCAGCCGACTGGGGTGCCAGCGGCACCGGCCAGCAGGCCGGCAGCCTGGCCGGTGCCGCTGGTCCCTGCTGCCCCCTGCGATGCTGCCGTCTGGGATGCTGCCCCCTGGAATGCTGGCCCCTGCGATGCTGCCCCCTGCGATGCATCGCGCGTGGCGCGCAGTGAAGCGGGCGGGCTGCTTACCGTTCCGAGCACGGCCGCCACGAGCACCGCGGCAGCGGCGGCAGCCGCTCCGATCGCCGCGATGCGCCTGACGAGCCGGGTCCGCCGCGGGTCCTGCTCTCCCTTGGTCATCGCCACTGCCTCTCGGAGATCTCGTGCTGGCGGCGGAGGCCGCCAGGGCCCAGGCCGGGCCAGCGGCCGGTCAGATTCGCCGCCGCTGCCTCACCTGACTCCTTGGACGACCTGAGCGAGCTATCTGGTGCCGTTCCCGCACCGATTTCTCGCCCGCCGGACCAGGAAACACCGCCGGACCAGGAGACAGGGACGCCGTTCGCTGCCGCCGCCTGGGCGATCAGCGACGCGCCGGCATACCGGAGGTGCACCATCCTGTCGTCAGCTGGGGGTGAGCGCCGGGTCATTCGGGTGCGGGGCGAGCGGCGTGACCTGATCGGTGCGCCACACTCGCAGCGGCATCGAGGCGAGCAGTTCCTCGAGCTGTGTGCCATCGTCGGCGACGAACAGGCCGAGCGTGCGCCATTCGCCTGGCCGCAGCGGCGGGCGCCACAGGCGCAGCAGGTGCCCCTGCGCCGCGAGTTCGCGCGAGCGTGCGGCCTCGCGGGTGCGGACGTCCTGGACGGCTGCTTCTGATGTTCCATCCGGGACACGAGTGGTCATAGTTACGAGATATTCCATGGTGAGCGCCTCGGTCGGGGCTGGTGGCAGGAACGTCTTCTTGGCTGGCTGCGCTACGGATCGTTCCAGGCGCTGCCGGTCCAGATCCAGGTGGTCGCGGGCGGGCCCAGGGATCCTGCGTCGCTGAAGCCGGCGTAGAGCACATTCTCGGCGTCGGCCCGGTGATACGCCATGCCCGCGCCGATCGCCGGCGGCGGGGTCAGCGTGCAGGCCGTGCAGGCCTGCGTCCAGGCCGAGCCGTTCCAGCTCCAGGTGTCACCGAGCGCCTGGTCGCTGTTGACGTTGCTGCCGGTTGCGCCGCTCATGCCGCCGAAGAGCAGCATCCCGCTGGCGGAGGACGCCCCGGCGGCGAAGTCGCGCGGGGTGAGGCCTGCGGGCGGGCTTGCCTGCTTCGTCCAGTTCCAGGTCTGGGTGGACGTGGCGTAGCTCAGGGTCCAGGTGTCGTCGAGCAGGTCGAGGCAGCTCGCGTCACAGGAGGAGCTGGCGTCGTCCCCGCCGAACAGCACGTCGGTGTCGTTCTTGCCGTCGTAGCCGAACGCGGCGCCGTACCGGGGGCCGGGGCTGGTCGCGGGACTGAGCTGCTTCCAGGTCCCGTTCCACAGCCAGGTGTCATCGTCGGCGGCCGGGGCTCCCGACCCGGTGGCGGTGAGCAGGTTCTCCCCGCCGAACAGCACCAGGCCCTCGGTGCCGGGCGCCTCGTCGGCGGCGGCACCGTAGCGGGCCGGCGGGGCGCCCGTGCAGGTGGTCAGGCATCCCGATCCGTTCACCTGGGTCCAGGTGCCGGTGTTGGCCGAGGACTTGTAGGACAGCTCCCAGGTGTCGTCGAGAGCGGCCGGCTGCGCCGAGCCGCCGGGCAGGTACTCTCCGCCGAACAGGATCAGGTCACCGTTGACGGGATCGTAGCCGAGGGTGGCGCCCACCCTGGGCTTCGGCGCGGACCCTGTGATCGTGACCGCCTGCCAGGTTCCGGTTGCGGTGTCGAAGCTCTCGGTGGCTCCCGAAACCGTCGCCGAGGCGGTGCAGCAGCCGCCGAAGCTGATGACCGACTTGGCGCTGGAGCTGGCGTCGTAGGCCATCGCCGCCCCGGTCAGCGGGGAGGCGGTGGCGCAGCCGGCCGGGAGGATGCCGCCCAGGACGGCATTCAGGAAGGCGAGCGTGGGGCCGGCCAGGACGTCGGAGTAGGTCAGGGCGTGCTGGTCACCGGGGATGACGGCCAGTTCGTCCGAGGTGGCCCCGCCGGTGGCCGTGCACTGGGCGTTGAGCAGCTGGGTCAGGTCGGTGGCCTGAGCCAGCGGGATTGCCTCGTCGCTGCTGTTGGCGACCAGGAACGGCGGGGCGGGCACCGTCGCGCTCAGCGACGCGGTGGGCGACGCGTCGGTGTAGGCGGTCGCCGCCGGAACCTGCTCGGTCGTGCCGTTCTCGTAGGAGAAGGTGCAGGTGGCGGCGGAGTTGTCGTAGCAGCCGAGGTACTTCTCGATCGTGCGTCCCGGCGAGCCCGCCTGGCAGTCCGAAGAGCTGGCGCAGCCCATCCCGGCGGCGGACAGGTCGGCGGGCCCGGACTGGGTGACGACCCCGAGCAACCCGTCGTCGTAGCCCATGGCGTTCTCGCCGGCCAGGTCGGCCAGGTTCCCGCCGGCCGAGGTGCCCAGGATGAGCATCTTGGCGGTGTTCAGGTTGGGCACGTTCGCCTTGACCCAGCTGATCGCCTCGTTGATGTCCTGCAGGTTCTCCGGGAAGCTGCCGCTGCCGCCGACACTCAGGGCGTAGTCGACGGAGAAGGCGTCGAAGCCGTTCTCGGCCAGGCAGTCGCCGATCGTGGTCAGCGAGTCACCGGCCTTTGTGGTGAAGTTCCCCGCGGCCCAGCCGCCGCCGTGCACCAGGATCACGCCGGGGATTTTGGTCTGGGGGTCGCCGTTCGGGCGGTACTCGTCGAGGTCCAGGGGCTGGCCGTTCGCGGGCGAGCCGTAGGTCAGGAGCGTCTCGCTGACCCCGTACGGCGTGGTCGGGCACGACAGCGACGGCGACTGGGCCGCCACGGTCACCGCCGCGTCCGCCCGGCCAGCAGTACCCGCCGCCCCGGCCAGCGACACTGCCGCGAGCGCCAGGGCTGCCGGGAGGATTAAGATCCGGGCTGTCCGGCCGGCGCGCTTCGGTGGTCGCTGCGTCATTGATGACCCCTCTTCTGCCCGCCGGGTAATTCCTGGTTCTGCCAGTAATCCATGGTTCTAGCAGCAGGGTGCCACCGCCGGGCGCCCGCTCACAAGCTCAGCGGCAATCGGCCCCGCGGGCCCGCGAGTGCGAGCGGCTGCGCGGTCCGCGCGATCATAGCGGCCGGCCACGCCGACGAGTAGACGCAGGGCCAGCTCACAGCACCGGCCACATTTCTTGCCGGGCTTTACGGCAGGCCAGCGCGCTTGTGGTGGCCCAGTGCCAGGCGTGCGGCGCTGACATCTTCCCGGCCGTGGCCGGCGTCAACGGCGGCGTGCCATTGGCGGGACAGCGCGGCCAGCAGGGGCAGCGTGTCACTGTCTGCGGCCGCGATCGCCAGGTCGACGTCCTTGAGCGCCCACTCCAGCGGGAACTCGGGCGCGAAGTCGCCGCGCGCCATCTTGTGCAGCTTGGCGTCCGCGATGGGCGCGTCGAGCGGGCCGCCCTCGATGGCCTCGGCCAGCCTGACGTCGTCGATGCCCAGCTGGCTGGCCAGCTCGAGGGCTTCGGCCACGCCCTCGATCAGGGTCGACATGTAGGCGTTGACGACCAGCTTCATCCGGCTGCCCTGGCCGGCCTCACCCAGCCACACGGTCTTGCGGCCGATCGCCGAGAACGCCGGGCGCACGATATCGTCCGCCTCGCGCGGGCCGGAGGCCAGGATGAGCAGCTGGCCGGCCTCGGCGGGGCCCTTGCTGCCCGATACCGGCGCGTCCACGAACATCACGTCCGGCCGAAGCTGGCCAAGCCGGCCGGCGATCTCGCTGGTCGCGGCAACTCCGAGGGTGCCCATCTGCGCCCACACGGCGCCCCGGGTGAACGCCTCCGCCGCTCCGCCGCCGAAGATCACCGACTCCACTACCGCGGCGGTGGGCAGCATCGTGATCACCAGGCGCGCCGCGCGGATCGCCTCTTCCGGGGACGCCGCCACCAGGGCGCCGGCATCGGACAGCGATGCCGTCGCCGACGGCGAGCGGTCCCACACCGTTGTGAGCAGCCCGGCAGCGGCCAGGTTGCGTGCCATCGCCGAGCCCATGATGCCAGTTCCAAGGACCGCAACCGTGTCCTCGCCCTGGCTCTGCACCTCAGTCATCTGAACTTCCTTCATCGTTGCTGTGCTCAGTTTGACCGCTACGGCAGTGACCGGTCGGAAGTAGCGGGTACAGAGTCGCGGTCAGCGGGTGGACGAGGCGGCCTGGATGCCGGCGGCATGCCTGGCGATTTTCTTTCATACAGTGGCAGGAGTTCTCCTGCACGCGATCGAAGGGATGTACACGCCCGTGGGTCACACGGCCACGCAGCAGGCCGGTTCCGGCGGCCTGACAGCGACCGAGCACCGGCTGGGCAACGGCCTGCGCCTCGTGCTCTCCGAGGACCACCTGAATCCGGTCGCGGCGGTCTGCCTCTGGTATGACGTCGGCTCGCGGCAGGAGGTCCCGGGCCGTACTGGCCTGGCTCACCTCTTCGAGCACCTCATGTTTCAGGGTTCGGCGCAGGTCAAGGGCAACGGCCATTTCGAGCTGGTCCAGGGCGCTGGCGGGTCGCTCAACGGGACGACGAGCTTCGAGCGCACCAACTACTTCGAGATCATGCCCGCGCACCAGCTGGAGCTGGCGCTCTGGCTGGAGGCGGACCGCATGGGCTCGCTGCTCGCGGCGCTCGACGAGGGATCCCTGCAGAACCAGCGCGACGTGGTCAAGAACGAGCGCCGGCAGAGTTACGACAACGTGCCCTACGGCACCGCGTTCGAGCGGATGGCCGCGCTGGCCTACCCCGAGGGCCACCCGTACCACCATCTTCCCATCGGCTCGATGGCCGATCTGGACGCGGTGACGCTGGATGACGCGCGCGCGTTCTTCCGCGCGAACTACGCGCCGGGCAACGCGGTCCTGGCGGTCGTCGGCGACATCGACCCGGAGCAGGTGCGCCGGTGGGCCGAGAAGTACCTCGGCTCCATCCCGTCCCACGACGGCAAGGTACCGCCCCGCGACGCTACGCTGCCCGACATCATCGGCGCTGAGTTCCGGGTCGAGATCCGGGAGGAGGTCCCGGCGCGCGCGCTGATGGCCGCCTACCGGATGCCGCGCGACGGCACGCGTGAGTGCGACGCGGCCGAGCTGGCGCTCACCATCCTCGGCGACGGCATGTCGTCTCGGCTCTACAACCGGCTGGTGCGCCGCGACCGCACCGCCGTCACGGCCGGCCTCGGGCTGGTCCGGCTCGCTGGCGCCCCCTCGCTGGGCTGGCTGGACGTGAAAGCCTCCGGCGGCGCCGAGATCCCGCAGATCGGGGCCGCCATCGACGAGGAACTGGCGCGGCTCCGCGCGGAGCCGCCGGGCGCCGCGGAGATGGAGCGGGCGCAGGCGCTGGTGGAACGCGAATGGCTGGACCGGCTCGGTACGGTGGCCGGCCGGGCCGACGAGCTGTGCCGGTATGCGGTGCTGTTCGGCGACCCGCAGCTCGCGTTCACCGCCGTCAACCGGATCCTCGATGTCACCGCCGAGGAGGTCCGGGCGGTTGCCGCGGCGCGGTTGCGCCCCGACAACCGGGCGGTACTGGTATACGAGCCGGTGACCCGCCAGGACACGGCCGGCCCGGCCGGCGACCAGGCCAGCGCAGCCGACCAGAACGACACGCGGGACGGAGCCGGCCGGTGACCGGCGCAGCCGTGACCATGGACTTCCACCCCCAGCCGGCGCCCGGGCAGGCGAAGCCCTGGACGTTCCCCGTGCCCGAGCGCGGCGCCCTCGCCAACGGGCTGACCGTGCTGCGCTGCCACCGGCCCGGGCAGCAGGTGGTGGCAGCGACGATCTGCCTGGACATGCCGCTGCACGCGGAGCCTGACGGGCTCGACGGTATCGCCGCGATCATGATGGGCGCGCTGTCTGAGGGCACCAGCGAGCACACCGCCGAGGAGTTCGCCGCCGAGATAGAGCGCTGCGGCGCGACACTCGACGCCAGGGTCGACTACCCGGGCGCGCGAGTCTCGCTGGAGGTTCCCGTCTCCCGCTTGCCCAGGGCGCTTGGGCTGCTCGCCGAGGCGCTGCACACGCCAACGTTCCCGGGCAGCGAGATCGAGCGGCTGGTTCGCAACCGCCTCGACAAGATTCCGCTGGAGATGGCCAGCCCTGGCCGGCGTGCGGCCAGGCAGCTGGCCCGCGAGCTATTCCCGGCGTCCGCGCGGCTGTCCCGGCCGCGCAAGGGCACCGAGGACACCGTCGCGCGGATCGACGCGGCGGGCGTGCGCGCGTTCTACCAGGCTCACGTGCGGCCTGCCACGGCCACCGCAGTTGTCGTAGGCGACCTGACGGATGTCGACCTGGACGCGATCCTGGCCGGCACGCTCGGCGGCTGGGCCGGCCATCCCGCCGAGCCGGCGCCCATGCCGCCGGTCACCGCCGACGACACCGGCCGTGTGGTCATCGTGGACCGGCCTGACGCGGTCCAGACGCAGCTACTCATCGGGCGGACCGGCCCGGACCGGCACGACCGGGTATGGCCGGCCCTGGTGCTCGGCACGTACTGCCTGGGCGGCACGCTCACGTCCCGGCTGGACCGGGTTCTCCGCGAGGACAAGGGCTACACCTACGGCGTACGGGCCTTCCAGCAGGTACTGCAGTCGCCGGCGCCGCACGCCGCAGGCGGGCAGGGCATGTCGGTGCTCGCCATCAGCGGCTCCGTGGACACGGCGTCCACGGGTCCCGCGCTGGATGACGTGCGGACGGTGCTGCGCACGCTGGCCGCGGAAGGGCTGACCGGCACGGAGCGCGACACGGCGGTGCAGAACCTGGTGGGTGTCGCGCCGCTGAGGTACGAGAGGGCGGCGTCGGTCGCCGGCACGCTGGCGGATCAGGTGGAACAGCACCTGCCGGACGACTACCAGGCTCAGCTATACGCGCGTCTGGCCGAGACGGATACCGCCGAGGCAGGGGCCGCGGTCATCGCGGCGTTCCCGGAGGGCCGCCTGGTCACGATCCTGGTCGGCGACGCATCCCAGATCAAGGCCCCCGTCAAGGCCCTTGGAATAGGCGACGTCGAGGTAGTCACCGGCTGACCCACCGGAACCCGGAGGTGGGCGACTGCTACTGCGGGGACTGGCTGCTGCTACCAGCTGAGCTGGGCGATCTTGTCATAGTCCGCCGATGAGTAGCTGGCCAGACCATTCGACAGCGCGAAAATCCACTCCGCAATACCGAGGGATAGCGCCGTACGGCTGCAGCGAGCACAGAAATGAGGGTCCTCCAGCCGGACTGAATCGTCCGCCTCCAGCCGCACGTAGATCAACTTCGATCCTTGCAGCCTCCGCCAGCCATCTCCTGCGCGAGCCAGGCTGATGGCCCGCTGCTCCGCATGCGTGCGGCACTGGTCATGATCGCCAAGCTCCCCGGCCTTGCAGTAGCAATGGTCTTCGCCGGGAAAGGGCACGCCGTTCGTCCCCCAGGCCAGCAAGCTGCCGTCCCTCACCAGCACCGCCGCGTGGCGCGTCCGGGCATGGGAATCGCGGGCCAGTTCCGCGGCTCGCTCCACCATCTGCTGCGCCTCGTGACTGTCCTGGCGTGTCAGCGGCCGCCGCTGGCGCCACGACTGCGGCTCCATACACCCACCCCTTTCACCGCAGTGGCTCCCTTCGGACGCCGGGAGCGCCAAGCGGCCGGAGCGGCCGGAGCGGCCGGAGCGGCCGGAGCGGCCGGAGACCCTAACAGTACTGGCCAGGTCTAGATCAGCATATGGAGTCGCTGAGGCCGCGAGAACTCATGCCCCGGCTGACCGCGTGATCTGTACTACGGGACGCCTTCAGGCCCGGGATCCGCGGCCCCTGCTGGCGGGCCATTTCCGGTGCTCACTCGGGAGCGGGACGGCGGCCGGAGTCACGGGCGCCGAGGAGCGTGACGGCCACGATCCCGGCGGCGAACACGCCGTAGGCGCAGAGCGCCCCGCCGAGGTCACGGGCCGGCCGGGCTGGCCAGATCCACGGCGTCGTCCAGGCCCCGGCGAGCGCGCCCTCGGTGATCAGCCAGTAGGCCATCGGCCCGGTCCAGGCGAACGCGCCGCCGAGCGCGGCCGCGGCCAAGAGGCCGGTGCCGGTCATCCCGGCGAGGTTGCGGAGCATGGCCAGGCTGCCGCCCGGCAGGTGGCCGCCGGCGGCCCCGGCGGCCAGCGCGCCTGCCGCGGCCGCGGTGAGCAGCAGGGCCGAGACCAGCCGCAGCCAGGGCAGCCAGCGGCCAGTGGCCCGCTCGGTATCGCCGAACGGGCCGTAGGTCGTGACCGCGATGACCGCGGCCGCCCCGGTCTCGATCACCAGCGGGACCAACTGCTGCGCGGCACCGCCGCCGGCCACCGACCAGTTCCAGTGCAGCGCGGCCCACTGCAGCGCGCCGAGGAGCGCCAGCAGGGCAACCGCCGCCGGGGCCCGGCGGCTGACCAGGTACAGCCACGCCAGGCGCAGCGCGGCGAGGGCGCGCCGGGAGGCCGGGCGGGCCTCAGCGGCTCCCCGTGGCGGCCGGTGGATCCCGGCGGCGGTCACGGCAGTTGCGCCAGGGTGAGCTGCCCGGACCGCAGCGCGCCGAGGTGAGCGGCGAGCCAGGCATGCCGGGCCGCGGGAGGCAGCGCCGCGAGCCGCCGGGCCGCGGCATAGACCGGTCCGGCCGCCGGCGCCGGCGTGTGCTCCTTGCCCTGCTCCGTGGCCTGCTCTTGCATGGTGGCCAGGGTCCACGACGGCAGCCCGACCATGGAAAGCACCCCGGGCTGCGCGCTGAATGGCACGCCAGCGCCCTGCAACAGGACCGCCTGAACCGCCCGCTGCGCGGACGTGCCCGGGCCGGCGCCGGCGCCGGTGAACGCGTGCACGGCCAGCAGCTTGAGCTGCTGAGCGAACTGCGCCGTGCTCCCGCCGAACGCGCCGGGCAGGTTGAGCGAGCCGAGCGGCATGCCCAGCACCGGCGGCCGGCCGCTGATCGTCATCGGCGCGCCGGGCTCGCCCTCGCCGCTGGAGTAGGCCCCGGCCACCTGGGCGGCACGGGCCGGCGCGCCAGGCAGGCCGGCCACCTCGCCGAGCACCGGGCGCAGCGCGGCGGTCACGTCCGGCAGGAACTGCCGGTAGGCCGGGTTCAGGCACGCCGGAACCCCGGCGGACTGGCCGCAGACCGGGGTGTAGCGGATCGGCCGGTCACTGGCCGCGTCGTGCAGCGCGGGGATGACCATGCCGTGCGGCCCGAGCCGGGCGGTGCCGGCCAGCCCGACGGCGGTCCCGGCCGCCGCCACCCCGGCGAGCGTGACGACCGCGGCGGTCCGCCGCAGCCACGGGCCGCCGGCGCCAGCGGGCAGGCCGAGCAGGCCGAGTGCCGCGACCGCGATCCCGGTCAGGAACATCACCCGGGCGACCGGCAGGTCGGGCAGGTAGGGATAGAAGATCCCGGAGAGGGCCTGGTAGTTGCCGTTGGAGTTGGTCGGCAGGATCAGCGCCCATCCTGAGGTGTGGCTGAACCCGGTCCGCGACGATATGGCCATGGCCAGGAACCCGCCGAAGGCGGCCAGTGGCGCGGCGAACCGGCTGGGGAACAAGGCGCCCAGCGCGAACCCGGCCGCGCAGAACGCCGTCACGGCCGAAGCGCCGACGGCCACCCACCACCACGGCGGCGAGCCTTGCACCCCCTGGTGCGCGTAGACCCCGAACATGACGGCGACGAAGACCAGGTAGGCTCCCACCGCCCAGATGGCGGTCGCGGCCCAGGTGGCAAGCTGGGCGGCCCAGCGCGGCCGGGCGGTCGCGGTCACCAGGTCGGTGATGCCGCGCCGGCCGTCCCGCGACCCCACCCAGGCGGCCATACCGGCCACGAACGGCCCGAAGTCGATGATGGTGTGTCCCTGCCCCATGTTCCAGAACGTGCGCAGCGCCCAGATCGGCGGCGTCGCCGTGCTAGGCCGGTAGGAATCGAACCAGAACGCCGCGGCGATCAGCGGCAGGAGCCACGGCATCGGGTTGCGGCGCAGTTCCAGCCGCAGCAGCCGGGCCGCGGTCAGCGGGACCTGCCGCTGCGCACGCGGCGGCTGCTGGCGGACCGGGGCGCTGGTCGCGGCGGTCATGCCCGGGCCGCCGTGACCGATCGCGCCGCCGCGAGCACCGCGCTGTAGCCGCGCTCCAGCGGGGCATCACCCGCCGCGCCGCTGCCCTCGCCCCGGGCGGTCAGCTCGGCCGGGGTGCCGTGGAAGACGATTCTGCCCTGCTCCATCAGCGCCACCTGGGTGCAGGCGGCGCCCACGTCCTCGACCAGGTGGGTGGAGACGATCACGGTAGCCCGCTGGCCGAATTCGCGCAGCAGGCTGCGGAACGCCACCCGCTGCTCGGGGTCCAGCCCTGCGGTCGGCTCGTCCAGTAGCAGCAGGTCCGGCTCGTTCACGATCGCCTGCGCGATCCCGGCCCGGCGCAGCATCCCGCCCGACAGGGTCCGCAGCCTGGCGCGCGCCCGGTCCCCCAGGCCCACCTGCTCGATGGCGGCCGCCACCGCAGCCGGCACCCGGCCCGGCGGCATGTCCCTGAGCAGCGCGAAGTATTCCACGAAGTCCGCGACCGTGAACCCCGGGTAGTAGCCGAGGCTCTGCGGCAGGTAGCCGAGCCTGCGCCGGACCTCCCGCCGCGGGGCGTAGCTACCGGGATCGCGGCCGAGCAGACGCAGCCTGCCCGAGGTCGGCGGGATCACCGTCGCCATCATCCGCAGCAGCGAGGTCTTGCCGGCCCCGTTAGGGCCCAGCAGGCCGAATACCCCAGGGCCGGCTTCCAGCGTCACCCCGGACACCGCCGTGGTCCGCCCGAACCGCCTGGTCAGGTCGGTGAGCTCGACGTTCATGAGGTTCCTCTCGTGATCCGGGTCGCGTACACCGCGACCGCGACGCAGCAGGCGGCGAAGGCAAGATAGGGAAGGATCAGCGACGAATCGCTGATCACGGCGGTGAGCTGCCCGGCGGCCGCGTTCCCGGCCAGCACCGTGATCACCCAGCCGGACATGGCTGCCGCCACGCCGATGTTCGCCGACCGGGCCAGCGTCGCGGCGGCCAGCGCCAGGCAGCAGACGGCGGTCATCGGGACCAGCCAGCCGAACGTCAGCGCGACCGCCGCCCCCGAGGCGGCCGAGGCAGCCAGCCCGAGCGCCGCGTTCAGCCCGAACACTGCCAGGGCCCGCACCAGCAGCACCATCCGGTCGCTGACCGCCATGCTCCGCGACAATTCCCACGCCGGGTCGATGCCCGGCCCGTAGGCGTACGCGATGCCGGCCGCGGCGACCGCCGGAGCGAGCAGCGGCACGTACGGCGTCCCGGTCCCCAGCGTGGCGACTGCCCCGGCGGCCAGCACCACGGTGGTCGCGATCAGCCACCCCAGCAGCAGCGACGGCGTCGTCACCAGGGCCCGGGCCAGCCCCGGCGAGCGCAGCAGCCGCCTGGCCGCCCGCTCCATCCACCCTGGCTCGCGCCGCCAGACCTGGGCGGCCACCCCGAGCCACACGCGGCCCAGGTCGACATCGGGCGGGCCCGTATCGGTGCCGCTCATCTCGTGCCTCCTCCCGCCGCCGGGCCGCCGCGCAAGGCGCCCCGCAGCAGACGCCGCGCCCGGTGGGCGCGGCTTTTCACGGTGCCCGCAGGGATCCCCAGCAGTCCCGCAACCTCAGCCACCGGCCGGTCCTCCAGGTAGCGCAGCCGCCAGACCTCGCGTTCCAGCCCTCCGGCCGGGCCCAGGGCGGTGACGGCCTGGGCCAGGTCGGCCCGGGCCAGGGCGGCTTCCGCTGGGTCGCCGGCCTGCTGCCCGAACGGCGTGAGCACGGCAGGCAGCACCACGGCGGCGGGCCCGCGGCGGCGCAGCAGGAGCGCGGCCTGCCTGCGCGCGATCCCCCACAGCCACCCCCCGGCCGCATCGGCCGGCCCGGCGGGCCGGTAGCCGCCGGCGCCCTGCCACACCGCCAGGAAGGTCTCCTGCAACGCGTCCTCTACCTCGGCGGCGGGCAGCACCGCCCGCAGGCGGGCAGCCAGCCACGGCGCATGCCGCGAGAACATCTCCCGCAGCGCAGCGTCGTCACCACTCGCCACCGCAGCGATCAGCTCATCGTCGTCCATCGCTTTTCTATTGCGTTCTGGCGGCAACCGGTTCACCAAGAGGCGAGATTCTTTTCGCCCTCCCCTGCAGGCTCGTCGTGCACATCGAGCCTGGCAACCCCCTTGCCAGTCCAGACGACCTTGCCAGTCCAGACCACCACGCGCAGCCGGCATCACGCCAACTCGCCGGACTACGGCTGGCCCTTTGCCCTGCCAGCCGGCCGCTGAAGGCCGTCGGGGCGTGCTGCCGCCGGGCCGGGCGGTAACCGTAGCATCGGCTTGTGGAGTTCAGCCGGGAGCTGCGGGAAGCGGTGCTAGCGGGCGATATCACGGTGCGGCTGCAGCGCAGCGCTCCGGCCCGCGTGGTCACGGTCTCCTCCAACGTGCAGGCCATGGGGCGAATCGACTTCGACGACCTCCAGGGCGAACGGTCCTACTCCGGCGCACGCGCCTATAACCAGTCCAAGCTCGCCAACGTCCTGTTCACCTACGAACTGGCCAGGAGGCTGCAAGCCACCCCAGTCACCGCCAATGCACTGCATCCCGGCGTGGCGCGTACATCATTCGGAGCCGAGGACCCGGGCCGCGTCCAGCGATTGTTCATCCCACTCATGCGGCCTTTCATGAAGGCCCCGGCGTCGGGGTGCCACTACGTCAGTCCACCTGGCTTCCGCTCCCGATCTTGAACAGGTGACGGGCCGCTACTTCGTCAGCAGCAAGCCCAGGAAATCCGCCAGGCGCAGCTACGATGAGGCCACTGCGGCACGGCTCTGGCAGGTGAGCACCGATCTGGTCAATCCGGGCCCCAAGCTTCAAGGAGCTGCTGGCGGCGTGACTTCGTGATCAGCGCGCCCGGTGCCGCGGTGCTGTCCGCCTGACCGCGCCAGCCTGGGTCATGGTGCCAGCCTGAAGGGCGGGTACCGATCCGTGACCAGGGTGAACGCGTAGGCGACGACGCGGTTGTTCCAGCGGAAAACGCCTTCGACGAAGCTGAATATGCCGCGCGGGTAGCGGCCGGTGAACAAGATGGCGAACCAGGTCACGATCACTGCGAGGAACGCGGCGATGTCCAGGAAGAACAGCACGATGTAGTGCGGGATGGCCAGCAGCCATTTGACCAGCGGCAGCCACCGGTTGAGGTCGGCGGCCGCGTCCGGATGGGCGTAGTCCAGCTCGACCCACTGGTGGTCGTCAGTGGACGGGTAGCTGTCATTCATCAGGGCCAGGTAGGTTCCGATCCGGTTGCCGAACCGCTGCAGCTCGAGATTCCAGTCGAACCACCACCGGGGATACTTCTGCCTGAACAAGATCATCAGCAGCGGGCCGAGGAACAGGAATCCTCCCGTGGCCACGCCCCCGTGGATCATGGTGCCCTGGTGGATCATGTTGGAGTGGCTTCCCGTCGACTGCCCGGTTCCGCCAGAAAGGGTATCGAGCAGGATCAGGATCGGGATGCTCACCAAGATACGGAAGAACGAGGTCAGCCGGTTAAGCGGCCTGTCCGGGTACTCGACGGCGAAGTGAACCGGATACTCAGCTGGATACGGGCCCTGATCCGCAGTCATGTTGCTCTCCTTCCGGCCAGTTCCGGCACGTCAAGCCGGGCAGTCCGCGCCCGGGCGGATGCACCATCGTGGCGGTGTTTCTTGCTGGTATACGGCGGTGAATTCAGCATGCCGTTGTTCCAGCCGCATGAATACCCCTTGCCGGGGGCACGTGCCATCGTCTCACCCGGCGTTTCAGCCCGGGTGAACTGCACCTTCCCTTTGCAGTGTCTGATACACCGTTACCGCCAGCGAGCCCAGCTCGTCGTTGTCCGCGTCCGTCGCGCTGTTGACGGCGAGCGCGACGATGATGCCGGAGCCGGGGAAGTAGAAGTGCTCGGCCCGGTAGCCGAGGGTCCCGCCTTCATAAGTCCACACCGTTCCGATCGGCTGGTCGGTGAGCTGCTGGACGCCGAGCCCGAAGCCGGCCGGATCGGCGGACGTTGTCCTGCGGATGGGCTTGCCGGTTGTCTCGGACACGAGGCTTTCGAGCTGGAGCTGCTGGCGTGCAGGCAGCTCCAGGCCCCGGTAGAGCGCCCGGTCCCAGGTGGTCATGTCCGCCAGCGAGCTCACGATGGCCCCAGCGCCCTGCGCCCAGGTCAGGGCGAGGGGGGGCATGGGCTTGCCCAGCAGCGACGGCGCCACGGACATGTAGAAGTACCCGGCCGGCATCCGGGCCGCGTCAGCCACAGGGCAGGTACCGGGCGCGTAGCACAGGCTGCGCAGCCGCAGCGGGATGATGATCCGTTTCATCAGCTGGTCCGCGTAGGAGTCGTGGGTCACCCGCTCGATGATCATCTGCGCCAGGATGTAGTTCGTGTCGGAGTAATCCCATCCCCTCGGCCCGAGCGGCAGGCCGGCGGCATAGGAGACCAGGCGGGCCGCGGAGAAACGGGCGCCAGGCGCCGCCGCGAGCGCGGCCACGAAGGCGGGCTGGAAAGCGTAGTTCGGGATGCGGCTGGTCATGTCCAGCAGCTGCCTGATGGTGACGTGGCGCCAGGCCGGGTACTGCGGGAGCCACTTGCCGAGCGGGTCGCTGATCGACAGCTTGCCTTCGGCTTCCAGCTGCAGCAAGATCACCGCAGTGAAGGCCTTGGTGTTGCTGCCGATCTGCCATAGCGCGCTGGTGGAGACCGGCGGCCCGCCGCCGTACCTGGTCGTCCCGGCGGCCAGGTTGATGGCCGGCTTGCTGCCGCGGAAGGTCACCCGCAACGAGAGCGCGGAGATGTGCTCGGCCTTCCGCCGGGCCGTCAGGTAGCGGCCGAGGTCATGGCGCAGCGCCGTCCGCAGCGCGGCGCGGTTCTGCTGCGGCGGCCCGGCCGAGGCGCTGGCTGCGCCGCCGGAAAGTACCCCCGCGCCGAGCAGGGCCAAGGCGACCGCGGCGGCGGACAACTTGTTCCTGGCATTCCTTCGCGCCTTGTGTGGGTTCGCGGATCTCATGTCAGCTCCTGGATCTGTACACGGCGGCGTGGCCGCGGGGGTCGGGCGGCGTTGCCGCCAAGGGTGCGTGCCCGATGATCGGGCTATACGGGAACGACGGCCGGCTCCTGGTCGTGGCTGGCTGGCAGGGCAGCCGCCTGCCAGATCCGGGCCGCCAGCAGGACCATCGCCACCGCGAACGGCAGCATGAACAGCACGACGACGGGTCCGCTGGATGACTGCGCTTCAGCGGCTTCCAGGCCGATGAGGAACAGGACCGCCAGCCAGCGCGGCACGCCCCGGCTTCGCCACAGGGCGAAGCCCATGAGGACCGGCGCGGCGTACTCGCTGAGGAGATAGACGTACACCGCCACCTGTTCGGGCGCGGAGTGGAAGCTTGTCACCAGGAACCGCCCGGCCGCTTCTTGTGTCATGTGCGCCGACGCGGCGGCGGCGAGGTTGATACCGACACCGGCGTTGACGATGGCACCGGTGAAGGCGCCCAGGCCGCCGAGCAGCGCACCGACGGTGGCCAGCACCCAGCCGCGGTCTCTGATCAGCATGGCGATCGCCGCATACGACACGGCCAGGGCCCCGAGCGCGAGAACCGAGAGCGAGCCCGAGACGTAGAGCTGAGCCGAGTGCCTGGCCGCGATGGGCAGCACCTTGAACGCGACGGCCGTGGTATTGATCACCCGGTCGGTTCCTTGAGGGTCTAGCGCCTCCGCACTGATATAGAGCACGGCGGTAATGGGCAGGAAGACGGCCAGCAGCCGCTGGCGTGCCCGGGCAGCGTTATCCATCTGCTTCTCCTCGATCACTTGCCTGTTCCGCCGCCGCTGCTGCGGGAATGGCGTCGATCCGGGTGGTGCCGGATACCGTGAAGGCGAAGCCGCCGCCGAACGCCGCCGCGGGGCTGAGCGCTCCGCGCGGGGAGCGGGTGAAGGTTTCCTCGACGGCGCGGATGGCGGCGGCGGCGGTGAAGGCGTAGGACTCGCCGGTTTGCAGCCACGCCTCGGCAGTGGCGCCGTCCCGTCCGGTGGCTCGTGCCCAGCCGAATGATCGGAAGGCCGGGGGTCCGGTTGCCTTGGTCTCCGAGGTCAGCGGGCTCGGGGCACCCGGCACGGCGGCGTAGGCGGTGACCTCCTGTGCGCCCGTGGCCTGGAATGCTGCCTCGAGGTCCCCGGTGGGCAGCGGCATGATACTGCAGGGTCCGTCGGGGAAGGTGATGGTGATGACTCCTGAGCCGAGCGGGCTGGCCTCCAGGCGACCAGCCCGGCGGATCCATCCCCCGAAGGGCAGGTTCTCGCTTCTGGATGCCGCGACGCCCGGGCCTGCCCGGGCTACGGCCGCCCGGCTGGCGACTTCGAGATGATCCGCGCCGCCGACTGCTTCGCTGACATGACGCGCCAGGCAATTGGTGGCGACGACGCCGAACCCGACGCCGGGCATGATGGTGACCCCGGCTTGCTGGGCACGCTGGTCCAGGTCGTAGAGCGTCCGGAAGGCCTGCAGTTCGTTGCCGATGTCCAGGTAATGAACTCCTGCCCGAAGGCATGCTTCGGCGAGCGGGGCTGCCGTGTGAAGGAACGGGCCTGCAGTGTTGAGCACGAGATCCACGCCGGCGAGCGCGGCGCTCAGCGCGCCCGTGTCGCCCAGGCTCAGCTCCCGGTACGGCAGGCCGAGGCGCTCAGCCAGCGCGCTGACAGCCGGCCCGCTACGGCCTGCCAGCAAAGGCTGGTGACCGCGCTGGCATGCGTGCTCTGCTATCAGCGTGCCGGTGTAGCCAGCGGCGCCGTAGAGCATCCACGACCCTGCCGGACTCGCGGCACTTGCTCCGTCGCTGTCGTAGCTGACGTGCTCTGGCATCGGTAGCTCCTTCTGGTCAGGGTCAGGTGCTGGCAAGCCGGCTGTCCCGGACTCCCAGCAGGAGGTCGCGGAACCTGGCGGGCTCATCGAGATGCGGCGTGTGCGCCGAGTTCTCGAACCAGACCAGATCTTTGCGCGCCGCTTGCAGCGAGCTGGCATAGTGCCGTGCGGACTCGCCGGGCGCCACCTGGTCGTGGCGGCCCTGCACCATGACGACGGGCACGTCGAGGCGGGGCAGGCTGCTGGCGAGGTCCATGCTGGCCAGGTCAGGCAGCAGCGCGGCCTGCGTGGCGGTGATGCCGCGGACGGTCCGGATGACGTCCCCGGCCGAATAATCGGAAGAGCGCACCAGGCTGGACACCAGTTCGCGCGCCAGGGAGGCGTAGGTCTGGTTGCGCGTTACTCCGCCGAAGTTGGTAGCCCACCGGACCCGGGTGCCGAACTGTTTCGAGGTCAGGTGCGGAGGCGGGCCGATGGCCTGCAGCTGCCGGGTCGCGCGCCGGTTGCCGCGCTGCCGCGCTGCGGCGAGCGCGAACTCGTAAGCGCCGCTGGCAGCGGCAGCACCGTCGATATCCATCCCGGTCGCCACCAGCGTCCCGACGAGGTCCGGCCGCTGCGCGGCAGCGAACGCTGCGAGCGTCGCCCCGAAAGAGAACCCGGCAACGTAGGTCTTCCCGCCGAATCTGTCCCGCAGGTATTCGAGGAGCGACACGGTGTCGGCTGCCATCCGCTGCATGCTGATGCCCTCGTGGTCGGGCCGGCCCCGCAGTGAGCGGCCGCAGCCGCGCTGGTCCCAGTAGACGACCGTGAAGTCCTGTTCCAGCCCGAGGAGGCGCTCGAAGCGGCGCGCTTCGTTGATCATCGGCAGACCGGGGCCCTGCTGGACCAGCAGGAGCACCGGATTGGACGCGTCCGCCCCGCGGATGCGGATCCACTGCGTGGCGTCGCCGGCCGGGATTGCCTCGAGCGAATCGATCGCCATCTTCGTGCCCGGCATGGCTATGCGCTCGCCAGTTTCGGGGCCTGGCCGGTGGCCTGCGCCAGCCGGTCAGCCGCGCCCGGGTCATGAGCCGGCAAGATCGCCAGGCCCGGGTAGCGCTGGCGCATCTCGTTCACCATCGCGGTGGCTTCCCGCAGCTGGCGCCGGCTCCCGACGCCGGGCACGTGGCCGGCCTCGAGCACGCGGGCGTCGTAGCTCACGTCGCCCACCATCATCAGGGCCGGCTGGCCCGGCCGGCGCACGAGCAGCGAGATCGAGCCGGGCGTGTGCCCGGGCGTGGGCAGCACAACGAGGCTGCCGTCACCGAACAGGTCATGCCCGGACCGGAACGGGGCAAGGCCAGCGTCCTCGGTCGGCTCTGGCGTGATGCGGCGCCAGCGCAGGCCCGGCAGGTCAATATGGCGGCGCATCAGCCCGCGTAGCTCCGGCAGCGGGCTGGACAGCGTGTCCCACTCGGCCTGGCTGACGAGGATGTCAGCGTGGCTCAGCTCCGCCAGGCCCCCGACGTGGTCCTGGTGAAGATGGGAAATGACCGCGGTCGTGACATCGCTGATGGCGTAACCGAGCTGGTCCAGTCCCGCGGTGAGGGTCTGCTGCGCGCCGATGTCGAACCGGGCCAGGCGGCCGTACAGGAAGCCGGTCGCTCCGCCGGGGAAGTAGTCCGCCTCGGTGACTGAGGCCCGGTCCTGCCCGGTGTCGAACAGCACCAGGCCGTCGCGGTGCTCGATGATGTAGGCATTGATGGGCCGGGGCCGCGTCCAGGTCCGGGAGGTGAGCAGCCACAAGGCGGTCGGGCGCCAGGTTGAGGCCACATGGTCGGGGCGGATCTGCACCTGGCCCGTGCTCACCACCGATACCCGGCGGATCGGATCAGTTACCCGGCGGATCGGATCAGTCGCGTTCATCTCGCTGTCCTCCAATAACGTGTCGCGGCGGTAGCCGGTCAGCCTCTCGGATTCGGCTGTCCCAGCGGGTGTAGTAAGGGCGCACGCCGAACGCCTTCGCTACCGCCCACAGCGGCGGGAGCATGATGTTCTGCACTGCGATGGGCGGGGACGTGACCCGGCTCTCGTGGCGGAAGTGCCAGAAGGTGGCGCCTAGCTGGAGCGGGTTGCGCGGCGCGCCCCTGGGCGTGGTCCTGCCGTCGGCGGCCAGGCCGGCGACGGCCTCGTGGAACTCCCTGGTGCGCAGCGCCGGCCGCAGCTCCACCACAGCCCGGATCTCGGCGGGTCCGGGGTTTCCCTCCGAATGCCGCACCCCGGCGGGCACGACCACCGTCTCGCCCGCCCTGGCCACGAGTTCCTCGCCGTCGAGAGTGAAGCGGGCTGCACCGGCGGTAATGATGAAGCGCTCCTCCTGGCCGGGATGAATGTGCTCGGTGATCACCCCGCCGGGCACGCTGCGCCAGCTGAACCGGACCAGCTGCCCGTCACTGTCCTCGGCAACCGCGGTGAACTCGATCCACTCGCCGGTGGCCGAGTTGAAGAAGGGCCGGAAGCCGGTCATTGCCGTCTAGCCCGGTCAGTTGTGCCGAGATGACCAAGGTGAGTGTGCTGGAAGTGGTCGTCGTATTTCAGGCCGTAGCCGAGGAGACGGTCAAAGCCGATGTGAGCGAGCCAGATCAGGCCGAGGGCCAGGACAAGGGGCCGGCTCTGCCACCAGCCGAGTCCGATCATGGCTGCCGGCAGGACAGTGCTGTGGGCGAGGTTGTACAGCTGCGCCCCGAGGCGGCTGCCGCGCAGGTACCCGGCCATGGCCGCGTCGGGGAGCAGCACGGCAAGGGGCACGAGCCACCAGTGCTGGCCAGTGGCCGAGTAGGCGATGAGCGAGCCGGCCAGCAGGACTGCGGCCTCCAGGCGAAGCCAGCGCCTCGGCACTCCGGTCACGGTGCCGTCCGGCCG
>Ga0302326_10002205_pt1 | contig 47716 bp, 38 predicted proteins | sample Palsa_T0_3_FD_202264 | JGI IMG/M metagenome (GOLD analysis project Ga0302326, IMG submission 202264) | Peat permafrost microbial communities from Stordalen Mire near Abisko, Sweden - Palsa_T0_3 | ecosystem: Environmental > Terrestrial > Soil > Palsa > Peat permafrost | place: Sweden: Abisko... | reverse complement strand
CGCGAGGACGCGCGCTCGATGCTCGACGGCATCCAAGCCGCCGAGATGCTCAAGGGCGTGCGCGGCGGCGCCGCGGTCGACCGCGACGCGCTCGCCTCGGTCATCGAGCGCGTCTCACAGCTGGTGACCGACTTCCCCGAGATCAGCGAAGTCGACCTCAACCCGGTGTTCGCAACGCCGTCGGGCGCGACCGCCGTCGACGTGCGGATCCTGGTCGACTTCGATCCGCCCGAGCCGCGCTACCGCCCATCGCAAGACGAGATCGTGCGCGCGATGAACCGCATCATGCGACCCGACGCCGTCGCCGTCATCGGCGCCTCGAGCGAAGAGGGCAAGATCGGCAACTCGGTGATGAAGAATCTCGTCAACGGCGGCTACAAAGGCAAGATCTATCCGATCAACCCCAAGGCCGACGAGATCCTCGGCTACAAGGCGTATGCATCGGTCAAAGACATCCCGGGTGAGGTCGACGTCGCGGTCTTCGCGATCCCGGCCAAGTTCGTAGCTGCCGCGCTGACCGAGTGCGGCGAGAAGCACATCCCCGGCGCGGTTCTGATCCCGTCGGGCTTCGCGGAGACCGGCAACGTCGAAGGCCAGCTCGAGATCCAGCAGATCGGCCGCAAGTACAACGTTCGGTTGATGGGGCCGAACATCTACGGCTTCTATTACTTGCCTAAGGACGTGTGCGCGACGTTCTGTACGCCGTACGACGTCAAAGGCAGCGTCGCGCTGTCGTCGCAGAGCGGCGGCGTCGGCATGGCGATCATCGGCTTCAGCCGCTCGGCGAAGATGGGCGTCTCGGCGATCGTCGGCTTGGGCAACAAGTCGGACATCGACGAGGACGACCTGCTGACGTTCTTCGAGCAGGACGACCCGACGCACGCGATCGCGATGCACATGGAGGACCTCAAGGACGGCCGGTCGTTCGCCGAAGTCGCCAAGCGCGTCTCGAAGAAGAAACCGGTCATCGTTCTCAAGGCCGGCCGCACCGCGCTGGGCGCGCGGGCGGCCAGCTCGCATACCGGCGCACTAGCGGGCGATGACAAGATCTACGACGACGTGTTGCGCCAGAGCGGCGTCATCCGCGCGCGGGGTCTCAACGAGATGCTGCAGTTCGCCCGAGCCGTGCCGATCCTGCCGACGCCCAAAGGCGAGAACGTCGTGATCATCACCGGCGCCGGAGGCTCGGGCGTGCTGTTGTCCGACTCGGTCGTCGACGCGGGACTCTCGCTCATGAAGTTCCCGCCCGACCTCGACGAGGCGTTCAAGAAGTTCATCCCGCCGTTCGGCGCGTCGGGCAATCCGGTCGACATCACGGGCGGCGAGCCGCCCAAGACGTACCAGAACACGATTCGTCTCGGGCTCGAGGACGATCGCATCCACGCGCTGATCCTCGGGTACTGGCACACGATCGTGACGCCGCCGATGGTCTTCGCGAATCTGGTCATCGAGGTCGTCGAGGAGTTCCGCGCCAGAGGCATCGACAAACCGATCGTCGCGTCGTTGGCCGGAGACGTCGCGGTGGAGGACGCCAGCGAGCTGCTGTACGACCACAAGATCCCGGCCTATCCGTACAACACCGAGACGATGGTCGCGGCGCTCGGCGCGAAGTACCGCTGGGCCCGCGCGGCGGGCCTGCTGTAGCAGCGTTCGGCTCGAAGCCGAAACGAAGAGGCCGGCATCCTCAGGTGCCGGCCTCTTTGCTGCCTCTGGCTGCGAGATGCCGCCTAGGTGCTGCCCATCGCGACGCGACCGCTCGCGATCTCCTCGCGAACCGCGCGTTCGCGCAGCGGCTTGAGGGCGACCAGCGCCAGCGCCGCGACGAGCACGTTGAATCCGACGAGGACGGCAAGTACTGCGGAGTACGTATGTGTGCTCGCGTAGATGCCGGCCGCGATCGGCACGACGAACGACGCTGTACCCTTTGCAGTGTAGAGCAGGCCCGAGTTCGTCGTCGCGTACTTTGGACCGAAGATGTCCGTGCACGCGGCCGGGAACAGGCTATAGATTTCGCCCGACGCGAGGAACGTCGCCGCGGCGCAGATCATGAACATGTACGGGTTGCCGGCGGCGAAGATCAGGCCGAGCAGGCCCAGCGCTTCGCAGGTGAAGGCGATCGCCATCGTTGCTTCGCGCCCGAGGCGGTCGGAAAGCCCGCCGAACAAGATGCGGCTGCCGCCGTTTGAGAGATTGTCGACGACTAGCGTGAGCGGCAGGATCGCGAGAACGCCGTAGTCCTTTGCCATCGGTGCGACCTGCGCGGTAACGAATAGCAGGCCCGTCGCGATCATCACCATCATCACGTACAGGAGCCAGAACGCGGGTGAGGTCAGCATCTGCGCCGGGCTGTAGCTGTTCTTGCGCATGCGCGTCGCGGAGATATTGTCGGCCGCGACGGCGTGCACTTCTTCGGGCCGAGGAAACGCGAGGAAGAACGCGATCACGAACACGATCGCCCCTTGAACGATCGCGAACGTCTGGAACGCCGAGCCGTAGCCCGACGAAGCGATCATGTTGCCGATCGGGATGACCGTGAGTGCGGCGCCTGCGCCGAAGCCCGCAGCCGTCAAGCCGACGGCCAGACCGCGGCGATCGGGGAACCACTTCACCGCGATGCCGACCATCGTGCCGTACACGAACCCCGCGCCGAGGCCGCTGACGATCTCGCCGAGCACGAGGTTGGTGATCGTGCCGGCGTGCGCGTCGATCACCCAGCCGATCGCGATCAAGATGCCGGCCAGCGCCACCATCGGCTTGGGACCGTAACGATCGGCGAACCAGCCGTTGAAAGGTACGATCCAGGTCTGCGCCAGCACGAACGCCGTGAAAGCGGACTGGATGGCCGACTTCTTCCAGCCGTGCGCGGCCGCGAGCGGGTTGACGAACAGTGTCCAGCCGTACTGCAGGTTGGCGATACAGATCATCGCGACGATCGCCAGGATCAGGATGAACCAGCGATTCCGGGCCGCCGGAGCGGCGCTCATGGTGGCTGTCAAAATGGCCTCCCTCTAGACGAAGGGAATATCTTTCCGGTCGCCCGTTCGGCATTTTGTATACCGCATACCTGGCAGACCGTGCCATCGCGCGCCACCCCTGTGGCCGGGAGCGTTCAGGTTCGGCCGATGGCTCGCCGGCGCCGAAGCCGGCCGAACGCCGGTGGTCGCTTGGGTCGAGGGACGCTCAGTCGTAGGCGCGGCGGAAGGTAGCGTACGCGTAGCGGTAGTCGAAGTAGAACCAGTCCCGCAGCGACCGGCGGATGAGCGCGGTGGCCGTGACCGGCGAGGCGCCCTTCATCACGTAGTGCATCCCGTCGAAGAAGTCGGCCGAGTAGACCGGATACGACGCCATCGGCGCAAAGCCGTCGAACGGGGCGAATGGCGTCGACGTCCACTCCCAGCCGTTGCCGACCAGATCGTGAACGCCCCAGGCGCTGGCTCCCTGCGGGGACGAGCCGACCGGTTCGGGATCGAAGCGGCGCCAGCCGAAGTTGCCGTGCCGGGCGGGATCCGGCTGCGCGTCGCCCCACGGCTGCGGCCGCTCGTCGCCTGACGGCGTGCCGTATGCCCCGCGGTGGTATTCCGGCTCGGTCGGCAACCGGCCGCCGCTCCAGCGCGCGAACGCGGCAGCTTGCTCCTGCGTGCAGTACACCGGCCACGAGAGCGGCAGCCGCAGATCCTCGAAGCATCCGAGCAGCATCCACTCACCGTCACGTTCGAACCAGAAGGGCGGCACCGGACCGCCGTCGCGCACGAACGCGAGGTAGTCGCCGTTGGTGACGTCGTACGCGTCGATGCCGAATGCCGCGACGTCGACGGCGTGCTGATCGAACTCGTTGTCCCAGCCGAACGGCAGCGCACCGCGGCGAGCGCCGAGCGTCGCGCGGCCGGCCGGAATCGCGATCGGGGCCAGCGCCGGCGGCGCGACGTCGCGATGTTCGAAACGCGGGCCGCGCTGCTTGTCGCGCGCGAGCCGGTTGATGATGTACATCAGCGTCTCGTGGTGCATCTCCTCATGCTCGAGGATCGTGTACGCGGCTTGTGCATCGACCAGACGCGGATTGTCCGGGTCGTCGAGCCGGCCGGTCGCGAACGCATCGAGCACAGCCGCGTCGCACGTCGCGCCGAAACGCTCCACGGTCGCGCGGTCCGGCCACGCAGAGCGCTTGTGCTGCGCCGCGACCGCGGCGTCGCGCGGATCGATCCCGCGGTTGAACAGGCGTTCCAGCTCGGGGTCGACCGACGGCCGGCCCAGCGCGTCGCGCACCAGCGTGATGAACGCGAAGCCGGGGATGTGTCCGTCGTAGAAGACGAACGGATGGCGCAGCGGGATCGGTGCGTCTTCGTACGCGTCCGGCGCGATCAGCGCGAACAGCTCGGCCGTACGGCGGCGGTTCGCGCGATAGCGGGACGCCATTGCCGCGCGGTCGACGGCGGAGGGGGCCAGGGTGTCCACGCCCGGCTTCTTACCCGAGGGCAGGCCGATTCCCGTGTCCCGCCGCGCTGGGCCGGACGCCGGCTAGCTGAGGTAGGCGTGCAGGCCGGCGACGCCACCCTCGCGTCCGAAGCCCGACTCGCGGTAGCCGCCGAACGGCGAGCTCGGGTCGAACTGGTTGAACGCCGAGCACCAGACCACGCCCGCGGCGAGCCGCTGCGCGACGTACATCGACTTGGCACCCTTGTCGGTCCACACGCCGGCCGACAGCCCGTACGGCGTGTTGTTCGCCTTCTCGATCGCTTCGTCGGCGGTTCGGAACGTCATGATCGAAAGCACCGGTCCGAAGATCTCTTCGCGCGCGATACGGTGCGACTGCGAGACGTTGGTGAAGAACGACGCGCGATGGTACCAGCCGCGTTCGGGCAGCGCGCACGATTGCTGGTGAAGGACCGCGCCTTCGGCGATTCCGCTGGCGACGAGCTCGGCGATCTTCGCGTGCTGGGCGGCGGAGTTGATCGCGCCGATGTCGGTGTTCTTGTCGAGCGGGTCGCCGACGCGCAGTGTCTCGATCCGTGCCGCGAGGCGTTCGACGACCTCGTCGTGGACCGGCTCTTGGACGAGCAACCGCGAGCCCGCGCAGCAGACGTGACCCTGGTTGAAGTAGATGCCGTTGACGATACCCTCGACGGCTTGATCGAGCGGAGCATCGGCGAACACGATGTTGGCGGCCTTGCCGCCGAGCTCGAGCGTGACGCGCTTGCGCGTCCCGGCGATCGCCTTCTGAATGATCTTGCCGACCTCGGTCGATCCGGTGAACGCGATCTTGTCGACGCCGGGGTGGGCAACGAGCGCTGCGCCGGTCTGCCCGTCGCCGGTGACGACGTTGACGACGCCCGGCGGCAACTCGGCCTCCTCGCAGATCTGCGCCAGCAGCAGCGCGGTCAGCGGTGTCGTCTCGGCCGGCTTGAGGACGACGGTATTGCCGCAGGCGATCGCGGGCGCGATCTTCCAGGCCGCCATCAGCAGCGGGAAGTTCCACGGCACGATCGAGCCCACCACGCCGACCGGTTCGGGTTCGTCTCGGCCGGGGAGCGCGTATCGCAGCTTGTCGGCCCAACCGGCGTGGTAGAAGAAGTGCGCCGCCGCCTGCACGACGTCGAAGTCGCGCGACTCCTTGATCGGCTTGCCGCCGTCCAGCGTCTCGAGCACGGCCAGCTCGCGCGAACGTTCGGTGATCGCGCGTGCGATGCGGTACACGTACTTCGCGCGATCGGCCGGCCGCATCGGGCGCCACGTCTGCTCGTAAGCCCGTCGCGCTGCGGCAACGGCGCGGTCGACGTCGTCCGGCGTTCCGACCGCGACCTGCGCGAGCTCGGCCTCGGTAGCCGGGTTGACCGTCGCGAACGTTTCCCCGCCGGCGGACGCCACCCAGCGTCCGCCGATGAAGTGATCGTAACGCGGCGCGATGCGGACCGGCGTCGTCTCGAGCGACGGAGCGTAGGCCAAAGCCATGTCGCGACGCTTCGCCGCCGGGCCGCCGCGCCCCCAGGGCCGCCCGGACGGTGCGGCCAAACCGAGACGCGGTGAACCATCAACCGATGCGGCCGCTGATCGTGACCGTGCTGGCATTGGCGTTGGTCATCCCGGTGTTGCTGGCGGGCGGTCTCATCGTCCGCGGGTACGTGCGAACGTCGTTTCACCAAGAGGAAGAGGCCCGCGCGGCGCGCGCGCTGGCGTTCACGAGTTTGCGGCTGCAGCTCGACGAGGAAACGAGCGTGCGCGGATTCGCGGCCACCGGCGACCGCCTCTATCTCGAGCCGTATCCCAACGCGCACGCTATCGTACCCGGCACGCTAGCGCGCCTGAGCTCGGCACTCGGCACGCTGGGGCTCCCCGGCGCGCAAGCCGCTGCCCGTGACGCGCTCGGCACCAACGCGCTCTGGGAGCGAACGGTCGCGCGACCGCTGATGACGGGTCGAGCCCGCGATCCCGACGCGCTTCAGCGGCGCGGTAAACGGCTCGTCGACCACTACCGTGACGACGTCCGAGCGATCCAGGACGCGATCGGCGTGGTCGAGGGCCGCATCGACGCGGACGCGCAGACCGCGATCGAACGGATCCAGCTGCTCGGTCTGGCAGCCGTCGTCGCGCTGGTGGCGCTGGCGCTGGGCTTCTGGATCCAGCAAACGCGTGCCGCGCGCCGGCTGGCGATGCGCGAGCGCGAAGCCGCCGAGTTCCGTTCGGCGTTCGAGGCGGAGAAGCGCGTCGCCGACACCCTGCAGGAAGCGTTCGTGCTCAGGTCGCTGCCGGCGCTCGCCGGGATGAGTTTCAGCGCCACCTACTTGCCCGCGACCGACGAGGCGAACGTCGGCGGCGATTGGTACGACTGCCTTCGGCTGCCGCGCGACCGGGTGCTGTTCGTGATCGGTGACGTGGCCGGCCACGGTCTCGACGCCGCGGTCGCGATGAACAACGCGCGCCAGGAGCTCATGTCCGCGGCGGTGTTCGACGCCGAGCCGGGCGAGCTGTTGGTGCGGGTCAACGCCGAGCTGCTGCGCCAGCGCGCGCGCATGGTCACCGCCGCGTGCGGTTATGCCGACGCGCGTTCATTCGAGTTCTCGTACGCAACGGCCGGCCATCCGCCGCCGCTGCTGGTCGAACCCGGGCGCGCGCCGCGCATGCTGCAGCACGGCGGCTTGCCGCTCGGCGTGCTCGAGGGCGCGACGTATCGGACGCTGCGCATTCAATCGGTGCCCGGTGCCGTGCTCGTGCTCTACACCGACGGTGTCGTCGAGCACTCACGCGACGTGCTCGCCGGCGAGGCGGCGCTGCTCGACGCGGTCGGGCGCGCCGTTGCCAGCGGAATGCGCGACATTGCGGGCAGCGTCGCCAACGAGATCTTCAAGGACCGGCGCGTCGCCGACGACGTGGCGATCATGACCGTGGCATTCTCATGCGTCGACGTTCGCGACGGCCGCTCGACCGCTTCGCGCGCGGCAGGGACGCCGAACGTGTCGGGGCGCACCATCGCCTGATGAGTGAGCTCGAGTCGTCGCTGGAAGTCGTGCGTTTCGCGGGCGAGCTCGACATCAGCCGCCGAGACGAGGTCACCGGCGCGCTGGAGCGAGCAAAGGCTGCCCCGGCCATACTGGTCGATCTGTCGGAGGTTCCGTACGCGGACTCGACGGTGCTCGCCGAGCTGCTGCGGTTTCACGCACAGGCTCAGGCGAACGGGCGCCGGATCGCCGTGCTGATCCACAGCCCGCAGATCGCACGCATCATGGATTACGCCGGCGTATCCGCGACGTTCCCCGTCTTCGACGACCGCGGTGCGGCGCTTACGCACCTTACGGGTACGAACGCGACGTGACCGGAAGAGCGGAACTGCGGATCAATCGCGACACGGGCGATGCCGGGACGCCGAAGGCGTTCCGGCACGCGCTCGCCGCCTTCTTGAGCGCGCTGGCGATCGAGCCGCCCCTGCGCGACGACATCATCATCGCCGTGGGCGAAGCGGTGGCCAATGCCGTCGAGCACGCTTATCAGACCGGCGATTCGGGGACCGTCGAGCTGCACGCCGTCACCGATGCCGACGATACGCTCCTGGTCGACGTCTTCGACCGCGGCGCGTTCATCGACCGCGAGGTGCGCGAAGGCCGCGGACTCGGCTTGCGCATCGTGCGGGCGATCGCTCGCGCGGTCTCGATCGATACCGAGGGCGGCACGCGAATTCACATGGTCTTCAAGACCGAGCCCGAACCCGCCGCGGACCAGAAGTTCGGGTAGCGCCGTTCGTCAATCTTTGCTGATGTAGTCCAGCGAGCCGTAGCGGCCGGTCGCGAGCTTGCCGCGCTGCAGCAAGAGGTCGTCGAGCAACGCCGACGCACCGATGCGAAACATGTCCGGCGACAGCCAATCTTCGCCGAGGGTCTCGTCGAGGAGCACGAGATAGGCGATTGCGGACTTGGTGTTGCGCACGCCGCCCGCGACCTTCAGGCCGCGGCGTTCGCCGCTGCGGCGCGCAAAATCACGGATCGCCTCGGCCATCACCAGCGCGGTCGCGAGCGTCGCGGAGGTTCCGATCTTGCCGGTCGAGGTCTTGATGACGTCGGCCCCGGCTTCGAGTGCGAGATCGCTCGCGCGCCGCGTCGCGTCGTACGAGCCGAGCTCGCCCGTCTCGAGGATCGCCTTGAGATGCACCGACCCGCACAGCTGCTTGACGGCGACGATCTCGTCGAACACGTGCTGCTCGTCGCCGGCGAGAAACGCGCCGCGGTCGATCACCATGTCGATCTCGTCGGCGCCCGACGCGAGCGCCGCCTCGGTGTCGCGCAGCTTGACGTCGAGCGAGGAAAGACCGCTCGGAAACGCGGTCGCGACCGAGGCGACCTTGACGCCCGTGCCGCGTAGCGCGTCCTTGGCGACGGCGACGAGGTTCGGATAGACGCACACGGCGGCGACCCGCGGCGCTCCGGGACCGGGATAGGCTGCCTTCGCGCACAGCGACCGGACCCGGCCGGGCGAGTCGCGGCCCTCGAGCGTGGTGAGGTCGATGCAGCGAATCGCCAGATCGATCGCGGCCAACTTGGCCTCGTTCTTGATCGAACGCTTGGCGAATCCGTCGGCGCGCGCTTCGAGCATGACCGCGTCGACCGGCGGCGACGTCCGCGAAAGCATCAAGGGCATGGGGCTGGGGTTTCGAGAAGCTCGCTCGGCGTGACCTCGTTGTCGCAGGCTCTGGAGCACTGGCACGACTTTTTCCTGGCGACAGGCGGCGCCGCGGCGACGCTGGTCGGGCTGCTGTTCGTTGCGCTCTCGCTGCACCTCCGCAGTGTGGTCTCACAACCCGATGTCGGCAGCCTCGCGCGCGTGACGCTCACCGATTTCACCAGCGTGCTGCTGGCGGCGCTCATGGTGCTCATTCCGACGGATCACTCGTCGACGAAGGGATGGGAGCTGCTCGCGGTAGCCGCCGTGAATCTGCCGCGTACGATCATGATCGCACGGGGAGCGTTCGCGCGCGAGCGCAGCGGCACGTTCGACCCGGCCTTGCTGTTCAGACGCTTCGGTCTGAGTTTGGCGTGTTATGTCGGACTCGGCGCCGTCGCCGCACTGTTCGTCGCTGGGCAGCCCGAGAACGCGCTCGGGTGGCTCGCCGGCGTCTGCATCGCGCTGATCTTGACTGCCCTGCGAAACACGTGGGATCTGTTGGTGACGGTCGCTGACGCGGACGACGCTTAGGGAACCTCTGACGAGGCTCCCTTGCGGTCTACGCTACAAGTTGCCGCGCTTGGCCTGTTCCTGTTCGATCGAGACGAACAGTGCTTTGAAGTTGCCCTTGCCGAACGAGAGCGAGCCGCGCCGCTGGATGATCTCGAAGAAGAGCGTCGGCCGGTCCTGCAGCGGCTTGGTGAAGATCTGGAGCATGTAGCCGCGGTCGTCCTGATCGACCAGGATGCTCAGCTCGCGCAGGATCGCGACGTCCTCTTCGATCGCGCCGACACGTTCGGCCAGGCCGTCGTAGTACGACGACGGCGTGTCGAGCAGTTCGACGCCATTGGTGCGCAGCGCGCGCACGGTGGCGACGATGTCGTCGGTCGCGATCGCGACGTGCTGCACGCCCGGGCCGCCGTAGAACTCGAGGTACTCCTCGATCTGCGAGCGCTTGAGCCCTTCGGCCGGCTCGTTGATCGGCAGCTTCACCTTGCCGGTCGCGTTCTGCATCACTTTGGAGCGCAGCGCCGTGTATTCCGTCGAGATGTCCTTGTCGTCGAAACCGATCAGCTGGGTGAAGCCGAACGCCTTCGCGTAGAAGTCGCACCAGCGGTCCATCTCGCCCCAACCGACGTTGGCGACAGTGTGATCGATGCGCTGCAACCCCACCGCTGCGGCGGCGGGCATGACGGCGGACCACGGCCGGTAGCCGGGTAGCCACACGCCGCGATAATCGCCGCGTTCGACGAATGTGTGCACCGTGTCACCGTAGGCGGCAATCTGCGCGGTGACGACGCGGCCGCCACCGTCTTCGCGCTCGCTCGGCTCGGTAATCGCGGCCGCGCCGCCGGCGGTGACGACGCGAAACGCCTCATGCGCGTCTGAGGTGCGCAAGGCGACGTCGCGCACCCCGTCGCCGTGCCGCTTGACGTGCTCGGAGATCGGATCGTCGGGCAGCAGCGAAGAGGTCAGAACGAGCGTCAAGTCGTGCTGGCGCACGGCGTAGGAGGCTCGGCCCTTCATCCCGGTCTCCGGCCCGGCATAGGCAAGCGGTGCGAAGCCGAAGGCGCTGCAGTAGAAGTGGGCGGCTTGCTTGGCGTTGCCGACCCAAAGCTCGAGATGATCGAACTCGAGCGAGTCGATCGCCGCGGCGCGTCCGGATGTTACCGTATTCACGCGTTTCGATTACCCGCAAGCGTACAAACTTCCCGCGCAGGGAGCGAGCGCGGGGCGCCGGCGCGGGTACAGCGTGGTCGTGGAGCAGTCGCAATCGCAATCGTTCCTGAACCGGACGCTCGACGAACGGTCGACCTCGGTCGGCCGGCGCATCGCCGGCTTCGCCGGCGAGCTGCACGCGGTCGGCGGCAGGCTGCGCGAGTACGGCGTTCCGGATGTCGCCGCGCGGTATGCCGATCGCGCCGCGGATCTGGTCGGCGGCATCGGAAACTATCTCCAAAACGCGAACGGCGACCGCTTGATCGGCGACGTCGAGGCGTTCACGGCGCGGCAGCCCTGGATCGCGGCGGGCGGCGCGTTGGTTGCCGGCTTCGCCGCCTCGCGCTTCCTCAAGACGTCGAGGTCGCGCCAAGGCTTCTGACGCCTCGTCCCCGAGCAGACCGCGCAAACCGTGAGGGAAGACATCGAATGGGCAAAGACGCGAGCGAAATCCGGCACGAGATAGAGCAGACGCGCGAGCGCATGGGCGAAACCGTCGATGCGCTCCAGTACAAAGCCGACGTTCGCGCGCGGGTGCGAGACGCGGTGACCGAGCGCGTCGAGACCGTGCGCGGCACGATCAGCAGCGCCGCCGACGGGATCAAGCACACGATGGGAGGAGCCAGCGGAAAGCTCCCGCGCCCCGAGGACGTGCGCAGCGCCGCGCAGCGCGGTGTCGGAATCGCCGCCCGCAATCCGCTCGCGCTGGTGGCCGCGGCGTTCGCCGCTGGGTTCGTGGCGGGCTTGCTGTTGCCCGTCACCGCGTTCGAGCGCGAGAAGGTCGGACCGATCGGCGACGATTTGGTCGAGCGCGCGGCCGACGTAGGGGCCGAAACCCTGTCGGCTATGGAACCACGCTGATCGGGATCTGAATCGACGACGACGCACCGTCGAGGCGCGTCGCCGTCACGGTGAGAGCGACGCCGGTCTGGCCCGGCGTCAATCCGGCGGCCGAGAAGTTGTACGACGACTGCCACTGGCCCGGCGACGTCTGCGCGATCTGGGTCTGGAAGCCCTGATAGCCGATCGTGAGGCGCGAAACGTTCGTCGTCGTGACGGCGGTGAAGTTGACCGGCGCGCCGTTGCGCAGCACGGTCGGTGAGAACTTCGCGAAGAAGATCTGCACCGCGTCGGTCGGTCCCGCGTAGTTGTTCGACGGCGGCTGACCGTACGTGAAGACGTTGGTCGCGGCAAAGGCTGACGGAACGGGCGAGGGCGCCGCGCTGTGCGCGGCCGCCGGCGGCGTCTGAACCGCCGCCGACGGCGGCGCGGCGACCGCGCGCGTCTCGGCCGTCGGCCGAGCGGTGCTCGCCGCCGGCGGCAAGGTGGTGCCGGGCGCGAGCGTCGGCAGCGGTTGCGGGCTGGGGACCGGCGGCAGTCCCGCGGTCGGCGCGCTGCCGGCCGCATCCGGCGAGACGACGTGCGGCGTCACCGCGATGATGAGCTCGTTGCGCTCGCGGTTGTAGGTGTCGTTGCGGAAGGCTTTGCCGATCAGCGGGAGGTCGCCGAGCAGCGGTATCTTCGTGCTGGTGGTCGTGGTGGTGTCTTGGATCAGCCCGCCGATCACCAGCGTCTGACCTTCGCGCATCGCGACGGTCGTCTGCGTATCGCGCGTCGAGATCTGTGGTATGCCGTTCGACACGCCCGACAGGCTGTTCACGGTTGGATGCAAGGCGACGGTGATGAAGTTGCCCGCGTTGACGACGGGCGTGATGTCGAGCGTCACGCCGGTCTGGAACGTCTGCAGCTGCGTCGTCGCCACCGTTCCGGTTCCGCCCCCGGTGGTGGTGAGGATGGCGATGTTATCCCCGGCGCGGATCGTCGCGGTGCGGCCCGAGATCGTCGTGATCCGCGGGTCGGCGAGCACGCGTCCCTTCCCCGTTTGAACCAGCAGGTTGAGGCTCAGGCCGAACGAGATCGGCGAGCGCGTGAGCGGCTGGAACTGCAGGAACGGCGGCGGAGTTCCGCCGTTGGGCGCATACGGCGTCGTTTCGTTCACCGTCGTGGTGATGACCGGCGCGCTGAAGCTCAGCCCAAGGTTCTTGGCGGCGTTCTCGTCGACTTCGAGGATCTCGGTGTCGAGCACGACGAGTTTCTGCTCGACGTCGAGCTGATCGATCAGCCCCTTCGCCAGCCGAATCGCGTACGGGCTGCCAGTGAGCACGAGCTGCGTGCCGTTGGGCGGAACGGTGATCCTCAGATCGGGAGCTTGGCCTTGCAGCGCCTGCGTCACGGTCGTCGCAATGTCGGTTGCCGACGAGGACGGCGCGCCGTTGAGTCCGGGCGCCGCGGCCCGCAGCGAGATCACTTCGGCTCCGCCGCCGCCTGGTTCCGCGCTGCCGGGCTGTTGAACCGGCAACCCGCCGGCGCCGCCCGCCCCACTCACGTCGAGCTGCGCGAGCGCATCGGTGATGCGCTGCTGCTCCGCCGGCGTCGCGAGCACCGAGATCGCGTTGAGATCGTTGTCGACCGTGACGCCGGCGTCGCCGAATGACCGCGACAGCAGGTTGGCCACCGAGCGTGCGTCGACGAACCTCAGCCGGTAGACCTGCGTGTAGCGCACGCCGCCGGCTGGCTGGTCGATCAGCGCGATGAGGGCCTTGGCCTTGGCGACGTCGTCCGGTACGCCGCCGAGCACGATCGACTGGCCGGCGACGCTCGCCCGCACGTCATGGAACTGGTTGGCGATCGCGCGCGCGACGTCGCGCGGTGCGGCGCGGGTGACCCGCACTGCATCGACCGGCGCCGAGCTCGGAGCGGGCGTCGCCGGCGGTGTGTCGATCGCGGCGATCAGTGACGTGATCTGGGTGAGATCGGCCGGCTTCGCCTCGATCAGCAACGTGCGGTTCGGCGCGACGGTGATGCGCGCCGCCGGGTAGATTCGCCGCAGCTGCGCGGCCACCGCCGACGGATCCGCGCTGCGCAACTGCACCGCTTGGCTGACCGGATGCGCCGGATCGCGGACGTCGATTCCCGCGATGACCGCGCGCATCGCGCTCAGCTCGTCCGGCGGCGCGACGATGACCAGCGCGTTGGCGGAAGCGTCGACGGCGATGCGGTCATGGGGGTAGAGTCCGCGCAAGACGGCGGCAGCGCGCGCTGCGGCAACAATCTGCAGCGCCAAGACGGCCGGCGGGTTCGGCGACGCGGAGGGTGCCAGCGGCGCGCGAGCGGCGAGCGTCACGACCACGACGCGGTTGGCGCGCGACCACGTGGCGCCCAGCGGGGCGAGAACCATGGCCAAGGCCTCGTCGAGCGTCGCGTGGTCGACCGTGGCGGTGACGCGGCCGCGCACCTCGGGCGCGACGGCGATACGGGCACCGTATACGCGCGCGATGCGCGCCAGCGCGTCTCGCACCGGCGTGCCCGTCAAACGTAGCGACGCGCGTTGCGGCGCGCTCGACGGCGCCGCGCCGAGCGGCGACGACGTCAAGCCGCTGGTGACGAGCGCGATCAGCGCGATGCCGGCGAACAGTCGCCGGGAGACGACTGCAACCCTTGCGCCCGTCGCACCGCTCACGTGGGGCACGACCAGACTCCGAAACGCTTCTCGCGGGGTGAGGATGCCGACGGTGACTGATGCGGGGTGATCCGTCCGTGCCGGTCGGTGGCATGGACCAACGTCGAATCGAGCTCGATCGCGCGCTCGGCGATGAATCGACGCCGACGTACGTAGCCGTTCGCGCGCTGATCGCGCTTTCCGGCGAGAACAACGAGCGGCTTGCGCGCGCGACGGCGATGGGCCGCAAGTTCGTCGCCGCCGTACGCCGGCGCGTTGCCGAAGGAAGAGCTGCGAGCTTGCTCACCGAGAAGCCGAGCGCCATCGAACGCGTGCTGGATGCGGCGACCGCACAGCTCGTCGCTTCCGGCCGCGCGGAGCTCGCGATCGGCGGCGTGGCGGCGGCCGCGGACATTCCCCGGCGCACGCTGTACCGTCTCTACGGTGCGGACGAACTCATCGATGCGTGTCAGCGTCGCGCCACGACGGTGTGGCGCGCGCGGTTCCAGCGGCGCGTCGAGCGCGCGGATGTATCGGACGCCGAGCGTGTGTTTGTCGTCGTCGACGCGATTGCGGATTGGGTCGGGTCCGAGCGGTTCCGCGACGACCAAGTGCTTCGTCCGCTGCTTTCGGCGGAGGCGCGCGGCGACGAGCTGCGGGAGCACATAACCGCGATCGCACGCTTTTCGACCGGGATCGCGCAGCGCGCGCAGATCGCGGAGCCGCACGGCTTCGGCATCTTCGTCGCGATGAGCGTCATCGGCGCGGCGGCCTGGATCGACCGCCCTGACGAGTCGCACGCCGCCGCTATCGCAGTCGTGGAACGAATGGCGGGAGCACCGCGCCGGCGCTGAGAGAACCGTTAAGTGGCACATGTGTGCCATATTATTTCCAGCATGTACTTGCCATATCATGCCGACCGATGCATGATGATCCCGCTCGAGGATGTCCGGTCTCGCTCGGCGGTTCGTTCGCCGGCGGGTCCGTGTCCGAACTTGGGGGTGGAGATGGTCCGAGGATCACGCGGCCAAGGCGTGTTCAGCGCGAGCATTGTCGCGATGGTAGCGGCAAGCGCATTGCCGGCGATGGGCAATCCCGTTGCCGGCGTGCGCGTGACCAACGCATCCGGTGCGTTCGACCTTGCATACGTCTCGAGCGCATCGTCACTCGGCGGCTACGTCACCTCGGACAACCCTCCGCAGGCGACGGTCGCGCGCGGCACCACCGACGCGTACACCATCACGTCAGCCAGCGCCCAGGCGTTGGCCGGCGTGCTGATCTACCGCGTCGACGGAGATCCGTCGCGCGAGTGCACGTTCCGGTACACGCTCACCTTCGCCGGCGGACGATACACCCTCGCTGGCGACGCGCGTGCGACATGGACGGGCCCGGTGAAGTGCACGGTGACGACAACCAGCCCCGACAAAGCCAAGGGCGACTTCAGCGTGACCTTCACGATGCAGTGACCCGGCATCACTCGAGCGACGAGCGGGCGGCGACACGTTCGGAGCGACGCCGCCCGCTCGATCTCGTCCAACCGGCCCGCAACGGGCCATCAGACAGGAGTTCCTCTATGATCCGACTCGCCAAGTTCCTCGCGCTCGCCGGCCTCACGCTCGGCGGCGCCTTCCTGACGACCGCCGCCCAAGCGTCGGCCGCCAACTTCACCGTCGATTTTGCGATCTACGACGCGGATTCGACGTACAACATGATCCGCCAAACGAGCCCGCTACCGACGGGCGTCAGCGGTCTCATCAATCCGGCGTCCGCCATTTCCCCAGGCGGCTACGACCCTGCTTCCGGGTCGGTCGCCACCTTCACGGGACCGCTGCCGACCAGCGGTCACCCTGCACAGGCGTCGCTGGTGTATTCGAAGGATACCGATTCGACGGACGCGTGCACTTTCACGGTCACGGTCAGTTACGTTGGCGGTCCGACACCGTACGAGCTCCAATTCAGCGCGAGTCCGTCCCGCTGCACGGTACCCGGCTCGGTCTACTCCACGAATGGACAATTCACGAGTACGACGTACCTTCTGGACTGGAAAGCCTAACCAATCCAATCCGATGGCCCGCCGCGAGCGAGCGGCGGGCCATCGGTGGCGAAAGTCAGTACGAAAACGGCTGAACTTCGAAACTATAAATCCACGGAGTCGATACTTCTTGCCCCATCCCCACGCCGAGACGAGCAGTTCCGTTGACGCCGTTTGCGACCTCGCCACTTATAGCTCCCGCCGGAAAGAGGTTGGGGACAGTCTTCGCGAGGCGGCCGGACTCGTCGTACTCGTTGAGACATGGTCGAAAGTTACCGTCGAGAAGTCGGACCAGTGAGGGGCAGTACATCGAGCGCTGCAACACAAGGTGGTGTACGGGATCGATCTCGATGACGGGCGAAGCGCCGCCGACCATCCCGATGAAGCCGTGGCTTTCGGTCGGGTCCTCGCCTAGAGCATGCTCAAACACCTGAGTGATGCTCCCCGTTGTCAGATTCAGGAGGCTGAGCTGGGCCTGAAATACATCGCTCCCCGCCGAGACGTATTGACAGCTTGTGGCAATCGCGGCAACTCCCGTCGATGGGTCTAAGGCCATTTGGTACCCATCGAAGTTCTGCGAGCCTCCGGCTATCGGTAGCGTCCGGCTCGTTGCCGTGCGCGTATTGAAATCGATGGTTACGAGCTGCGGCGAAATGGTGCTGCAATCGCCGTTGTCTGGTTCGACCAAAACGTAGGCGCGATCCGTGGTCGGATCGTACGAAAAGGTTTGGGTCGCAACATCGCCAGCGCTTGCGCCGTCGAGGAGCGCCGTCACGTCGATCGGCGGTGAGAAGCCGTTACCTGTCGTCACGTCACCACGCGTCACCTGAAAGGAGTTCGTTGCGAAGTCGAAGGCGAGGTACGCGGATCGCGTCGGGCTAGAGTTCGGCGCCACGATTGAAACGTACGTTGTCGGCGCGATCACGGAGGGTGGAAAGGTGAAGGAAGCAAAGCCGGCGCCCAACGGAACCGCGCGGTAGAAATTGATGACATTGAAGTCCAGCGTGTCTTCACTCACTTCCACGTCGTTCTGAACGATGGGAGACGTTACAATGCCGTTGTTCGTGAACGCGAGGGAAACGCCGCCGTTGGCGCCGGTGCTAACGTCGAACGGCTCGATCGTCGCGAGGACAAGGTTGGCTTCTAGTGGGCCAAACGCACCGTATTCCGTCATGAAACCATCAGTACCGGATGGGTCGAACTGTAGCGCGTTCAGAGGCCCCCCCAGAGCGCTTTGGATCCCATGATAGTCTACCGTGCCCGCATCGCTCGCTTCTCCGGTGGTCGTCCCGCCGCGGGTTGCTAGTACACGGACGTTTACGGTCGCCGTGGCTGGGAGACCCGCAATCGTGGGATCGATGGTGACCGACCCGACGGTACCGTTTGCCGTAACGTGATAGATGGAGCCGGTGAAGACCCCGTCGTCGTCGAGTCGATCGCCGTTCGGATTGCGGAAGGTATTGTATGCTCCGGAGATGGTGGGAAAGGCGAAGAACGGAGCCGGGGGCGGAGCTGCGAACTCGACGATGGCGCCCGTCGCGCCCGGCACGTGCGAGACGTCGTAGCCTACGGTGAACGGCGCCTTGTACGGTACGTCGAGCGTATGGGTGCCAGCGTAGCCGGTCCCCAGCGAAAGAAGCGGCGCAGGTGGTCGCGCCGTTCCCGCGTCGACGCGAGTGAAGGCGAGATCGCTGATGTCCGAAGGAAACGCGGTGACTCCGGATTGGAGATCGATCCAGATCGTGTAGGTCCCCGCTCCTGCGAGCGCGCTGACCGGGACGTTCACCGTACCCGACGAGGCGGACAACGGAACAGAGTAGTACGGGTAAAGGCCGATGTTGCCCAACTGATGGCTGGCATTCCCCGGCATTGAGACGTTCAACGTCGGTGTACCGATCAATTGATGCGAATAGGAGCGGAAATCGTAGGTCACGGGAATTGACGAGCCGCTTACAACAGACGGCACGCTGGGCGCGAGGAGCAATCGTGAGCTCACCGCGGGCGACCCGAACGTTAACTGGAACGTGGATTCTGCCAGATCGTGAAAGCCGACCGACGCGGAATAGGTCAGCGACAGCGTTCGCGACACCCCCGGAGTCAGCGGGACGCCGGCTGCGGCGAAGAGCTGCGCAGGGAGAAACCGCGCGTAGGGTGTCGTCGCGATGACTCGTGAGGGTTGTCCGGCGACCGCAAGCCGGTAAGTCGCGTTTGCCGGAATGCCTTCCCAATCCGGCGCGATCGTGATGTAGGAATGCAGCTCTGCGCCGGTGTCGCTGCCCGGAAACGTTAATGCGTCGTCGGTGCCGGCCATGGTGAACGGACCGTCGAGCTTGATGTACGACGGGTCGAGCGTCGTGACGTAAACGGCGTCGTTCAAGTACCGCGTATTCGCCTCGGCGATGAATCCACCGCTGCGCCGGCCTTGCACTGCGACCCGCGCGATTCCGGGCTGAACGGGTTTGCCCGCGGCGGCGAGGATCTGCTCGACGACCTTGCGCACGTCGATCTGCGGGCCGACGTTCAGCGCGACGTCGGAGTCCGGTGGGTTCGCGACCGGTGTTCCGGTTCCGGCGAGCAGGCTGCGGACCTGTGACGGGGAGCTGATAGGCTGGCCGGCGAGGCGACCCATTTGCAACGCGATCGCAGCGGCAGCGGCAGTCTCGGGTGCAGACGCCGATGTTCCGCCGACAAGCTCGACACTCACGGAATTATATGCGGGTCCGACGAGTAACAGGGCTTCGATGTTGTCCCCAGGCGCCGACGCGTTGACGCGACTGCCGAAGCCGCTCGAGAACCCGAGCTGACCATCGAATCGCGTCTCGCTGAAGGCCTTGGTAGCCGCGAGGTTTGCAGTCGCGGGGTTCTGGGGGTTCGCCGCGATGATGTCGTCGAGCGTGGACGCGCCGACGTCGATCGCGCCGCTGTCGGTGTCGACTGAGGGAGCGGTGGTGAACCCCATATCGTCCACGTTCGTCGTGTTGGTACCGACGTTCGTAGCTGCGCTTCCGCCCGAGGGCCCGATCGCAGCCGCCGTAAGGTCACGCGTTCCGTCGTTGGCCGCGATACAGACGACGATGTTGGAACTCACGACGGCCGCGACCACGCTTTCCGACAGCGGGTCGTCCTCGAGATAGCGGCTGGGGAAGCCGTCGCCATCATAACCGAAGCCGATGCTCGCGGTGATGACGTTCGGTGCGGGGGCCTGACGCGACGCGCCAATGAACGCCCCGAGAATATCTGTCGTGCCCAGCGTTCCATCCGTCATGCCGGGCGCGATCCAGCGGTACGACGCACCGGGCGCGATGCCCAGGAGATCGGCGCCTGTGGTATCGGTCGCTCCAGCGCGTTGGGCGTTGTCGGGCAAAGCCGACATCACGGAGAAATCGAGACCGACCTCCGCGAGCTCCGGGTCGACGCCGCACACCTCTGCGGTCGGAGAGAGGTCGCCGTTCTGATCGGAAACCCACACGGGGATAAGAGGAAGCGATGGAAAGTCGAGGTAGCGCTGTCCGCCGATCAAGTGCGTCGTCGGCGCGTAGGCAGCAAAGTAGTAGCAAGGATCGTTCGGGTTCTGTCCCGCGGAGGGATCGTCGACGTCGCCGAGGCCGACGTTGGTGATGATCTCGCCGGCGCCGGGAAGCTGCGAGAACCGCTGGCCGATCTCGTCGAACGCTGCGACGGCATCGACACCGGGCGCATTCAGCAGCGCCTGCAGGTCAAACGAGATGGCGGTGTTCGTCGGGATCGTCGGCGTTGCGGCGGCTGCGACCGACTTCGTGGCTCGGCCGAAGGTCCGGGCCGGTCGGCGCAAGCCCGTGAGTTCCTGGAGAGCAGCCGGCGGCAGCGCGGTCCGTTGTGAGAGCATCGAGTCGACCGCATAGTCCGGCGATACGTAGGCGACGGCCGGCAACGCACGCAGGGTGCGAACTGCGTTGGACACCGACGAAGCTCCAACGTGAAGAGCAAACGCATTGTCGAACGCGACGAGCTGATGGCCGGCGCGTGCTTCGGCGCGCGCTCGCATCGAGCTCAGCGTCCCGCGGTCGACCTTCGAGAAGAGACGTTGGGCCCGGTCGACGCCGAGATGCATGAGCGTGAGATTCGTTCGCGCGTCGGTCGTGAACGCGTGCGGCGAGATGTCTCGACGGTTCGCCCCGGCGGCCTTGCGCAGCGTCAGGGCGTCGGCCGGCGCGAGCGCATCGAGATCTTGAGGGATTGTGACGCCGGCCTTGAACGCGACGATCACCCTGCCGGGGACGTACGGCTGCGGCGGGTGCTCGAGATCGAACAGAATCTTGCGGCGCTGAGCCGGCGTAATCGTACCGGTAAGCGGACCGTAGCGCACGCTGGAAAGGCCGACTTGGATCGTCCGGCGACCCGCCATGGCAGTTCGAGAGCTCAGCGCCGCACGGGCATTCGTGGGCGAAGTCCGGGGCGGCGCGATGACGGCGCGACCGTTCGTGTAAACGGTGACGACGCGGCCGTCGCTGAGCGTCCCCATCATCGCGACGCGAGGATGCGTCACGCGCGGTTGGACGACGGCCATCGGCCGAGTCGGACCGGCTGTAGCCGGTGCCGCCCCGATGCCGAGCGACAACGCAAATGCAACCGCAATAAAAACCTTAGAAGACATCGCACACTCCTTGCGGCTGCGTCAGCCCGAGCGAAGACGGGGTCGAGAACGAGCGCACCGGATCGGTGGCGCTGAGATCGAAGAGATAGGCTGTCACGGCATTCGCGGACCGCTCCGCAACCTGCGGCTCGCGCGAGTTCGGATCGACGGTAATGCCGGACGGTCCGCGCGGATCGGCAACGGTGTTCACCGGCGTCCCTGTCGGATCGAACGCTGCGACTGCCGCCGAGCTGGTGAGGTAGAGTTGCGCCGTCGTTTGCGGCGACTGGTCCAGTGAGAGCGGCGCGCCGTACGCGACCGCGATGGGCGGTGCTGTCAGAGCAGCACTGCCTTGACCGCGCCCGTTCTCGGTGAAGAACGCAAGCGCCGGCGTCGCCGTGTTGCCTACGTCGATCTGGTTGAGCGCCGTGTTCGGCGTCGTCGCGGCATAAGCGATACCGTGAGCGTTCGGCGCGGCAAACGTGGCGGGCGTCCCGCCCTTTGGTGTTCCGCCGGAAGGCGAGAAGACGGTGACGCCCGCGCTGCCGGAGACGTAGACGTTGCCGTCGTTCGGATCGTACGTCACACCGTTGACGTCCGCGACCGCCGGCGACGCGAACGATGCGGCAAGGCCGCCGTTCTCATCGTACGCAAGCACCTTGCCGAGACCGGCGTCGGCAATCAAGATGATTCTGTCGTCCGGGTCGTATGCAAGGCCAACGGGATCGTTCAGACCTGAGAAGCTCCCGGTGGGCAACGGCACCGGCGCGCCGTGCGGATCGAAACGGGCAACGGCCGGAGCGCCGCCGTTTGCATACGCGACGTACAGTGCGCTGGTGACATCGACGATCTCGGAACTGGTCGCGCTATCGCCGTTCGCATCGACGGCGGTGGCGACGAGCGATGTCGGATAGGTCGTCGTGTTGGGCGCGACGGCCTGGACGGTGAACTGGTTCGTCGCTCCACTGACGGCAGTGACGGATAGGATTCCGATGGCACGCACGTTCGGTGCGAGCGCGATCGTCGGCGGCGCATCGGATTGAACGATCACGTTGCCGTCGACGTCGAGCGGCGCGACGGTGAACGTAGCTGCTGCTCTTCCGACGAGCTCGTACGCGGCCGGGGACGTTCCGGGCTCGGCGATGACGTTGCTTTGGTTCGGAAGCGGTCCGATCCGCACGCTTGCGACCGCCCCGATGACGGTCGCGCTCAGCGTGTTCGTGACGTCGGCGACGATCGTCTGAGCGACTGTGACACTGCCGAGCTCGTTGCCGGCAGCCGTCGTCTCGGTAGGTGTCTGTGGCTGATCGTAGAGCGAGACGACGAAGACGTCGTTTCCGGGCGGTGCGTCGATCGTGATCGTAGAGCTGCCACCGGTCGCCGGCGCGTTCGCAAAGGTGATTGGCCCGGACGTCGCCGCATCGGGATTCACTTCGATCACGACGCTCTGCGCCGAAGGCGAGATGAACGCGGGTCGGCGCTTGGCCTGCGAACTGCCTTTGCGGGCCCATCGCATCGTGAAGGCAACCGGCACGCGGCCCTTCGTCGCGGCGTGGCTCGCCGCCGGAATCGTTTGGTTGCCACCGGCGCACGCACTCAGGGTGAACGACGACGCGATGACGAGTCCCCAAACACGCGCCCTCATTGAATCGTGCCTTGCGTGACGGTCACGCCGACAGAGAGTTCGGCCGTCTGCCCGAACTGATCGGTGAACGTGACGGCGCACGATCCGGAAGATTGAGCGCTGACCACGAAGTGGCCGGGCGCGCTCGTCGTCGATGAAGGCGTTACGCTGACGACTGTCGCGCACGGACCCGCGTTAACACTGATCGCGCCGGCGTAGGCCGTCTCACTGGCCGTCACGGTAGCCGACTGGCCCGGGGTGTTGAAGCTGACGGTCGATTGGGACAGCATCAGCGGGCCGCCTGGCGGTGCCGTCGGTGAAGCTGTCGGCGCCGGTGTCGTTACTGCGAACGACGATCGAGGCGGAGCCGTTCCTCCTCCACTACATCCCGACAGCCATTGGCCTGTCGCGAGCGCGATGAAGCAAAATAGTGCGGGACGAGTCGGCATGCACAACCTTCCGAATGGCGGAGACGCACGCGATGTGCGTTATCATGCCATGCTACTTGGCGCGTTGTGCGTCCGACTTGTTACGTAGGGCTAACGCGAGTGATTCCGTCCGAAAGGAACGCGACCTCAACTAATGCCAACGCGCCGAGCTATTGCGCAAGCGTCGATGAACGCAATCTGCGATCCATACCGCTCGATGACCGGCATGGCGTCGCTGATGAGGCGGCGGGCACTGCGAGTCTCGCCTCGTTCGAGCGCGATCATTGCGAGGTTCCGATCGGCACCGGCGCGCATCCGCGCATTCCCGCGGCTGCTGGCCTCCAACCGAACGCCCTCGGCGATTGCACGCGCATCATCCATGCGCCGCGATGCGATCGCGCAGAAAGCCCGCCCCGCCTGAGCGAGTAGCGCCATACCCGACCGCGGCGGAAGAACAGTGGCCGAAGTTTCAGCTGCCCAAGCGGCACGACGCGTATCCGCGTGCCACTGCGCTGCGATGCAGGCGACGTAAGCAAAGGTACGATCGACACTGCCTTTTTCGGCTAACGCGATATCAGCAAACACTCGGTCGAAGGCCTGGTCGTTACGTTCGGATCGTTCCGAGCCGCCACTCAGCTGATCGGCACGCGCGGCAAAGAGGGGCCGGATGTGACTCGCGGCCGCCGCAAGTCTCTCGACGGCGCGCATGCGTTCTTCCTTTTCTTCGGAATTACCACGAAGAGCGTAAAGCTGCGCGTCGACATGCATGACCGCAAGACGCTCCTTGATACGCGACGTGCGGAGCGTCGGCAGAAGATGCTGTGCGACACGGACGGCGTCGAATCCGATCGGCACGTCGCCGACCTCCCAACGCTGGCCCGCGTAGGCTGCGAGCGCGCGCACGCGCAAGGCGCGGCGTTTCTCGTCGATGGCGTTGCCGGCGGAGGGCTGCGCCACAATCGAAGGGGGCCGCATCGCGACCCCCGCATTGTCTCCGAGCTGCCAGCGAACGGCCCATTCGAGGAATTCGATGTGCTCCTCGAACGCGTCGCGCTCGGCTTCGTCCATCGCCGGACCGTGCAGTGCGTAGATTGCGTTCGCCTCGGCGACGAGTGCCTCGGCTTCGTAGATACGGCCGGCGTCGAGCTGCGCCTCGGTCGCCAGGCACACGGACTCCAGCCGCGTCGAGATGCGCGGTGCGGCACCGGCGATCGACGCGAACACCGACAGGCCAAGTCTGCTCTGACCGATACAGTGCAGCTGGACCGCTTCAGCCAGCCGAAGCTGCGCGAGGTCCGCACAGACGATCGCAGGAGGGCGACCGGCGGCGGCTGTGTGGTGGAACGCGTCCAGGAAAGCGTCGTGCGCCGCCGCGCGCTCGCGGCGCAGCTGGCGGTCCGACAAACCCAGCTCGGCGGCAACGAGCTCGGGTGCTTGGCGATCGATCTCGCAGCGTAGGAGCGCGGCGTGCATACGTCCGAGCCGCGTGCCGTCGCGGTCCGCGGCGGGATCGGCCTTTGCATACAACGCCGCGAGCGCCTCATGGACCAGGCCGCGGATCCGCTCCAGGGCCGCGCAGTCCTCGTCCGGGGTTCGCCGGCGCGAGCGCGGGGACGTCGCGAAGTAGCCGGCCACGAGCGGGTTGCGCCGCAGCTCGCGCGCGTCGTCGAGGTTGCGCAGCAGGTGCCGCGAGGCGGACTGGCCGGAGCGAGACGGCTTAGCGCGGGGCATCGGCGCTCGCGGTAGGAGAAAGACGGCGGATCACGCTCGGCCTCCCAAAGAGAGGCGCGAGCGGGACCCGCCGTCCCCTACACCCCGTAACCTAGCCGGTCTTTGTCAGAGACTCTGGCAAACTCCTGCTAGACACGGAAGCTTTCTGTTAAGATTTCTGCGGTGGCGAGATCCCCAGCTCGCGATAGAAGGCGGCCGGGTTCATGGGCCGGCCCAGGAACGCCTGAATCTCCTGATCCGGCTCCTCGGCACGGGCGGGGGCGAGAATGTCCTTGCGGTATGCTGCGCCGGCGATCGAGCTGGTCAGCCCCTGCGCGCGGAACCTCGAGAACATGTCCTGCGCGTACACCTTCGACCAGAGATAGCCATAGTAGCCGGCGTCGTAGCCGCCCATGAGGTGTCCGAACCCCGCCTGTGGGTGCGTGCCGTCGACGAACCCGTTGGGTGTCGTGCGCGCCACCGTCTCCTTCCAGACCGCCGTGGTGTCGACCGGCGGCTTCATCGTGTGGTATTCCATGTCGACGGTCGCATAGAGGATCTGCTGCGTCGTCGCCAGCGCGTGGTGGACGTAGCGCGCCGCGATCATCTTTTGGATCAGCTCGTCGGGTAGCGGCTGAGCGGTGGTGACGTTCGAGCTGACGCGCTTGAGGATGGTGGGATCCCAGGCCCAGTTCTCGAGCATCTGCGAAGGCGCTTCGATGAAGTCTTGGCGGAAGCCCGAGGTGAGCGTCTCGTACGGCTCGTCGGCCAGAATTGCCGCCATGCAGTGGCCGAACTCGTGGAAGAACGTCTCGACGTCGCCGTGCTGCAGCAGTGCGGGTTTGCCCGCCACTGGCTGCGGCCAGTTGCCGACGATCGCGCTTTCGGCCAACCGTATCGTTCCGTCGGGCATCACGCGCCGCGGGATGATGGGAAAGTTCGCGAAGTGATCGTACTTGCCGGGCCGCGGAAACAGGTCGAGGTAGAAACGCCCGAGCGGCCGCCCTGAAGCGGCATCGGTCACGTCGTACGCTTGAACGTCGGGTTGCCAGACCGCCACGTTCGCGCGAGCGAACTTCACACCCAGCAGCTCTTGGTAGATCGAGAACACGCTGTCGGTCACGTGCTGCACCGGAAAGTACTGCTTGATCTCGTTCTGGTCGACGGCGTACTTGGTCTTTCTGAGCTGGTTCTCGTAATATGTTTGATCCCACTGGTCGAGCGGCGCGCCTTTGAGGGCGGCGTCCTCGTCGCGCTCTTGACGCGCCTTGACCAGCAACGCGGCGTCGATCTGCGCGAGGAAGCTTTCGACGCGCTGGGGCGTCCCCGCCATGTGGTCGGCCAGCACGTATGCCGCCCAGGTCGGATAACCCAACAGGTGAGCCAGCCGATCGCGAGTGGCGATCGCGTCTTGCAGCAGCTGTACGTTCGCGGCGCCCCCGCGGTTGTTGAAGGCGACGTAGTATGCCTTGCGCGCCGCGGCATCCGTTTCGTTCTGCAGGAACGGATTGACCGTCGATTCGTTCACCGGCACGGTATAGCCGCCGTCGGCGCGCTGCTCGAGGGCGCCGCTGACGAAATCGGAAGGCAGCGACTGGGCCTGCGCCGCCGTGACGGTGATGGTCGACTGATCGTTGCTGAGGTTGGCCGCAAACGTGTTCTGATCGTTGGTGAGCTTTTGCTGGAGCGCCACGAACGTGCGGCGCTGCGCGTCAGGCAAGCCGGCGCCGCTGCGCGCGAGCGCGGTCAGCCACAACGTCTGCAGCTTCTGCTGAACCGCGCCGTGCGCGGTGCCGCTCGCCCGCGCCGCGGCGAGCGCGCGATACAGATCCGGCCGGGCCGAGATCTCGCTGAACGCATTGCCGGTGTCGGTCGAACACTTCAGCGATGCGGCTCGGACCTTGGCGTCGGTCGAGACGTTGTAGAGGAACGTCTGCGCGGCGAGGTCGTCGTTGAAGTCGGCCGTCGCGTTCTCGACCGGCAGCACGACGGCGGTGAACGTGCGGGCCGAGCGGCCGTCGGCGATCTGTCGGATGCGGCGCTTGGCGGTCGCGATGGAGGCGGTGCACGAGGTAGCGATCTGGGCCGGCGTGAGCGACCAGTCGATCGGGAGGACCGCCGCACCCGGCTTGGCCGGGACGGCCACGGGCAGCGCCGCGACGAGCGAGGCGGCCAGCACCGAGGCCGCGCTACGAGAGAATGCGGAGTTCATCGCGGGCGTACGTTCGCGAAGGCGCGTCGCGTTCCGTCCGCCAAGAAAAAAGAATGCTTCGCTCGCTCCTTCGTTTGAGCGCCGCGGTCGCGTTCGCGGCGCTGCTCATGCCGGGCATGCCCTCCGCGGCACCACCGCCGGGCCTCGCCTACGACGAGATCGTGCGGGTCGTCGTCAACGCGACGCCGCCGCCGCCGGGCAACTTCCAGGCCGACGTAGCGGCGCTCAACACCCAGCAGACCGCGGCGGCGAGCCCGACGCCGGCGCCGCGCAAGCGCGCCGGCTTCGGCAACATCCTCGGCGCGATCGCGAACGGCGGGAACGTCGGCGGAGCGGTCGCCAACAACGCGACCTCCAACGCCGGCGATGCCGCGGTGCAGAACTCGCTCGGCGCCCGGTTCGGCGCAATGGGCAGCGGGTTCGCCAACTTCCTGACGCCGCACCTCATGCGCAAGGCGTACTGGAACGGCTGGGAGCGAATCGAGGACGTCACCGCTCAGACCGCGACGATCCGCAAATGCGACGTCGGGCAGGTCATCCAGCTCAACCTGGCGGCCAAGACCTACACGGTCTACAGCCCGAGCACCGAACCGGCCCCGGCCGCCCCGCGTGCTCCGGCGGCCCCGCGCGGCCGGCCACCCGAGGCCGAGCAGCCCGGCACCGCCGTCGCCAGCTTCACGAACGCGACCACGTCACTGGGGCCGCTGAAGATGGAAGGTGTGCAGACGACCGGCTACGACACCAAGACGAGCTTCTCGACGACGCAGGCCACCGGCAGCTGCCGCAACGCGAACGCGAGCATGGAGACCGTCCAGTACATCTCGCCGCTCACGCCGCCCTCGGTGAACTCGTGCCCGGTGCGGCCGCCTGAAGGGCTCCCCGAGACGCCCACCGCCCCCGCGACCGGCGGCTGCAAGCCCACCTTCAGCATGCACAGCAGCGGCCTGACCCCGCCGACCAACCACCTCGCGCTCTACTCGCTGCTCACGTTCGGGAGCGCCCCCAACACCTCGACGCCGCCGCCCGGCGCCGGAGCTTCGTCCTTCGCCTTTCTCACCGAGCGAGGAAACCTCAAGGCCCTGGGTCCGGCCGACGCCGGCTTGTTCGACATCCCCCAGGGGTTCACGAAAGCACCCTAGCCCGCTATCATAGGCGGGCCTTGGCGAGGGTTGGGCCTCGCGCAACGGTAATCCGTGAACCCCGCCAGGCCCGGAAGGGAGCAACGGTAAGCGGAATCCCCGTGTGCCGCGAACCACCTGGCCCTCGTCCTGGCATTTCTTTTTTCTGATGCAGAACTTGATAACGGCGGTGATCGCCGGAGTGCTCGGCGCTCTCGTGGTGACGGGTGGATACCATCTCCTCGTGACCATGCCGCGCTGGAAGCGACTTCGGACCATCATCGACACGCACGACGGACTTCTCGGCGGAGGCGCCATGGGCGCCACCGATCGCCTGGCCGTGCTCGAACGTGAGAACGCGCTGGCCGCCGCGGCCCGTGATGCCGAGCTGCGCCGGGTCGATGCGCTCGAGCGGACTGCGCACGTCGAGCTGCCCCGGGTCGGCTTCGTGCGTTACAACGCCTTCAGCGACGTCGGTTCCGATCTCTCGTACGCGCTGGCGCTGCTCAACCGCGACGGCGACGGGGTCGTGCTGACCAGCATCTACTCGCGCGAGGACACGCGCACGTACGGCAAGTCGGTGGCCGCGTTCAAACCCGCTCAGGATCCGTCGGAAGAAGAGCTGGCCGCCATCGCCAAAGCTCGGGCGGCGATCTCATGAACGGGCTCAACAAGACCTTTCTCATCAAGATCATCCCGCCCGACGGCTATAGCGTCTACAAGGTCGCGTTCACGCGGCGCCACCTGGCCGCACTGGCGGCAGCGCTGTCGATCGCGCTCCTGGCGGCGGCGGGGATCCACACCTACCAGCTCCACGTCGCCGAAGGCGACGTCCGCCAGCTGCAAGCACTGACTGCTGAACAGCAGACGAAGCTTCAGGCGATCGATCGGCAAGCCGACGATTTGGCCAACGAGCTCAAAGCCGTCCAGCGCGAAAACGCGGACATCAAGCGTATGATCGGGGCCGACCGTGGCGACCGCAAGCAGCACGCGTCAGCCGGAACGGTCGACCAGCCGGGCAGGCCCGACTTCGCGACCGTGCAGGCGCGGCTGCGGAACCTGGCGCGCGCGTCGGCGGCGACCCGCGACGATGCGCAGCGCGTGGAACAGCTGGCGCTACGCGTCCTCAACTTGCGCCGCTTGGCTTCGATCGCGCGCGAACGCTTCTTGGCCGGGATTCCGTCGCTCAACCCGGTCGGCGGCGCGATCGCCGCCGGCTACGGCTGGCGCACCAACCCGTGGCCCGAGTTTCACAAAGGGGTCGATCTCGAGGCCAACTACGGGGACGAGGTCCGCGCCGCCGCCGCCGGCACCGTGGTGAGCGCCGGCTGGGATTCGGGCGGCTTCGGGATCAAGGTCGACATCGACCACGGCAACGGCTATCACACCTGGTACGCGCACCTGTCGCGCACGGCCGTGACACCCGGCGAGCACGTCACCAAGGGTCAACCGATCGCGTACGTCGGCTCGACCGGCGAGTCGACCGGGCCGCATCTGCACTACCAGGTGATGTACGCCGGACAGCCCATCGACCCGGCGCCGTATCTGAACGGCGTGCCCGCCCATCTGATGGCGACACTTCCCGACGCCCCGGGCGTATAAGGGTCATCATGTGTCAGCTCTGGGGCATCGTCGACCTCGTCTTCAAAGTGTACATCTTGGTGATGATCGTATACGCGGTGGTCTCGTGGGTACCGAGCCTGCGCGGCCGGTGGTCCGATTATCTGGCGATGCTCGTCGAGCCGGTGCTGGCGCCGGTGCGCCGCATCATCCCCCCGCTGGGCGGGCTGGATCTGTCGTTCCTGGTCGTCATCATCGTGCTCCAGGTCGTCGACTCGAACATCGTGCAGGCGCAGCGCTATACAGCGTGCTTCTTCCAGTAACCCGGTCGTGATCCAGCGTGAATCGGCCGTCGCGACCAGCGGCCCCGACCACGTTCGGAACTTCTGCATCATCGCGCACATCGACCACGGCAAGACCACGCTGAGTGACCGGCTGCTCGAGTTCACCAAGACGGTCGGGCAGCGCGAGATGGAAGAGCAGCTGCTCGACGCGATGGACCTCGAGCGCGAGCGCGGGATCACGATCAAGATGCACCCCGTCTCGCTGACCTATACGGCGCGCGACGGAGAGACGTACGAGCTCAACTTCATCGACACTCCGGGGCACGTCGACTTCAGCTCCGAGGTGTCGCGCTCGCTGGCCGCCTGCGAGGGCGCGCTGCTGGTGATCGATGCGGCGCAAGGCATCGAGGCCCAGACGCTGGCCAACTATCACCTGGCGCTGGCGCAGAACCTCACCATCATCCCGGTCATCAACAAGATCGACCTGCCGGCCGCCGACGTCGAGCGGGTGAAGCACGAGATCGAAGAGCTGTTGGTCATCGAAGCCTCGGACGCGATACCCGCCTCGGCCAAGGAAGGGATCGGGATCGAAGAGATCCTCGAGGCGATCGTCACCCGCGTCCCGCCGCCGCGCGCGGCCGGGCGCAAACTGCGGGGCTTGGTGTTCGACGCCCAGTTCGACACCTACCGCGGCGTGGTCGCGTACGTGCGCGTCGTCGACGGAGAGCTGCGCACCGGGATGCGCTTCATGTCGATGGCGCACCGTCGCGTCTACGAGGCGACCGAGGTCGGGGTGTTCAAGCCCGACATGCGCAAGACCGGCGTATTGGGGGTCGGCAACGTCGGTTACGTGATCGCGAACATCAAGTCGCTGGGCGACATGGACGTCGGCGACACGATCACGCTGGCCGACGATCCGGCCGACGAGGCGCTGCCCGGCTACAAGCCGATCGTGCCGATGGTCTACTGCGGCCTGTATCCGAACGAAGGCGTCGAGGTCTCCGATCTGCGCGACGCGCTCGAGAAGCTGTCGCTCAACGACTCCGCGCTGCACTTCGAGCCCGAGTCGTCGATCGCGCTGGGCTTCGGGTTTCGCTGCGGGTTCCTGGGCCTGCTGCACATGGAGATCGTCCAAGAGCGGCTCGAGCGCAACTACAACCTCGACCTGATCGCGACGTCGCCGTCGGTCGTCTTTCGCGTGACGCTGACCGACGGTACGGTCGAGAACATCGACAACCCGGCGAAGCTGCCGGCGCGCGACAAGATCGCGCTGATGGAAGAGCCGTACGTCAGGGCGACGGTAATCACGCCGCCGGACTATGTCGGCGCGATCATGGAGCTGACCCAGAACCGCCGCGGCGCGCTGGCCAACATGGAGTACTTGGTCGACGGCCGGGTGATCCTGACCTACGAGATGCCGCTGATCGAGGTGATCATCGACTATTTCGACCAGCTCAAGAGCCGCACCAAAGGCTACGCCTCGCTCGACTACGAGGTCTCCGGCTACCGCGAAGGAGATCTGGTGAAGCTCGAGATCCTGCTCAACGCCGAACCGGTCGACGCGCTGTCGTTCATCGTCGCGCGCGAGAAGGCGCCCAGCCGCGGCCGCGCGCTGGTGGAGAAGCTCAAGGACCTCATCCCGCGCCAGATGTTCGACGTGCCGATCCAGGCCGCGATCGGCGGCAAGATCGTGGCGCGCGAGACGGTCGGCGCGATGCGCAAGAACGTGCTGGCCAAGTGCTACGGCGGCGATATCACCCGCAAGCGCAAGCTGCTCGAGAAGCAGAAGGTCGGCAAGGAGCGGATGAAGCGCGTCGGCCGCGTCGATTTGCCGCAAGAGGCGTTCATGGCGGTGCTGCGGCTCGACGAGTCGTAGTCGTCGCGGACGAAGGCGATGAGTCCGGCAACCCGGCGCAGCGGTAGATGACGGTCTACGTCGCGACGAAGAACGCTGGGAAGCTGCGCGAGCTCGAGGCGTTGTTCGCGGACGCGCCGTTCTCGCTGGCCACGTTCGACGGGTACGAGGCTCCGCTCGAAGGCGACGTGTCGTATGCCGACAACGCGGCTTTGAAGGCGCGGTCGCTGCACGCGCAGTTGCAGCGCGCGGGACGAGCGGGGAACGTGCTCGCCGACGACTCGGGGCTCGAGGTGCGCGCGCTCGGGGGTCGGCCGGGCGTGCTGACCGCGTACTATGGCGGCGCCGAGCTGCCGTGGCCGCAGCGGCGCCGGAAGCTGCTCGAGGAGCTCGAGCGTAGCGGGGCGACCGACCGGCGTGCGCGGTTCGTCTGCGCGCTGCACTTCATCGACTGGTCGGGGCGGGAGCTGGCGTCGTTGGCGACCGTGGATGGTGAAGTCGCCGAAGACGATCGCGGCGAGCTTGGATTTTCGTTCGATCCGGTGTTTTACTATCCGCCGCTGGGGCGGACGTTTGCCGAGCTGACCGAGGCCGAGAAGAACCGCGTCAGCCACCGGGCGATCGCGGCGGCCGGCTTGCTTGGCGCGCTACAGCGAGCCGGGATAGACAGGTAGGCGGCGCTGAAAAGCAAGCGGCCCGGTCTTTCGACCGGGCCGGCTCGTTCTTGGTGCACCGCGAAGGACTCGAACCTTCAGCCAATAGCTTAAGAGGCTACTGCTCTACCATTGAGCTAGCGGTGCAACGCTAGAAGGGTAACCCGCTGGACGACCACCGTCAAGCATTGGCGTGGAGATAACGTGCGCCCGGCGGGGCTCGAACCCGCGACAAACGGCTTAAAAGGCCGCTGCTCTACCAGCTGAGCTACAGGCGCACGCCGCGAGACCTCTGCCGACCGCAACCGTGCCCTAGGAAAATTCGTTGCGGAGAGTCGCCATACTTTGGAAACGCGACGGCCCCGCGCTCCTGACGAGGCCGTCGAAACCTGGGGTGACTGACCGGGCTTGAACCGGCGACCTCCGGATCCACAATCCGGCGCTCTAACCAACTGAGCTACAATCACCGCGTGAGCGGCTCCAGTAATTCTGAATGACCATTCCGACGTTCCTCCTTAGGGCGGGTCCGTAGCGTATAACGCCAGGTGCTCGATGTGCGCTTGCGATGGCAGTTTGCGCATCGAACGTCGCACTTTTGTATCTCACGTTTGAGTTTTGCCAGTGTCACGGGCGAATAAGCCATTGCGCCAACGGCTCCGATCTTCACACCGCGTACATGGTCGAACTCGAGAACGACAACGTCTGCTACGCCGCAGTCAACGCAGGGGTGGTCCCGCAAGAACTCGATGATGAATCGACGGTTTATCGCCCGTTGATGCTCCGTTCGCGCATCCAGCGTCGCGCGAAACGTCGCACGATTGTTGCGATAGTATTCCGTATACGTGTCGTGTTGGCAGGATCGGCAATACGTCTGAAGGCCATCGGCGCTACGAACCCGCCGTGCGAATCCTTCGAAGGACTTGAGTTCACTGCAACGTCCACACCGTTTCATGTGCGTAGTATCGCAAACGTGTGTGCCAGCATGGTGGCATCTTGCGCGCATATCGCGCGCGCGAGCAATGGCGCGCCCGGAGGGAGTCGAACCCCCATCGTTCCGCTTAGAAGGCGGATGCCTTATCCGTTAGACCACGGGCGCACGCGGCGCTCAGTTGCGATCGGCGTGTTCGCCACTTTGGGCGAACACACTCGGGATGACAGGATTTGAACCTGCGACTTCTGCGTCCCAAACGCAGCGCTCTACCAAGCTGAGCTACATCCCGCAGGGCCCATCGTACCACGCGGGCAAAATCGGCTCCTCGCATTTCTTTCGGAGCTGGGAGGTCGTCGTGCGCCGTCTCTTCGCCGCTTTGGTCGCCGGCGCGTTTGCGATGGGCCCAGCTTCGGCAACAGCGGCTCCGCCGGGCCCGGCCGCTGCGCCGCCGGCCGCAACGTCGCCTCCGGCCGGAGCATCACCGCCGGCCGCAGCGGCGACCCCCAAGCCGATCACCTTCGAGGCGCTGCGAGCCCTGATCACGGTCCGGGAGCCGCAGATCGCGCCCGACGGCAGCCGCGTGGTCTACGTTCGCGCGACCGGCGACTTCAAGGCCGATCGCACCGACACCGAACTGGTTCTCGTCGGTGCCGACGGCGCCGGCCGGCGCGTGCTCACCCGGCAGCGGATCGGCGTCGCCGCGCCGCGCTGGTCGCCGAGCGGCGACCGGATCGCGTACCTCGCGTCGCCGGCGCGCGGCAAGCCGGCGCAACTCTTCGTGCTGCCGATGGACGGCGGCGACTCGCAGCAGATCACCGACGTCAAGAGCGGCGTCGAGGCGTATGCCTGGCGTCCCGACGGCGCGGGGTTCGCGTACGTCGCTCACGACGATCCACCCAAGACGAAGGCGCCCGAAGACTACGTGCCGGCCTTTCCGGTCACCGACGAGCACTTTCTCACCCGCGAGCCGTCGCGGCCCGCGCACCTATGGACGATCGCTGCCGACGGCAAGAGCGCCAAGCAGATCACCAAAGGCGTGATGTCGCCGCTCGGGGGCAGCCAGATCCAATGGACGCCCGACGCGAGCGCCGTCGTGATGACGCTGCAGCCGGACGCGATCTTCGCGCACCTCGCCAGGAGCCGCACGATGGTCGTCGACGTCGCGAGCGGCAGCGCTCGCCCGGTGCGCGGCGACGCGATCGACGGCGGTTTCGCGCTCTCGCATGACGGCAAACGCATCGCGCTGTCGGCGCCGCGCCACGCCAGCTTTTACCTCCAACACGATGCCGACGTGCGGGCGTTCGCCGACGGCAGCGAAGTCGAGACGACCGCGGCGATCGACCGCAACGTGCACTGGTTCGCGTTCACGCCCGACGACAAGGCGCTGCTCGTCGCCACCGCCGACGGCGTGCGCGACGTCCTGTGGCGCTATCCGTTGGGCGGCAAGCCGCAGCGCGCCGAGCTCGGCGACGTCGACTTCGGCGCGGATGCGACCGTCGCGCACGACGGCAGCATCGCCTTCGTCGGCCTGCGCCGCGACGATCCCAACGAGATCTACGTGCTGCCGCCGAGCGGTGCGCCGCGGAAACTCAGCGACGAGAACGCGTTTCTCGCCGGGTACGCGCTCCCGCGGCGCGACCGCGTCGACTGGAAGAGCGACGACGGCACGCCGGTCAACGGCGTGCTGACCTACCCGGTCGGCTACCAGCCAGGCCGGAGGTATCCGCTCGTGCTCGACATCCACGGCGGCCCGGTGTCCACGTCGACCTGGAACTTCGGGACGGTCGACGGTGCGATCTGCCAGGTGCTCGCGGCGCGCGGCTTTCTCGTCTTGCAGCCGAACTATCGCGGCAGCGACAACGAGGGCGACGCGTTTCTGTCGGCGATCGTGCCGCACGTGACGAGTGGACCCGGCCGCGACAACTTGGCCGGTGTCGCGGCGCTCGAGCAGCTGGGGATCGTCGACGCGTCGCGGATCGGCGTCAGCGGCTGGTCGGGCGGCGGTCTGCAGACCGGGTGGCTCGTCGGTCACGCGCCGTACTGGCGGGCGGCGGTCGCGGGCGCCGGTGTCTACGACTGGTGGGAACAAGCGGTACTGGCCGACATCAACGAGCAGTTCGCGATCGACTTCCTGGGCGGCACGTCGCCGTGGACCAAGGAAGGCCGGGCGGCATTCATCGCCGAGTCGCCGATCACGTACGCCGCGAACATCCGCACGCAGCTTCTGATCTTGAGCGACACCGGCGACCAGCGCGTACCGATCGCGCAGTCGTACGCGCTCTACCACGCGGTGCACGACCGCGGCGGAACGGTCACGTTCATCGCGTTTCCGCGGGCCGGCCATTTCCCGACCGACCCGGTCGGCCGCGAGTCTGTCGAACGCCAGTGGTCCGGCTGGTTCGATCGGTGGATGAAATGACCGCGCACTTCGCGCGCCGCATCGTCGCCGGCGCCGTGCTGATCGCCCTGCTCGCCGGTCCCGCGGCGGCCTCGGCGCCGCGGCCGTTCGAGGAGCGCGACCTCCGAACGCTCGTCACTTTGGTCGACCCGCAGATCGCGCCGGACGGCAAGGACGTCGCGCTCGTGGTGCGCCGACCGGATTTCGTCAAGAACGAGTACGTCAATCAGCTCGTGCTGGTCGACACGGAGCGCGCTACGCAGCGCGTCCTGGTCGGCGACCGCAAAGACGTCTCGTCGCCGCGCTGGTCGCCCGACGGCGGCCGGCTGGCGTTCGTGGCGACCCCGGCCAAGGATCCCGACGCGAAGGACGAGCCCACGCCGCAGATTTTCGTGCTGTGGCTCGACGGCGGCGAAGCGATCCGGGTCAGCGACGCGAAACGCGGCGTCGAATCGTACGCCTGGCGGCCCGACGGCGCCGGCTTCGCCTACCTGACGCGCGACGACTCGCCCGACGAGAAGCGCGTCGAGGCGCACGACGACTGGTTCGAGATCACCGACGACGCCTGGACGTCGCGGGCTGCGCCGGTACCGACGCATCTGTGGACCGTCGAAGCGAACGGGAAGAAGACGCACCGCGTCACCAGCGGCACGTGGTCGCTCGACGGCGAGCCGCAGTTCGCCGCGGATGGCCGCATCGTCTATGTCGTGCGCACGCCGAACGCATCGACAAATCACTACCGCTCGCGCACCGTCGTCGCGATCGATGTGACAAACGGGCGCGTGCGCGCAGTAACCGACCAGCGCAGCGCGGACGGGCCGCGCCTCGCGCCGGGCACGCCGCGTCTGCTCTACACGGCCGAGAACCCGCAGGCGTTCTCGCAAGCCGACCTCTACGTCAGCGATCCCGACGGGCGCAACGCGCGCGACCTCTCGGCGCGGCTCGACCGCGACGTGCAGTTCGGGATCTTCGCGCACGGTACGGTCGTCGTCGGCGCGAACGACGCGACGCGCGACCGGTTGTTCACGCTCGCCGCCGACGGCACGCCGCGCGCGCTTCCGCTGGCCGACGTCGACGTCAACAGCGGCGCGACCGCCGCGCGTGACGGGACGCTGGCGTTCGTCGGCGTGACGCCGGTTCGTCCGTCCGAGCTGTACGTGCTGCGGCCCACCGCGCGCGTACCGCAACGGCTGACCGGCTACAACGCGGCGGCGGCCAACCGTCGCTTGGGTCGAACGCGCACGGTCACTTGGCGCAGCGCCGACGGCTTCGTCGCCGACGGCGTGCTCACCGCGCCGGTCGACGCCGTGGCGGGACGCAAGTATCCGCTGGTGGTGCTGATCCACGGCGGTCCGACGGCGACGTCGACCGACGGCTTCTCGTCGCTGGCGCAGCTGATGGCGGCGCACGGCTGGTACGTCTTCCAGCCGAATTATCGCGGCAGCAACAACCTCGGCCGCCGCTGGGCGCAGGCGACCGTGCCGCACATCACCAGCGCGCCGGCGCGCGACGTGCTCGACGGCGTCGACGCGGTCGTGAAGCTGGGCGTCGTCGATCCGGCTCGGATCGGCGTGTCGGGCTGGAGCGAGGGAGGCCTGATGACGTCGTGGCTGATTGCGCACGATCATCGCTGGCGCGCGGCGATGTCCGGCGCGGCCGTCAACGACTGGGTCGGCTACGGCGACATGACCGACGCCAAAGACTTCACGCCGTCGTACATCGGCCCGTCGCCGTGGGTCAGCGAGAAGATGCGCGCGCTGTACGAGGCGGAGTCGCCGCTCACCGACGCCGCCGCGGTGAAGACGCCGACGCTGATCATGACCGACGCCGGCGACTACCGCGTCCCAACGCCGCTGTCATACGAGCTCTATCACGCGATTCGCGCCGGCGGAACGCCGGTGGAACTGATGGTCTTTCCAGTGAACGGGCACGGCCCTAGCGATCCCCTGCACCGGCTGCAGCTGACCCATCTCTGGGTGGACTGGTTCGCACGCCACTTCTGAGCGGTCGCAGCCAGGGCCGACCGGTGCACTAGAGAAGGCTCGTCCAACTAGTGAAGAGGATCGACCCATGAAACCTTCTCGAAGCGCTTTTCTGGCCGGCACCGCCGGGGCCGCCGCGGCAACCGTTGCAGCGCCGGCTTTGGCCGCCCTTGCCAGCCCCGCCGACGTCGCTGCCGCGACGCGCGGCATGACGCTGACGTCCCTGCGTGACGGCACGCGCGATCACGTCGGCATTCGCACGTCGCGTGGTATCGTCGACGTCGGCGTCGCGGCGCAAGCCCTCGGTATCGCGAACGCGCCGAAGACCGTCGACGATGTCATCGCCGGACGCGGCGACGTCGCCGCGCTCCCGCGCATCGTCGCCAACGCCCCGGCGGCGGCGATCCGCAGTGAGTCGTCGGTGCAGTACGGGCCCGTCGTCGGCGCACCGTCGAAGATCGTCTGCGTGGGGTTGAACTACCGCGCGCACCTCGCCGAGACCGGCGAGAAGGCGCCGCCGTTCCCGGATCTGTTCAACAAGTACAACACCGCGCTCAACCGCCATAACGGCACGGTGGCCGTATCGCAGGTCCCTGCCACGAACTTCGACTACGAGTCCGAGCTCGTGATGATCGTGGGCAAGACCGCGCGCAGCGTTCCCGAAGCGAGTGCGCTCAGCTACGTCTTCGGATATGCGTGCGGAAACGACTTCACCGCGCGCGACCCGCAGATGCGCGTCTCGCAGTGGATGACCGGCAAGACGCCCGATCAGTTCGCGCCGCTCGGTCCATGGCTGGTCACCGCCGATCAGATTCCGGACCCGCAGACGCTGCAGGTGCAGACGTTCGTGAACGACGAGACCGCTCCGCGCCAGGACATGAACACCTCGCTGATGATCTTCAACTGCGCGCACATCCTGAGCTACACGTCGAGCTTCATCACGCTGCAGCCCGGTGACGTCATCTTCACCGGCACGCCCAGCGGCGTGATCGCCGGTATGCCCAAGGACAAGCAGGTCTGGCTCAAGCCCGGCGACCGCGTCCGCACGGTGATCTCGAAACTGGGCGAGTTGCGCTTCTCGCTGGTCTAGGCGGGCCGGCGAACGTGCGCCGCGACTCCGGACGGTCTCCGCGCCGTCCGGAGCGAAGCGCAACCGCAACGGGCACGTGGCGGAATCGGCAGACGCGCTGGATTTAGGTTCCAGTGGGGCAACCCGTCCGAGTTCGACTCTCGGCGTGCCCAAGAGGGTTCGGCGCTGCGCGCCGAACCCGTGCGTCCTTGACCGTGGGGGTGGGCTTCGGTACACTCCGAGGGTTCGTGCCGGGCGCCTCGAAGCCGGTCCGGCGGTCCGCGGAAGTAGCTCAGTGGTAGAGCATCGCCTTGCCAAGGCGAGGGTCGCGAGTTCAAGTCTCGTCTTCCGCTCCAGTTCGATTATCGACGGCGGGCGGTTGCCCGCCGTCTCCGCTTCCGGAGGTTTCCCGCGCTCGTGTCCTCGACGGTGAAGTCGCTCGACCCCACCCAGGTCGAGCTCGAGATCAGCATTACGCCCGAAGAGTACACCGCTGCGCAGGACGCGGCGTTTCGCGCGCTCGTGCGTAAGGCGAAGATCCCCGGCTTCCGGCCGGGGAAAGTGCCGCGCAAGATCTTCGAGAACGCGTACGGCACCGACGGCATCGTCGACCGCGCGCTCGACGACCTGATCAACCGCAAGTATCCCGCCGCCGTCGAGGAGCACGGCCTGCGGCCTCTCGACCGGCCGACGGTCGAGCTCGTGCCGGCCGAAGAGGGCGAGCCGCCGCGCTTCAAGGCGACCGTCGCGGTGCGCCCCGAGTTCGAGCCCAAGGACTACACCGGGGTCGAGATCACCGACGTGCCCGAGACCGCCGGCGACGAGGACGTCGACCGCGCGCTCGAGCAGATGCGGCGCGACGCGGCCACCCTGGTCCCGGTCGACCGTGCGGCGCGGCTCGGCGACACGGTCGTGATCGACTATGAAGGCAAGATCGACGGCGTCCCGTTCGAGGGCGGCGCCGCTCAGGGCCAGGAGACCGAGCTGCTCGAGGAGCGCTTCATCCCGGGCTTCGCGACGGGCATCGCCGGCATGACCGCTGGGCAAACCAAGGAGGTCGAAGCGACCTTCCCCGACCCGTACCAGAACGCCGATCTGGCCGGCAAGCAGGCCGTGTTCACCATCACGCTTCACGACGTGAAGGAGCCGGAGCTGCCCGAGCTCGACGACGAGCTGGCCAAGCGTGTGTCGCGCTCCCAGACGCTGGCCGACCTGCGCGCCGAGATCGAGCGCCGGCTGGGCGAGACCGTCAAACGCAACGCGCGCCGGCGGATGTCGACCGAACTGCTCGACAAGATCGTCGCGGCGAACGATTTTCCGCTGCCCGAGGTGCTGATCCGGCGCGAGATCGAGGCGCTCATGAACGAGTCGCGGCAGTACATGGCGCGCGCCGGCATCTCGTGGGACGATTACCTCGCCCACGGCGGCAAGAGCGAGGCCGAGCTCGCCGAGGGCTTTCGCGAGGAGGCGGCGCGCCGGGTGAAGACGACGCTGCTGATCGAGGGGATCGCGGCGAAGGAAGGGATCCAAGCGACCCAACAGGACGTCGAAGCGGAGCTGACGGCGCTCTCGGCGCAGTACGGCCAGCCGCGCGAGCGCATCATCGAGGCGTTGCAGTCGAACGTGGCGGCGCTGATCGACGGGATCGTGAGGACCAAGACCATCGACCGACTGATCGAGCAGGCCAAGCGCAGCCCAGCTGCAACTGAAGTCTCGGCGGACTAGGTCTCGGAGGGCGCACATGGGACACCTCGTACCGATGGTCGTCGAGCAGAGCGCGCGCGGTGAGCGCGCGTACGACATCTACTCCCGGCTGCTCAAAGAACGGATCATCTTCGTCCACGGACCGATCGACGACGGGATGGCCTCGCTCGTCATCGCGCAGCTCCTCTTCCTGGAGCGCGAGGATGCCGATAAAGACATAGATATGTACATCAACAGCCCGGGCGGGTCGGTCACCGCGGGGCTCGCGATCTACGACACGATGCAGCTCATCAAGCCCGACGTGGCGACGATCTGCGCGGGCATGGCCGCCTCGATGGCCTCGGTCCTCTTGACCGGCGGCGCCAAGGGCAAGCGGTTCGCCCTGACCTACGCGAAGATCCTGATCCACCAGCCCTGGGTGCAGCAGGTGGGTGGCCAGGCCACCGACATCGAAATCCATGCCCGCGATCTGATCGCGACGCGCCGGTCCCTGGCGGGCATCTACGAACAGACCACCGGGAAGCCGGTCGAACAGGTTCTCAAAGACATCGAACGCGATTACTACATGACGGCGCAAGAAGCGCTCGATTACGGGATCGTGGATCAGATCTTCAGCAAAGACAACCGGGCCGTAGCCACCAACACACCGAGTCTGTAGGTCGACCGCATGTTTCGTTTCGGGGACGAGAAGGGCCAGCTGAAGTGCAGTTTCTGCGGCAAGTCGCAGGAGCAGGTACGGAAGTTGATCGCCGGCCCCGGCGTGTACATCTGCGACGAGTGCATCGAGCTCTGCAACGAGATCATCGAGGAAGAGCTCTACAAGAACGTCGACGAGAACCTGCGGCTGCGGAACATTCCGAAGCCCAAAGAGATCAACCACATCCTCAACCAGTACGTCATCGGCCAAGAGCGGGCCAAGAAGTCGCTGGCGGTTGCGGTCTACAATCACTACAAGCGCGTCAACGCCGGCGGCGCGTCCGGGACGGGCGCCGAAGAAGTCGAGCTGCAGAAGTCCAACATTCTGCTGGTCGGCCCGACCGGCAGCGGCAAGACGTACCTGGCGCAGACGCTGGCCAAGATCCTCGACGTTCCGCTGGCCATGGCCGACGCCACCTCGCTCACCGAGGCCGGCTACGTCGGTGAAGACGTCGAGAACATTCTGCTCAAGCTCATCCAGGCCGCCGACTACGACGTCAAGCGCGCCGAGAAGGGCATCGTCTACATCGACGAGATCGACAAGATCGCGCGCAAGAGCGAGAACCCGTCGATCACCCGCGACGTCAGCGGCGAAGGCGTGCAGCAGGCGCTGCTCAAGATCCTCGAGGGGACGACCGCCAACGTGCCGCCGCAGGGCGGCCGCAAGCACCCGCACCAGGAGTTCATCCAGATCGACACGACCAACGTGCTGTTCATCTGCGGCGGCGCGTTCGACGGTTTGGAGAAGATCATCGAGGCGCGCGTCGCTTCGAACTCGCTGGGCTTCCGCGCGAACCCCGAGACGAAGAAGGAGCGGCTGCACACCAAGATGCTGCAGCAGCTCATGCCCGAGGATCTGCTCAAGTTCGGGCTCATTCCGGAGTTCATCGGACGCCTCCCGATCGTCGTCACGCTCGACGCGCTCGACGAGCTCGCGCTGCGCCGCATTCTGGTCGAGCCGCGCAACGCGCTGGTTCGCCAGTTCCAGAAGATCTTGGGGATGGACGGCGTCGAGCTGACCTTCACCAAAGAAGCGCTGATCGCGATCGCGATCAAGGCCCAGTCGCGCAAGACCGGCGCGCGCGGCCTGCGCTCGATCCTCGAAGAGATCATGCTCGACGTGATGTACGACCTGCCGTCGCTGACCGGCGTCAAGAAGTGCGTCGTCAACAAAGAGGTCGTCGAGAAGCGCGAAGCGCCGACGCTCGTCTTCGCCGAGCGCCCCAAAGACCAGAGCGCTTAAGCTCAGGCGGTCAGTTCGATCCGGCCGTTCGCGTAGACGCGGAACCGGGTGTCGAAGGAGCGCATTCCGTCGGAGCGCTCGACCTTGCTGTGAATGAGCACGTCTTGCGCGCTGCCGTCGCGGCGCGCGCCGCGCGGCGCGGCGACCATCCGGATCAGCGGGAGCGTTCCCGGTGACGGCGGCTCGAGCCGGCCGGCGCGAACGAGGTTGTCGACGATCGCGTTCTGTATGGCGATCGGCAGGGTCCGGAACTCGTCGTCGGATTTCGTCGCGGCGACGGGCGGCGCGGGTTCGGGCCGGTCGTCGACGTAGCGGACGACCGCGTCCCAGTCGTCGGCGGCAATCGCCACGAACGAGCAGAAGTAACGGTACACGCTCCGCTTGGGCGTCGGCACGGTGTCCGATTCGTCGACGCGAACCCGGGTCGGGATCAGCCGCTCGCGCAGCCGGAAGCTGAGCTCGAGCTCACGCTGCGCCAGCTGCAGCGGCGAGACGAAGGCGATCCCCTGCCGCGCGACGCTCGTTCCCAGCACGGGAACCGTCCGGCCGGCGCAGACCGCGTGGCCGTGGAACTTCCCGCGGCGCGCTCCCGCCGCGCCGTTCTCGAACCAGCGCTGCTCGCGTCGGCCGAAGAGCTGGTCGAGAAGCTGCATGCCGCAGCATCATAGCAAGCCGGCGCCGCCCTGCCGCACTTTTCAGGCCCGTGCTGGCCGGAATTTGACAGAGCTCACTGGGGGATCAAGCCGCCGGGGCGGGGCGGGTGCCCAGCGCGGCCGTGATGCGCTGGGAGGCAGCCTCCGGAGTATCGGGCGCATCGACGTGCACGAACATGTGCTTGTACCGGCCGCCGGTCAGATCGATGACCAGGACCTCGTCGTGGCCGGAATAGTCGAAAAACACGACCTCGCCGTGGTACACGAAGGTGCCGGCCATCTTGAGCGAGCCGGCCCCGGTCCCGATCACCTTGAGCGTGTCCCAGAAGCTCGGCGGCTTGGTCGTGCTCGCGCCGGTAACGTTGGCGAGCGGAATGTGGAACGACCCGTGAACGGCCCAGAATACGTCGATCCCCTTGAGCTCGACGCGCAGCGTGTCGCCGTCGATGAGCACCGTTGCCATGACGCTCGCTACCCGAACTTTCGGCGGCGGTTTCGGGGTAGAATCGCGGCCATGGAGACACAGTCGACGTTGACCGTCACGAGCTCCGTCTTTCGCGACGGGCAGACGATTCCACAGAGCGCGGCCTTTCAAGGAATGGGCTGCACCGGCGACAATCAGAGCCCGGATCTGCGCTGGTCGGGAGCGCCGGCGGGGACCAAGTCGTACGCGCTGACGATCTGGGATCCCGACGCACCGACCGGCGTCGGCTTCGTGCATTGGGTGCTGTTCAACATCCCCGGCGACGTCACGTCGCTCGAAGCCGGCGCCGGCGCGCACAAAGGCGCGAAGGTACACGCGACGGCCGGTACGAGCGACTTCGGCATGACGGAGTACGGCGGACCCTGCCCACCGCCCGGCGATTCGCCGCATCACTACCATCTGGTCGTGTACGCGCTCGATATCGAAAAGCTCGAGGGGCTCGACGAAACGACGTCCTACGCGAAGTTCAAGTTCATGTCGCGCGAGCACGTTCTGGCGACCGGCGAGATCGTCGGTTTGTACGCGCGGCCTTCGTCCTAGCAGGCATCGCGAGTAGGGGCGCCGGCGGCGGCGCGCACCTGCGGATCGGGCTCTTCGTCACGCGCCCGTTGCAGGATCGCGTCGGCCCACGGCGTCGCCAGGTCGCAGAGCGCTTCGACCAACGCCAGCCGCACGGCCGTCTCCGAGCCGTCCGCGCGCGCGTCGAGCAGCGCCGGCCAACCCGGCGGCCGCAGCTCCATGTCATTCGCGTCGTGCGGTTCGGCTTGGACCGTCTGCGGCGGGGGTGCCCAGCGCTCGACCGACAGCGCCGCGGACGCCGCGGTCTCGATCGGCGGGGCGAAGGAGACCGTCGCCTCGCGCGACCGGCCGGGCGCGAAGACGGCGATCGCCGTCAGGCCGGTGCCGGCGAATGCGAGCAGCGCCGCGACCGGCGTCAGCACGCGATCGCCCGCAGCGCGAGGTGCTGGTCGATCGCGGTCAACAATGCGGCGCGGGCCTCGTCGAGCGCCGCATCACGGCCACGCGACAGCGCTTCGTCGAACACCGCCAGCGGCAGATCCTCGTACGACGCCAGCATGCCGTCCATCGAGCGCTGGTACGCGCTCGCGGCGGCGTCGACCGGCGCGTCGCGCAACGGTGCGGGGATTGCGGCCAGCAGCGCGCGCAGCGCGACCGGCGCACCGAGCGGCGCGTTCGCGAGCGCGGCGCGACCGGGCTCGGGAGCGCATGCATCGCCGAGCGCAAGAATCGCCTCCCGCAGGCGCGGGTCTTCGAGATCGTCCGCGGCGACGACGAAGCCGGGGATGCGCAGCTTGACGAACAGCCGGTCGAACACGTCGCGCAGTGCGTGTCCGACTTCGTCGAGCTCCGCGTGCGACGCGGGTGCCGCCATGTCGTCGCCGGATTCCGGAAACAGGGCGCGCAGCGCCAGCACGTGGACGACGAGACCGCCGCAGCGCGCACCGTGCAGCAGCCGCGCGACCTCGTCCCAGCGCCGCGGCCGCGGCGCAGCCGGCGCGGTCGCGATCGGTTGAGACTCGTCGTTATCGGCGGTGGATTCCGATTCGTCGCGCTCGGCGATGCGCCGTTGCTCGTTCTCTTGCGGCGGCGGTGGTTGGTTCGGATCGATCGCAGGCGGCAGCGCGCACGCGTCGACGTGATAGGTCAGCTCGGCGGGCCGGGTCGCGAACGTGCCGGCACGGCGCACGCGAACGGCGAGCGGCGTCAGCTCGTAGGTCCGTTCGTCGCCGTCGAGCTCCGCGCACACGCCGATCGAATCGACCGCGTCCCGTTCGACGAGCAGCGACCAGCCGACGGTGACGCGCGTCGCGGCCGGAATTGCGCGCAGCACCAAACCGGTACCGTGCAGCGGGGAGCCGGCGACGCCGTCGAGCAGCGCACAGCCGCCCACCGAGGTCGAGCCGGCGACGTATCGCGCGGCCGCGAGGTCGGGGACGCGAACGGTCAGACGATCGAGCGCGTCGTTGACGTCGACGTCGAGCCGAACAGCGAGCGGCGTGCCGGCGACGACCTCGTCAGGGGCGTGCAGCGCCGCGTGCAGCTCGGGACGCACGAGCTCGGCTGGTGCGTCGTCCGGTTCGGTCGTCGCCATGACCGGTTCGCGAACGGTGAGCGCGAGCTCGGCGCGCGCGAGCTCGCCTTCCGCGTCGGAAGCGACGACGGCAAACGGAAGTCGCGTTCCATCATCGACCGCCTTGCCGACCGAAAGCGAAAGGTCGACCACCGTATAGCTGCCCGACTCGACGGTTCGCCGCATTGGTGCGGCTTCGACGCCGCCGGCGCGCAACAGCCCGACGTCAACCTCCTCGGACCGGTTGCCGGCGTTCACGATGCGCGCACGGATCGTCACCGTCGATCCCGGCGCGACACCGGCCGGGACGTCGAAGGGTTCGACGCGCACGTCGCGATGGTGCACGGTTCGAAACGTTGCTTCGGCGGCGTGGCCGTCGACGCGCACGCCGAGCGTGCCGCCGGGGAATTCGCCGGCGTGGTGCGCGGTGAAGCGGATCTGCACCGTGCTGCGAGCCGGAAGCAGCGCGATGGTGAGCGCACAGGCGCCGCCGCGCCGTTGGAGCCGCGCGACCGGCGGCGCGGCGCGGCGCGCGCGGGTGACGGCGAGCGGAACGCCGCCGACGGCGATGCTTCCTTCCGCCAGCCGCAGGCCGGACGGCAGGTCGATCGATGCGCACACGTCGTGCGCGTGCGCCCAGCCGTCGTTGCGCAGGTCCGCGGTGACTTCGACGCACCGGCGGAACGGCCGCGTGGCGAGCAGCGGCGGCGCGATCAGCGGTCGCAACGAGACGCTGCCGCGCACCGGCAACGCACGGCAGTTCCCGTTGCCCCACCGCACCTCGCCCGTGTCGGCGAGCACAGCCGTCGTCACGTGCTCGACGCGCGCGTCGAAGCCGAGCTCGATCGATTCGCCGGGCTCGAGGCGATCCGCGTCCAGCGTCGCGACCTCGTCGCCGTCCAGCCGCCGGCATCCCGCCGGCGCTGGCAGCCGAACGCGCACGCGCCGCGCCGGTCCGTCGCCCTCGTTCGTGATGACGGCGCGCACGCGAACGGTATCGGCGTCGATCGGTTCAACGAACGTTCCGCTTGCGTCGCCGTCGAGCACCGCACGGCTGCGGACGCGCAATACGCAGACGTTGGTCGCCAACCGGGCGTCGGCGAGCACGAGCGCTGCCTGCAGCGGCAGCTCGGTGCGGTCGTCGAACGGCAGCGCGACGCGCGCGCAGATCGCGGCGACGGCGGCCTCGCCCGGTTCGACCGAAGGCAGCGGAACCTCGGCCTCGCCGAGCGCTTCGAGACCGGCCGGAAGCGTGAACGCGACCGTCCCCGCCGGGCTCGTCAGCGTGCCGACGTTGCGGGTCCGGAAGGTCAGCCGAACCGTATCGCCGGGACGCGCGACCGCCGGTTCGACCGCCAACGCGTGCAAGACCGGCTCGTAACCGCTGCTCATGCCGCCGAGGGTGCCCGGCGGTGGACCGCCGCATGACCGGCGCCGCCGCGCGGACAAGGGCACCGCGCGGGCCCGCTCCGAAGGAGGGGCGCAGATGATCGACCTCTCGACGCTCCGCCGGATCCCGCTGTTCCGGGATTTCTCCGACGAGCAGCTGTCGCAGGTGCTCGCGACGGTCTCCGAGCGCCGGTTTCCCAAGCACCAGTTCGTGGTCCGGGAGGGCGACCCGGGCGACACGTTCTTCGTGATCGCAAGCGGCTCGGTGGCGGTCTGCCGGGTCGGTCCCGACGGACGCGAGACGATCCTGTCGATCCTCAAGGAAGGCGACTTTTTCGGCGAGATGTCGATGTTCGACTCGTCGCTGCGCTCGGCGTCGATCAAGACGCTGACCGACGTCGAGGTCGGTGCGGTGCACCAGGCCGACTTCCTGGGATTGATCGACCGCAACCCGCAGATCGGGCGGCTGCTGGTCATCGAGCTGTCCGAACGCCTGCGCGCCGCCAACGCGCTGATCGCGGCGACGACCTCGCAGGACATCCGCTCGCGCCTCGCCGCGCTGCTGCTCAACCTGTCAGAACAGTTCGGCGAGGCCGTCGCCAACGGAACGCGGATCACGCTGCGC
>Ga0302326_10002201_pt1 | contig 47753 bp, 49 predicted proteins | sample Palsa_T0_3_FD_202264 | JGI IMG/M metagenome (GOLD analysis project Ga0302326, IMG submission 202264) | Peat permafrost microbial communities from Stordalen Mire near Abisko, Sweden - Palsa_T0_3 | ecosystem: Environmental > Terrestrial > Soil > Palsa > Peat permafrost | place: Sweden: Abisko... | reverse complement strand
CGGGCGAGGCTGGGTCGGGCGAAGCTGTGTCGGCCGCGGCTGTGTCGGGCGCGGCCGGGCCAGCTCCTGCCGATGCTTTTGGCCTGCCCGATGCCGCGCGCGGCACGACCGCGTGGCCGTCGGTCGCTGGCACGATCCACCTGACCATGCCGATGCTGGCCTGGCTGGGCGGCGGTCAGCCGGGTGAGGTAGCCGGGCGCGGGCCGGTCGATGCTCAGACGAGCCGCGAGCTTGCTGCGATGCTGGCCGCGAGCTCTGCTACGAGGTGGTGCCTCACGCTGACCGGCCAGGACGGCCGCGCGGTCGCGCACGCCTGCGCTGGCTGCGGTCCGGCTGCAGGCCAGCCGGTTCTGAGCTGGGCAGCCGGACTGCGTAAGAAGCTCAAGCTGCTCGAGACGGGCAGCTGCGGCCACGCTCACGAGTCAGCGTGCTACCAGCCGCCGTCCACGCTCCGGCACCTGATCATGACTCGGCAGCGGACCTGCTCGTTCCCTGGCTGCCGGCGGCCTGCTGTCCGGTGCGATCTTGACCACACCGTTCCGTTCGGCGAGGGCGGCCGGACTTGTGAGTGCAATCTAAGTCCGCTCTGCCGTCGCCACCATCGGGCGAAGCAGGTGCCCGGCTGGCACCTGGAGCAACGGCGGCCAGGTGAGCTGACCTGGCGTCTTCCGAGTGGCCGCAGTTATCAGACTGCCGGCGAACCCTACGCTGCCTGAGACCTTCACTTCCGCAGCCTTCGGCCGCGAGCGAACCGGACAGGCCGAGCCCCTGCATCGGCCTGTCCGGCTTGCGTGTGCTCACTTGCTGTTGCTAGCTGCCGCCGGGTTACGGCAGGTCGCTCGGCTGCTCGCCGTCACGGTTGTATGCGACCACCGACACCACGCCGTCCTCGGACTCCGGAGCCATCAGGACGTCCTGCGTGGCGCCCGTCGCCGGGCTAAACCAGACCACTGAGCTGCTCGGCGTGCACTCGGAGAACTCCTGGACCAGCATCCGGTGGCCGGAGGTTGCGACCACCGCGTTGTTGCCGGCGCTGCCGGGCACGTTCACCGGCGCGACGGAGCCGTTGGAGCGCTGCCGTCCGATGTACCTGACGCCGCACGCTCCCAGTGCCTGGACGTACACCGTCTTGCCAAACCGCCAGGCATCGGTGTCGCCGTAGTCACCATCGCGGCCGTTGCGGACGGCCGTCAGCGCCAGCGGGGGACTGCCGCTCACCGGGACCAGCCAGATCCGCGGCGAGTAGATAGCGGTGTTCGCGACGCAGCTGACCAGCGCGGTGGAGCTGTTCCACCACCGGACCGGCGTGCACCCGCCCAGCTTCGCGGTCGCGCCCGGCACGTGCAGCCGCCGGATGACGCCGCCGGTGTTGCTGACCAGTTCCACGCCCGTGCTGCCGTTGACCACCTCAGTAGTGCCGTCGGCGGAACTCAGCGCGGCGTTGTATCCGCTGCCGCTGATCAGCTGTGCCTGCAGCACCCCGGCCAGGTTGTACCGTGCGATCCCGTGGCCGCTGACCAGGATGTTGGTGCCACTCGGCCGCGTGTACCCGAGCACGAAATCAGTGGCCGACGGCAGCCGGAACGTGCTGACCTTCCCGCTCGCCAGCACAAGCTGATGCAGGGGAGGCCTGCTCCCGCCCTGGTTCTCGAACAGCGCCCTGGTCTTGTCCCCGGACCAGTCGACAAGCTGCCATGGCTGCCTGGTGGCCGCCCACCGGTAGACCTGGTAGCGGCCGCCAGCCGGGTCAACCAGGAAGAGCCAGACGGGACCCGCCGCCTTGGCGCTTGCGGTGGTGAACTCCGCCAGCGCCCAGCCCGATCCGACCAGTCGCCACGGAATCGCGGCACGCGCGCCCACGCGGCCGGCCGGCAGCATCGACAGCGATTCCGCCGCCGTCGCCGTGACCGATCCGGCCTCAGCTCCGAAAGACCGCGAGCCAGCCGTCGCGGCGTTCCCCTCCGCCGTCGCGGCGCTAGCGCCCGCCGTCGCAATCACGCCGCCGGCCAGCGCCGTTGCCGCCACCGCGGCCAGCGCTGCGCCTGCCGTGACCATCAGTCCGCGCCTGCGGCGCCAGTTCGCTGAAAATCCCATCGTTATCGCCCTGCCTTCGCCCCGAGCTGTGTGCGTTGACCGATGATCGCGGCTGTACTACATGGGGAACAAGGGGAGTGCTCCCCAGGTGGGGAGGCCTCCCCAGATGGGGAGCTGGCCGATTGACGGGCTGGGAGGGCTCCCCTAGGGTCCGGTTAGCCCGCATGGGGCGGGCAGGACAGGGATGTCACCGTGCTGTTGATCGTGATGTTCGAGTCGGGGACCTGGCGGGTCAGGCCGGAGCAGGAGTTCACCTTCGGCCGGGCCAGAACCTGCGATGTGGTGCTGCCGCACGACGACCGTGGCGTCTCCAGAAACGCCGGGACCTTCGACTGGCGAGCCGGCCTGTGGTGGCTGACGAACTCCAGCGCATCCTCGATGCTCTACCTGGCCGGTGACCGGGGATTCCGGGCCGACATCCCGCCGGGCATGGCCGTCCCGCTGCAGCAATGGCACGCGAAGGTCCGGGTTGACGGCATCCTGGACAGCTACACGCTCCGGATGCGGCTGCCTGACCTCGATGACCTCGACGGCGAGGAGGATGACGAGCTCGAGCCCGCCGAGACGGCGCCACCCGAGGTGGTGCCCGAGCGCACCGTCACGAGCACGCGGCTGCGGGCACCGCTCAACGATGCCGACCGGCTCGTGCTCGCCGCCCGGTTCGAGGAGTACCTGACCTGGAAGCACTCCGGCGCCGCCTCGCCGCGCAGCGCCAGGGAGGCAGCCGAGCGCATCGGCTGGCAGCCGCACACCGTGGCGAAACGCTGTGAGAACATCCGCAATCGCTACGTCAGGATCGGCGTGCCGGGCCTGCGCGGTCCGCGCGCGCTCGAGGAACTAGCAGCGCTCCTCATCTCCACCGGCGAGCTCACCGGCGACGACCTGCGGCGCCTCCCGGAACGGCCGGTCAGCCCACCAGTGTCTTGACGGCGCTGGTCATCTCGGACAGGGCCTTCTTGGCATCGGCGAAGTACATGCTGGTCTTCGGGTCGACGTAGAGTTCGTTGTCGATGCCGGCGTAGCCGTGTCCCATGGAGCGCTTGATCACGATGATGCTCTTGGCCTGGTCGACGTCCAGGATCGGCATGCCGGAGATCGCGGTGCCGGGCCGGCGCGCAGCCGGGTTCGTCACGTCGTTGGCTCCGATGACCAGGGCGACGTCTGCCCTCGCGAACTCCGGGTTGATCTCGTCCATTTCCTTGAGCAGCGGGTAGGGCACGTTCGCCTCGGCCAGCAGCACGTTCATATGGCCGGGCATGCGGCCTGCGACCGGGTGGATGGCGTAGCTGACCTCGATCCCGTGTGCCTCAAGCACCTCGGCCAGCGCCGCGACCTCGTGCTGGGCCTGGGCGGCCGCCAGGCCGTAGCCCGGCACGATGATGACCTTGGAGGCGTAGGCGAGCTGGATCGCCGCGTCGTCAGCCTGGATGGACTTCACGTCGCCGCCAGGTCCGGCGACCGCCGCCACGTTGTCGCCGGTGCCGAAGCCCCCGACGATGATGTTGCGGATGGACCGGTTCATGGCGTCGGCCATCAGCTTGGTGAGGATGCCGCCGGACGCGCCGACGAGAGCGCCGGCGATGATCATGGCCCAGTTCCCGATGACGAAGCCGGCCATCGCGACCGCGGTGCCGGTGAACGCATTCAGCAGCGAGATGACGACCGGCATGTCCGCGCCGCCGATGGGCATCACCATCGAGACGCCGAAGATCAGCGCGGCCACGACCACGACGGCCAGCAGCGCTGCGCTCGGCGATGCGATGAGGTACGCGCCGAAGCCGACCGCGATGAGGGCGAGCAGGCCGTTCACCAGGCGGGCGCCGGGGAAGGACACCGGCGCCGAGGTGATGACGCCCTGCAGTTTCCCGGCCGCGATGAGCGAGCCGGAGAACGTGACGCCGCCGATGATCACGTCGAGCAGGGTCGTGACCGACGTGGTCGCCGAGACCGACACCCCGGCCCGCATGTAATCGTGGATGCCGACCAGCGCTGCCGCGCCGCCGCCGACCGCGTTGAACATGCTGACCAGCTGCGGCATGGCCGTCATCTGCACGGTCCTGGCCGAGTACAGCCCGGCGGCGCCGCCGATGAGCGCACCCGCTATCAGGACGATCCAGCCGGTGATCGTGATCACGTCACCCTGGATGATGATCGCCAGCGTGGCCGCAATCGCGGTGATCATGCCGGCCACTGACACCTGGTTGCCCCGGCGTGCGGTTGCCGGGTTGTTCATCAGGTGCAGGCCCGCCACGAAGCAGGATGCGGCCAGCACGTACACGAGCGAGATGATCCACTGGAAGGTGCTCATGCTGACTGCCCCTTGCGGTCTGTTCCGCGGGGGGCGGAGCCGTTCGCGTCCGTGCCCGGAGCGGAGCCGTTCGCAGCGCTGGTCACGGCTGCCGCGGCGGCAGCGGCCGGCACCGCTGGCCGGCGGTGGAACATCTTGAGCATCCGGCCCGTCACGACATAGCCGCCGACAACGTTCGCCGCGGCAAAGGCCGCGGCGAGGAACGCGATCACGTAGCCGACCGCGTTATTGGCCGTCACCGCGATGAGCATCGCGCCCGCGAGCACGATCCCGTGGATCGAGTTCGCGGCCGACATCAGTGGCGTATGCAGGGTGGCTGGCACCTTGCTGATGACTTCGAAGCCCACCCAGAGGCTGAGTACGAAGATGGTGACGTCAACGAGCAGAGCCGGGTACGACACGGGTGGCCCCTTCATCGGGATTGGCTGCTGAGGTCTCGGCGGGCGGCGGGGCGGCGGCCTGTGCCAGCGCCGGGTGGACGACGGCGCCGCCTGAGGTCACGATGACGCCTGCCTGCAGCTCATCGGCGGGGTCGAGCGCGAGCTCGCCATCCTTCACCAGGTAGAGCAGCAGGGCGCTGACGTTCCGCGCGTACATGGCCGAGGAGGCTGCGGCCATGCTCGACGGGAGTCCGGACGCGCCGATAACACTGACCCCGGTCTCCGTGACCGTGGTCTCGCCGGGGGTCGAGCCTGCCACGTTCCCGCCCAGATCGCTTGCGCCCATGTCCACGACCACGGATCCGGGCGCCATCGCCTTCAGGGCGTCCTCGGTCACCAGCAGCGGCGGCCGGCGGCCTGGCACCTGAGCGGTCGTGATGACGACATCGTGCCGGGCGATGTGGCCGGCCAGCTCCTCCTGCTGCGCCGTGCGCTCGTCCTCGGTCAGCGCGCGGGCGTAGCCGCCCTCGCCCGAGGCGGAGCCGACGGATGTCAGCTCGATGAACGTGGCGCCGACGGACTCGGCTTCCGTTCTGGTCTCCGGCCGCACGTCATAAGCGCTGACCAGCGCGCCGAGCCGGCGGGCCGTGCCGATCGCCTGGAGCCCGGCCACGCCGGTCCCGAGCACGAGCACTTTCGCCGGGCGGGCTGTCCCGGCGGCGGTGATCAGCAGCGGGAAGAACCGGCCGTACGCCGCGGCCGCGATCAGGGCCGCCTTGTAGCCCGCGATGTTCGCCTGCGACGACAGCACGTCCATCGGCTGAGCCCGCGGCAGCGTCCTCGGGATCATGTCCATGCTCAGCGCCGTCACTCCGGCGCCTGCGAGCGAGGCCGTCAGGTCCGGATCGGCCAGGGGGGCCAGCAGCCCGATGACAACCTGCCCGGCGCGGAACGCAGCGAGGTCGCGCGCATCCGGCTTGCCGACCATGAGCACGATGTCAGCGGCCAGGGCGTCGGCACGGCTGACGACGCTCGCTCCCGCCTCCGCATAGCTGTCATCGGTATGCCAGGCGCCATCGCCGGCACCGGACTCGACGAGCACCTCCAGGCCGGCCGCGCGCAGCTTAACCACGGCCTCCGGAACGAGCGCGACGCGCCGCTCACCAGGCGCGGTCTCCTTGACCACGGATACCTTCATGGACAGACCTCGCTCGGCCGCAGGGCTCACAAAGCGGCCCGTCGCCAGGCCGCGTTACTAAGTATGGACCGTACCGGGAAGTAGCCTCCGGGCGCAGTGACCAAGGGCCTGTCTTGGGACCTCACCGTCCGTGCCGCTGGCCCGGGTTCGCCGGACCTGGCCCGGGGCACCTCAGCCGCGCGCCGTATGGTGGCGGGGGGCCTGAGGAATGACCGGGCAGTGACGCACCAGGGGAGGGCGATGCCTGACTTCTCGCCATCACCGGACGGGCGGACTCTCGCGGCCAGACTGGCAGAGGCTCGTCAGCGGATGGCAGCGCTGGATCTGCCCGGCCCGATCGCAGCCCGCCTGCACCGGCAGTTCATCGCCGTCTGCGACTCGGTCAAGGCAGCCGGCGCGGACGAGGAAGCCGGCGAGCGCCGGCTGGCCGTATTCCTGGCAACTCTGGAGAAAGCAGCCGCCAGAATACCCGGATACCGAAATTCGGCGGACAATTCGTAATCGCGTCTTGCCCTAGCTCGCAGCGCCGCAGGCCGCTATCGGCGGCCCGACACGGGAGCTTTCCTGCGCTGGTATTTGTGCCGTGCGGCTGGATCCCTTAATTTCAGGGCCATCAGAGGTCGCGAGCACGGCTTCCCAGTCCGCGCGACCTCCCGCTTTGGGGGAACCGCAGGAGTGAGGACATGAACAAGCGTGACCTGATCGATGTAATTTCCGGCCGGATGGGCGATAAAAAGACAGCGACCGAGGCGGTAAACGCTGTTCTCGACGCAATTCAGGAAACAGTCGCCAGCGGAGACAAAGTGTCGATTACCGGATTCGGCGTATTCGAGAAGCAGGTCCGGCCGGCGCGCACGGCGCGCAACCCGGCCACCGGTGCGGCCGTCAAGGTGCCCAAGACCTCGGTACCCAAGTTCAGGGCGGGCGCGGACTTCAAGGCCATGGTCAACGGCAAGTAACCGCTGGCCGGCCAGCCGGGGCGCGTCCGCTGCGCTCGCTATCTAGCCTGCGCCCTGGTCCGCGCCCTGGCTGGCGCCCCCGGCCGGGTCCGGTCCTGCCGCGGCCGCTGCCGGGTCGGGTCCCGCCGCTGGCTGGTCAGGACCTGCGGCGGCCGGGTCGGGACCTGCGGCGGCGGGGGCAGTGCGCCGGCCGCGCAGAGTCACCGCGAGCGCTGTCTCGGCCAGGGCGACCACGAACACCGGACCGACGGCGTCCCACACTCCGGGCAGCGATCCGCCGGACGCCTCCAGGTAGGAGTAAAGGAAGAGCAGGATCAGCGCGGCTGTCGCGAGCCCGGTGAGCACGGCCCTGCCCCGGCCGCAGGTCCGGCGGACCCGCAGCGAAACCGCGGCCGCCGGGCCGCCGACGACCACGCAGGCAAACGCTGCACTCTGCATCGCCTCGGCGGCCAGGGCGCCCGCGGACAGCTGAGCATCGGTCGTCCTGATCATGACCGCCAGCAGGGCGGTCGTCACGGGCCACATGGCCGCGACGGTCACGAGCCAGGCCGCTCTGGCCGGCATCCTGATTCGCTGCCTCACGACACTTTCCTCGCTATCGGGTAAATCCGGGCATTGGTGGCGGTGGCTGCACGCCGCGGGCCTCCGCGTGCTCGCGGCGGCCCACCGGTCAGGGTGCCCCCGCGGCGCCGGGACATGCGAGCCGATGTTCATGATCCGGGAGACTTTTACACGCCCTGGGGTGTACAAGTCTCCCGGATCATGAACGCGCAGGCTCCGCTAGCCTCGGCCGCTGGCCGGCGCCCTGCGCGCGCGCAGATACATGATCAGTACGACGAGCAGCACCGCGACTGTTCCCGGCGTTATCGTGCCGACCCAGTCGAAACCGGGGCTCGGCAGGTTCGCCGGCGGGACTGGCAGGCCCAGGCGAGCCGTCATTTGCCGGAGCTGCTCGAGTTGCTGGCGGCTGGGGCCGTGGTTCAGGGCGTGGCCGACAGCGACCGTGGCGCAGCAGAAGGCGGCGGCGCCGGCGGCGAAGGCGAGCCGGGCGGCAAAGACGCGATGGGCTCGTTCCAGGGCAGGGGCGCGCATCGCGGGTGCGCGGTCGCATGGCAGGTCGGCGAGCGGGGCGGTCAGTTCTCTGCCGGTCCGGGCAGAAAGGACCTGCCCGGATCGCTGGTCGAGTTCGTCGGCCGTGATGCGGCCGGCCTGGAACGCCTCGCTTAGCTCCGCGAGCGCCCGGTCGCGGTCGGCGTCGGACACCCGCAGCTCGCCGGACGGATAGTCCCTGATGGGTCTGTCCATGAGGTCGTGCTCCTTCGGCGCTGAGTCCGGGGGAAAGCGCGGCGAGCGGCGCCGACTGGATTCTGGAGCCATGTGCTGGGTGCTAGGCGTCGCGACGGAGGACGACGATGGCGGTCACGGCGATGAGCGCGGCGGCGAGGAGCACGAAGATGCCGGTCTCGATGCCCTGGAATGCCCAGTACCGGCTGGCCGGCTGGTAGCTGATGAACCCGTGGTACCCGCGGCTGGCCAGGCAGGAGGTCAGCTTGAGGTTGGGCTGGAAGGCAAGCGCCCGGCACGTGGCCGGAATCTCGGCGATGGGCACGCCGTTGACTGCCGCTCCGGAAAAGCTGGCCGGGGTGTTCAGCGCGTGGCCACCGGGGCCGATGAGGCCTTGCGCGATCAGCCAGTAGGAGCCGGTGGGATGCCGCCACGCGTGGCCGAACCGGTAGATGACGGTGACCGCGGTCAGGTAATGCGAGCGGAGGTCCTGGCCGATCACCAGGCGCAGGAAGACGAAGACGCCCAGGGTGACGGCGAGGGCGGGCAGGGTGCGGCGGAGGATGGTGCCCGCGGCGATGCCGAGGGCCACGGCGAACACCGCGTAGCCGACGGGGACGATTCCCTGGATGTCGAACTGGCCGGGCTGGAAGTTCTGCTGGTTGAGGGCGTTCGCCGGGCTGGACCACCAGGTGACCAGGGCCGAGACGGCGCCACCCCAGGCCGCGGCGGCAAGGAGGGCCCAGCCGACCTTAGCGGTCAGCCAGCGGCCGCGGGAGATGCTCTGCATCCAGGCGAACTGGCTGGTGCCGGTCTCGAACTCCCTGGCCACCAGCGGCGCGCCCCAGAACAAGCCCAGCAGGCACGGCACCACCACGGTCAGGGTGACCAGCAATGACAGCAGCGGCGTGCCCAGCGTCAGCGTGTTCGCGAGATTGCCGCAGGAATGGCTGACCGTGCACGCGGTGAGGGCGGAGTGATACTGCGACGCCATCTGCAGGCCGGTGATCAGTACCAGGACTGCGAAAGCGACGAGCGCTGCTGCGGCAAAGTACGCCTGGTTGCGGTGCTGGCGCCAGACAAGCCAGGTCATTGGTCTTCTCCAACCGAGGTCAGATGGGCGAACGCTGGCGGGGCGTCCTGGCCCATGTAGCCGAGCACGAGTTCTTCCAGGCTGACGTCGGCTGCCTCGAAGGCGGGGTCGATGACCGGTCCTTTCCGGCGGATGAGCAGCGTGACCTGGCGGGCGGTGCGGACGGCATGCACGAGGGTGTGGTCCCGTTCAATCGCCGTGGTGTCCTTGCGCGGCCCGACCAGGACCTGGTGCTCGGCGAGCAGGGTGTCGATGTCGCCGCACAACTGGACCCTGGATGCTGCCAGCAGGATGAGGTGATCGCAGGTTCGTTCCAGGTCGGCGATCAGGTGCGAGGAGAGCACCGCGGTCAGCCCGCCAGCGGCCACCGCTTCGGCCAGGGTGGCGAGGAACTGCCGCCGGGCCAGCGGGTCCAGTGCCGCGACAGGCTCGTCGAGCAGCAGCAGCCGCGGCCGCTTGCCCAGGCTCAGCATCAGTGCCACCTGGGCCTGCTGGCCCCCGGACAGCGTTCCCACCGCCTGGCCAAGCGGAATGCTCAGGCTTTCCAGCCGCTGCCGCACCGAGGCGCCGTCCCAGCGGGGGTTGAGGCGGGCGCCCATGCGGATGTGATCCTCCGCGGACATCCGCCGGTACAGCGGGATCTCCTGGGCGACGAAGCCGATCTCGGCCAGCAAGGCCAGGTCCCGGCCCGGTGTGGCGCCGAGCACGGCGACCTCACCTGCGGTCGGCGTGGCCAGCCCGGCGAGCAGCCGCAGCAGCGTGGTCTTGCCGGCCCCGTTCGGGCCGATCAGGGCCGATATCCGGCCCTCGGGAACGGTGATAGTGCAATCGGTCAGGGCGGTGCGCTTGCGGTAGTGTTTCGCCAGCCCGCGGGTCGCGATCGCCGGAAGGGCTGCGCTCTGGAAGTCCGTCACGCGGTCTCCTCCTCGGCTGCCGCTCGCAGCGTGATCCGCAGTAGCGATTCAATCGACTCGTCATCCAGTCCGGCCTCACGAGCGCCCCGCACCCACTGGCCCAGGCTGCGGGCAAGCAGCGCATGCGTGCCGGGGGGCGGACCGGGCGGCCGGCCCACCACGAACGTGCCGTGCCCGGCCCGCGGCTCGACCAGGCCCTCCCGTTCAAGGTCGCGGTAGGCCTTCAGCACAGTGTTGGGGTTGACCGCCGTCGCCCCGACGACCTCTCGCACTGTCGGGAGCTTGTCGCCCACGTCCAGCACGCCCATCCGCAGCGCCTGCCGGACCTGCTGCACGATCTGCAGGTATGGCGGCACGACGGAGCGCCCGTCCAGGCGGAAACTGATCACGGTCACATCCTCAAAGTGCTATGACCCTAAGACTTTAAGTACACCATGAGCAGCTGTCAAAAGCCGAGGCGCCGGCGGCCGGACGGATCGTCAGCGGCCTCCGGCCGCCGGCACCGGCACCGGCCCCCGGCCTCCGGCCCGGCCCCGGCTAGCGCAGGCCGGGCCGCTTCTTCAGGGCGGTCTGCAGGAGCCGGTCGATGAGCTGGGGGAACGGCATCCCGCTCACCTCCCACATCTTCTGAAAATAGGACGCGGGGGACAGCCCCGGCATCGTGTTGATCTCGTTGATCAGCACCCGGCCATCGGCGGCGTAGAAGAAGTCCACCCTGGCCAGGCCCTCGCAGGACACCGCCTCGAACGCGGCAGCGCCGAGCCGCCGCACCTCCTCGATGGCGCTGTCCGGGATCGGCGCCGGGATCGCCATCCCGCTGGCGGCGTCCAGGTACTTGGCCTCGAAGTCCCAGAACTCCTCGCCCCCGTCGACCAGCAGCTGGCCCGGCAGGCTGGTGTCCGGCGGGGCGCCGTCGACGCCCTCCAGTACCGAGACTTCCACCTCCACCCCGTCGATCGCGGCCTCGACCAGCACCTTCGGGTCATACTGGCGCGCCGTCGCGATCGCCTCGTGCAGCTGCGCCAGATCGCGCGCCTTGGAAGTGCCGATGCTGGAGCCGCCCCTGGCGGGCTTGACGAACAGCGGCCAGCCGAGGCCGGCGATGTCATCCAGCACCCGCTTCGCCTCGACCGATCCGGCTGCCGCGGCCAGCTCGGCCGCGCTGAAGCCGGGCCAGTCCCGATCCCTGACCACGACGTACGGGCCGACGGGCAGCCCCCTGGCCGCGAACACCAGGTTCATGTACTCCTTGTCCATGCTGACGGCGCTGGCCAGCACGCCTGCTCCGACGTAGCGCACGCCGGCCATCTCCAGCAGCCCCTGGATCGTGCCGTCCTCGCCGTACGGTCCGTGCAGTACCGGCAGGACGACGTCGACTTCGCCGAACAGGTGCGGGATCTCCGCTGGCGCGCTGGCGACCACGCTGCCAGCCGCCGCCACGCCAGCCGCCGCCACCCTGCTCTCGCCCGCGCCTGACCACGGCACGATCTGCGATCCCGGCTCGGCGACCGCCTCGACTGTCGGCAGCTGGCCGCCAGTGACCTGCAGCAGCTCCGGCGCATCGGCCACCTGCACCCAGTTGCCGTCCGTGGTGATGCCGACCGGGATGACCTCGTAGCGGGACCTGTCGATCGCCCCGAGCATGTTGCCGCCACCCATGCAGGACACCTGATGCTCGGGCCCGCGGCCGCCGAATACGACCGCGACCCGGATCTTGCGCTGCTCGCTCACTCGTCCTCCTGTCCCCGTTGCCACTGGCCCGCCGTCACTGCCCCGCTGTTTCTGCCTCGTTGCCGCAGCTGCCTGCCCGCGCCCGCACGTCAGACGCCGTATCGCTCCGGCTTGGCGGACCGGCTGGCCAGGAGCAGTACCGCCTCGCCGATCTCCAGCTCCTCTCGCATGACGCGGGCGATGACCTCGGTGATCGGCATCTCGACGCCATGCTGCCGCGCCAGCTGCAGAACCGGTCCTGATGACTTAACACCTTCCACCGTCTGGGTCGTGCTTGCGAGCACTTCGGAAAGCGGGATGCCGCGGCCGAGCTTTTCCCCGAACGCGCGGTTCCTGGCCAGCGGCGAGCTGCAGCTGGCGACCAGGTCGCCCATGCCGGCCAGCCCGGCGAACGTGTGCTGATCAGCGCCGAGTGCCGCGCCAAGACGGGCGATCTCGGCCAGGCCCCTGGTGATGAGCATCGCGCGGGTGTTGTCGCCGAGGCCCATGCCGACGGCAATCCCGACCGCGATCGAGATCACGTTCTTGACGGCACCGCCGAGCTCGCAGCCGATCACGTCGGGGTTGGTGTAGGGGCGGAAGTACCCGGTGTGGCAGGCCTTCTGCAGCTGCCCGGCGACCGCCTCGTCGGCGCAGGCCGCCACCGTGGCGCAGTACTGCCGGCCGGCGATCTCCGGTGCCAGGTTCGGGCCGGAGATGACCGCGAGACGCTCGGGCCCGGCTCCGGTGATCTCGGCGATCACCTGAGTCATCCGGTCGCCGGTGCCGAGCTCGATGCCTTTCATGAGGCTCACCAGCAGTGCGCCGGGCGGCAGCAGCTCCCGCCAGTCGGTCAGGACCTGGCGCAGCGCCTGCGCCGGCACGGCGACCACGACCAGGTCAGCTCCGGACAGCGCCTCGGCCGGATCGGCGGTGGCCCGCAGCGCGGCCGGAAGCTCAATGCCGGGCAGGTAGCCCGGTGAGGCATGCGTGCTGTTGATGACGTCGGCCAGCTCGGCCCGGCGGCACCACAGCCGCACCGGAGTCCCGGCGTCGCACAGCACCTGGGCGAACGTGGTTCCCCACGATCCGGCCCCGAGCACGGCTGCTCTCACCGCGCGGCCCTCCGGCGGGTCCCCGCCGCTGGTGCGCCGCCGAGCGGATCTGCAGCCTGCATCACGGGCCGGTGGTCCCCGCGGCCGGGCTGTCGCCGGCCCTGTCGGCGCCGTCGGACGTGCTGGCCTCCTGCAGCGAGCGCAGATCCTGCCGCAGCTTCCGCCGGGCGATCGCGGGATGGTAGAACTCGGCCGGCGGCGGCAGCTGGCGCAGCTCGCCGAGCAGCCTGGTCACCTCGGTCATGATCTTGTCGGTCGCTGCGCGCAGCACCCGGTTCGTCAGCCGCTGGCCGGCGAACTCCGACAGGTCGACCGGCGGCCCGGCCACGACCTGGACCGTCTTGCGCGGCAGGAACTTCGGCACGAACTTGCCGTAAGGCAGGATGCGCTGCGCCCCCCAGTGCGCGACCGGGACGACCGGGATGCCGGCCTCGAGTGCCAGCCGGGCCACGCCATTCTTGGCGGCCATGGGCCACTCCTGCGGATCCCGCGTGACCGTCGCCTCGGGATAGAAGATCACGCACGCGTCGTTCCTGGCCGCGAGCTGCGCCGCCTGCTTCAGCACGAGCGCCGCGTCCGACTGGCCGCGGTACACCGGAAGCTGCCCGAGCCGGCTGATCACCGTGCCGAGCACCGGTATCGAGAACAGCGACGACTTGGCGAGGAACACCGGGTACCTGCGGGCGCTGTCGGCGAACAGCGAGATGGCGAAGATGTCCATGTAGGACAGGTGATTGGCCGCGAGGATGACCGGGCCGCTCGCCGGGATGTTCTCCTGGCCGCTCCAGTTCAGCCGCATCATCATCCGGATGCCGGGCCGCAGGATGATCTTCGAGACATTCCGCCAGGCGCCCGAGTAGCTGCCGTCAGCCGGCCTGCGCGCCTTCTTCCCTGCCATCCGTTCCCTCCGGCTCGCGGGCGCCACCTGGCTCGGCGCCTCGATCTGCCTCAGTCTGTCCGGTCCCGCGATGCCGTGTCGAGGCGTCGCGGGAGGATCATATGCATGGCACCCGACGTCGCCCCGCACGCCGCCCGGCCGCAGGCCCTGAGCTGGTCGCTGGTGATCCCCGTCAAGGTACTTGCCCTGGCCAAATCGCGACTCACCGGGCTGGCCGGGCAGCAGCGCTCTGACCTGGCCCTGGCAATGGCGGGGGACACGATCGCGGCGGCTACGCAGGCGGCTACGGTCGCGGTTGTCCTGGTCGTCACTGACGACCCGGACGTCAGCCTGATCGCGGCCGGCCTCGGCGCGCTGGTACTCCCCGATGAGCCTGCAGCCGGCCTGAACCAGGCACTGGCCTACGGCGCCGCCCGAGCGCAAGCATCATGGCCGGAACGAGGCCGTGCGGGGCTGGCCGGTGACGTTCCGTCAGCCAGGCCGGAGGAACTCACGGCGGCGCTGGCTGCCGCGGCCCGGCTCGGCGCGGGATTCGTGCCCGACGCCGACGGCACCGGCACCGTCCTGTATGCGGCGGCCCCCGGCACGCAGTTCCGCCCGCAGTTCGGTCCGGCCTCGCGCGACCGTCACCTGGCAGCAGGGGCGGCCGAGATCGGACCCGGCCGCACCGACAGGAACGGCACGCAGCCGGCGACATCGCTGGCCGGGCTCCGGCGGGATGTGGACACTATCGCGAATCTGCGCGAGGCTGCCGCCCTCGGTCTCGGCCCGCGCACCCGTGCCCTGCTCGCGGCGGACGCGAGCATCCTGGCGTGAGACCGCGGGGCTGGCCGCGGAGGTGGCAGCGCGCCCTAGATGTGCACGATCGGGCAGGTCAGCGTCCTGGTAATGCCCTGGACTCCCTGGATCTGCGCAACGACCATCCGGCCGAGGTCGTCGACGTTGTCCGACTCGGCCCTGACGATCACGTCGTAGGGTCCGGTCACGTCGTCGGCCTGGGTAACGCCGGCGATCTTCCCGATGGCGGAGGCTACCTCTGCTGCCTTCCCGACCTCGGTCTGGACGAGAATGTAAGCCTGCACCATATCGCCCTCCACAATCGTGGTTGTCACCGTAACGCTACCGTAGGAGGGCTCGGTGATCACCAGTGAGTCGACGACCGGGGAGGCTGCTATCACCGTCGCCGATCTCGGCGAGTTCGGCCTCATTGCGGCGATCCGCGCCGAGCTGCCGCCCGACCCGGCCGACGTGCTCGGGGCAGGTGACGATGGCGCGGTTCTGCCCGCGCCTGATGGCCGGGTGGTCGCGAGCACCGACCTGCTGATCGAGGGCCGTCACTTCCGCCGGGACTGGTCGGCCGCCGCTGATGTCGGGGTCAAAGCCGCCGCGCAGAACCTCGCCGACATCGCCGCGATGGGCGCGCACCCGACGGCGCTGCTGTTCGGGCTCGCCATCCCGGCTGACCTGGCCGCGGAGTGGGTCCTGGAGGCCACCAGGGGACTGGCCGCCGAATGCCGGCGTGCTGGTGCCCTGGTCGCTGGCGGCGACGTGACCAGCGCGGACACGATCATGCTGGCCATCACCGCGTTGGGCAGCCTGGCTGGCCTGGCCCCGGTCACCAGGGCCGGGGCCAGGGCCGGCGACGTCATCGCGCTCAGCGGTCCCGTCGGGCAGTCCGCCGCGGGCCTGGCTGTCCTGCAGGCGGGCGGGGCGGGTCCGGCGGGCCAGCCGGGACACTCCGGGCTGGCCGTCCTGGTTGCCGCGCACCTCCGTCCGCAGCCCGACTATCCGGCAGGCCCGCAGGCGGCTGCGGCCGGAGCGACGTCCATGATCGACGTCAGCGACGGGCTGCTTGCCGATCTCGGGCACATCGCGGACGCCAGCGGCGTCTGCCTGAACGTCCGGGCAGACAGCCTGCCGGGCACCGCAGCGCTGGCGGCGGCTGCCTCCGGCCTTGGCACTGACTGGCGCAGGTGGGCGCTGGCCGGGGGCGAGGATCACGCCCTGGCCGCTACCTTCGGGTCGGCAGCGGTGGTTCCGGCGGCCTGGACGGTGATCGGGGAGGTGCGCTCCGGCGCCGGCGTGCTTGTCGATTCGCAGCCCTGGGACGGGACCACGGGCTGGGATCATTTCCGGAGTCCTGGGGTGTAAGCGCACAGGCTGCCAGCCGGTAGCCCGGACAGCACTGGCCGATCACGCGCCCGCTTGATATAACGCCCTTGATGCCTCGCCATCGCAGAGAGCGCGTGCCCCGGTACAGGGCGCAACGGCCGGCCGGGAACCCGGCCCGCCGCGTCCGGGTTCTGCCTGCGGGGGCGCTGGCCAGGACGGGCCGGCAGTCCGCCGGCGCCGACGACCCTGATGGCGCCGATACAGCCCCGCTGCCGGCACTCACCGGCACGCCGGCACCTGCCAGCCCGCAACCTGCACGACTGGACGTCGCCGGCCGGGAGCCCGGCGGCCAGAACCCCGCAGGTCCGGAGTCGGGTCTGCCGGGCCAGGACCGCCGGGACCAGCCCGGACGAGGCAGCTCCCGGCGTGGCGCGGCCCTGCGGCGGCCATCGCGGGGCACGGTGGCCGGCGCTATTCACGGACTTGTCGTCACTCCCTGGTTCGCGGCCGCGACCGGGATTGTCATCGCGGCCTCGCTCTGGCTGTACGCCCCCCGCCCCGAGCTCACCTTCCCGCCCGACGCGATCGGCGCCGTGCACTGCGCCGAGGCCGGCTGTCTGACCGCGGCACCGGAACATAGTCCGGGCTCCCTCGCGACCTCATCCGGGCAGCAGATCGTGCCCGCGAATCCAGCTCGGAGCAGGGGCGCCGTTCACACTGACGTGCATGCTCACCGGCCGTCGGCGGGGCTGACCGTGACCTACGCTGTCGTCTCGAGCCAGCAGGGCCGCTTCAGCGTCGTCATCACCGTGACGAGCCGTCACGCCATCAGGAACTGGACCCTGGCCTTCTCGATGCCCGGCGACCAGATCATCGGCGTGCTCGGTGCCTCCTGGCAGGCGACCGGGTCCGCTAGCGGCATCGCGAGCCCCGGAGGCTCCGCGAGCGCGGGCGGCGGCCAGCCTCCGCAGGGGCCCGGCGGTGGCCGGCCCGGCAGCCCGGCCGGGCACCGGCATGGGCACAGCATCAGTTTCATGGTCACCGGCACCGGGCAGCCTGCTGTTCCCGTCGGCTGCAGCTTTGACCACGCGAGTTGCTCTTTCACCAGCTGACCGCCCGCCTGGAGTCGTCAGCCAGGCCGGACCGCGAAGCCGCTGATCATCGCCCGCAGTGTGGCCGCGACGGCGTCCCTGGTGGCCGTCGGCTCGGCTGAGCTGGCAATCAGCAGGCCTGCCCTGGTCAGCGCACCGAAGAGCAATCGGGCGAGCGTCTGCGGATCGGCGACTGCGAGGACGCCGGCCGCGTTGGCGGCTTCCAGCGCGGCGACGGTGGCGGCGAACGCGTAGCGCTCGTCGAGCTCCGTGAACCGGGCAAGGCCGAGCACGGCTGGCGCGTCGGTGATCACGATCCGCTGTACCTCCGGCTCGAGTACCGCGTCGAGGAAGGCACCGAAGCCGGCCGTCAGCAGCCCGATAGCGTCCGCGGCCTGGCCAGCCGCCTGTAGCGAGGCCTCCATCAGATCGGCGTGCACTTGCTCGAACACGGACTCGAACACGGCCGCTTTCGTCGGAAAGTGGTGGTAGAGCGCGCCCGTGGTGACCCGCGCCTCGCGGGCGATGTCCTCGACCGAGGTGGCGGCGAAGCCGCGGGAGCCGAACAGCCGCCGCCCGGCCGCCACCAGCGCAGCCCTGGTCTGCGCGACCTGCTCGGCGCGCAGCGAGGCGGGCGGATCGGCTGGCGCCGGGCCCGGCGCGCTCTCGGTCATCCCCATTGTCTAGCTCACGACCGGGTCTTGTGCACAGTGGCGCACGGTGACATAGTGATGCTATCTAGAAGATCAACCATATGTTACGGAGGGAAGAAATGCTCAAGGCGATCGAGGCAGTCGAAGCCGACCGCGCAGTCCTGCTTGACATCTGCCGCGGCCTGACCGATGAGCAATGGCAGGCGCCGTCGGGGTGCGCCGGGTGGAGCGTCAAGGATCTGGTCACGCACCTGGGCAACCTGTTCTGGCTGGTCGTCGACGCACAGCAGCTGCCCGACACCACCGGGGTCCCGACGGAGCGCGCGCAGGAGGACGGGGTAGTGGCCAGGCGCGGGCTGTCAGCCGCCGACGTACTCGCCGACTACGAGAAGGTGAGCGACACCGGGCTGACCAAGCTCGCCGAGCTCGCCGCACTCGACTTTGAGCTGCCGCTTGGCGAGGACTTCGGCACCTACTCGACGAAGGTGATCCCGCGTGCCTACGCCTTCGACCACTACACGCACATCCGGGCGGACCTGTTCGCCCCGCGAGGCCCGCTGACCGGTCAGGCGCCGCCGTCGGATGAGCTGCGCGTCGGTCCCGCGCTCGACTGGATCGAGGCGGCGCTGCCGCAGCAGAACCGCTCGGCAGCTGGCGAGTGCACCCTGGAGATTCAGGTCACCGGTACCGGCAGCCGCCGCATCACCTTTGGCTCGGGCCAGGCGATGGCCACGCTCCGCTCCGACGCCCCGGCACTGGTCCGCTGGATCACCGGCCGTGGCAGCTGGGCCGAGCTTGGCGTCGAGGTGGCGGGTGACGAGGCCGCGCTAGCCGCAGCGCGGTCGCTCAAGGTGTTCTGAGCCGTCACGCGGGCTCTGGCTCCCGACCGGCGCCGGGATGATCCCGATCTCCGGCAGGCCGGCGGCCCCATCGCCGGTACCGGCGCCCCGATCTGGCCCGGGCGGCCTCATCCGGCGCGCGTCCGTAGGCTGGGGACATGGTTCCCCATCCGCGGCCGCCCGCACCGCCGCGAGTTCTTGCCATCGCCGGCTCCGATTCCGGCGGCGGGGCCGGAATCCAGGCCGACCTCAAGACCATGCTGGCCCTCGGCGTGCATGGCATGACCGTCATCTGCGCGGTCACGGCCCAGAACTCCGTCGGAGTCCAGGGCTACTGGGAGCTGCCGCCGGAAGCTGTGCGGGCTCAGCTCGACTCGGTGCTCGGCGACATCGGAACGCAGGCCGTCAAGACCGGGATGCTGGCCTCGCCGGTCCTGGTCGCCGCAGTCTGCGACGAGCTGGCCGAGGTCGCGGCGCCGGTCGTGGTTGACCCGGTTGCGATCTCCAAGCACGGTGACAGGCTGCTGTCGGACGGCACGCTGGAGATGGTGCGTGATCGCCTGCTACCGCTGGCGACGATCGTGACGCCGAACCTGCTGGAAGCCGAGCTGCTGACCGGGCAGGCGATCAGCGACGAGGCCGGGATGCTCGAGGCTGCCAGGACGATCATCGCCATGGGGCCGCAGTGGGTGCTGGTGAAGGGCGGTCACCTGGCCGGAAGTCCGGTGGATCTGCTGGTAGACGGCAGCCGGGTGATCCGGTTCCCCGGTGAGCGGATCGATACGGTGCACACGCACGGCACCGGCTGCACCCTGGCCTCGGCGATCGCGTCCAGGCTGGCACTCGGGGACGATGTGCCGGCTGCGGTCAAGGCCGCGAAGGAGTACGTGACCGGCGCGATCGCGGCCGGATTCCCCCTCGGGGCCGGAATCGGGCCAGTCGATCACGGCTGGCAGCTCAGGACTGCCGCGGCCAGCCGCTAGCCGGCTGCGGCCGCCCGTAGGCCCGACCGGCTGAGAAGCCGGACCGGCTGAGAACGCCGAAAAGCCCCGGCTCAGCACCGGGGCGGGGCGGACGGAAGCCTTGCGCTAGCGGGTGACCTTTCCTGCCTTGATGCAGGACGTGCACACGTTCAGCCGACGCGGCGTCTTGCCGACCATGGCACGCACGCGCTGAATATTCGGGTTCCAGCGGCGCGGGGTGCGGCGGTGCGAGTGCGACACGTTATTGCCGAAGCCCGGCCCCTTGCCGCACACATCGCAGACGGAAGCCACGGGATTGCTCCAGTTCGGGAGATAGTCAGACAGATTCTGGCAGGCACATGTCATGCCAGTCGCTGAAGAATATCTGATGAACCGGGTGGCACGCGACTCGGACCGCCACTGCGGCCCCCACTGCGGCTTTCAGCACGGGCGCTTGATGGTACGCGGGTGTGCTGACGGCACCCCGGCCTATCCTGGCGACTGTGACGGCGGAGGTGCGAGCGACGGTGACGAGATCGGGGCACTGGCGTGGCTGTCCAGGCTGATCCGCTCCGGCTGGTAGTCGGCGACAAGGCGGCCAAGCGGCTGGCCTCGGCCTTTGACCTGCACACGGTCGGTGACCTGCTCGGCTACTACCCGCGGCGGTATGACAAAAGGGGCGAGCTGACCGACCTGGCCGGCCTCCGGGAGGGTGACTACGTCACCGTCCAGGCCGAGGTGGCCTCCTCCTCGGTCCGCAGAATGCACAACCGGCCGGGCTCGACGATCTTCGAGGCGATCGTGACCGACGGCCGCGGCAAGCTGACGCTGACCTTCTTCGGCCGCGGCCGGCAGGACTGGCGGCAGCAGGAGCTGAGTCCCGGCGCCCGCGGGCTGTTCTCCGGCCAGGTCTCCAGCTTCCGCGGGAAGCGGCAGCTGACCCATCCGGAGTACGAGCTGCTGGGATCGGAGAACGCCGGGGCCAGGGCAGCCGAGTTCGCGAACGAGCTAATCCCGGTCTACCGGGCCAGTGCCCAGATGCAGTCGTGGAAGATCGCCGACTCGGTCCGCGTCGCGCTGGACGTGCTGGATGTTCCCGATGATCCGCTGCCCGCAGGGCTGCGCGGCCGGCATGGCCTGGTCGGCTTCGGCGACGCGCTGCGCGGCATCCACCGGCCGGTCGACGAGGCCGACATGCACCGGTCCCGGACGAGGCTGAAGTGGGACGAGGCGTTCAGCCTGCAGGTTCTGCTCGCGCAGCGCAGGCTGGCCGCGGCCAGCTACAGCGCGATACCGCGGCCGGAGACGGAAGGCGGCCTGCTCGAGGCCTTCGACGCGATGCTCCCGTTCAAGCTGACCGCCGGCCAGCGGGACGCGGGCGGCATCATCGCGGCGGACCTCGCGCGCGACCATCCGATGCACCGGCTGCTGCAGGGCGAGGTCGGCTCCGGCAAGACGGTGATCGCGCTGCGGGCGATGCTCCAGGTCGTGGACGCGGCCGGCCAGGCCGTCCTGCTCGCACCCACTGAGGTGCTGGCCCAGCAGCATTTCCGGTCCATCTCCAGCCTGCTCGGTCCGCTCGGCATGGCCGGCCAGCTGGGCGGGGCTGACCACGCGACCAGGCTGACCCTGATCACCGGCTCGCTCAGCGCGGCCGCGCGGCGCTCGGCGCTGCTGGCGGCCGCCTCCGGCGAGGCCGGCATCGTTATCGGCACGCATGCGCTGCTCGAGGACCGGGTGCAGTTCGCCGATCTCGGCCTCGTGGTCATTGACGAGCAGCATCGCTTCGGCGTCGAGCAGCGGGATGCGCTGCGCGATAAGGCCGGCGACGGGCGGCCGCACATGCTGGTCATGACCGCCACCCCGATCCCGCGCACCGTCGCCATGACCGTGTTCGGCGACCTGGACGTGTCGACCCTGACCGAGCTGCCGGCCGGCCGGTCGCCGATCAGCACGCACGTGGTGCCCGTCGCTGAGCGGCCGCACTACCTGGCGCGCACCTGGGAGCGGATCAGGGAGGAAGTCGCGGCCGGCCGCCAGGCGTACGTGGTGTGCCCGCGCATCGGCGGTGACGAGCCCGCCGAGTCCGCCGACCTGGTGGACGAGGACGGCACCGCGCCTGCGAGGCCGCCGATCGCGGTTCTTGACCTGGCCGCCGAGCTCAGCTCCGGCCCGCTGGCCGGGCTGCGGCTGGCGATCCTGCACGGCCGGCTGCCCGCCGACGAGAAGGACAAGGTGATGCTCGCCTTCGCCGACGGACTGGTGGATGTCCTGGTCACGACCACCGTCGTCGAGGTTGGCGTGGACGTGCCCAATGCCGTTGTCATGGTGATCATGGACGCGGACCGGTTCGGCGTCTCCCAGCTGCACCAGCTGCGCGGGCGCGTCGGCCGCGGCAGCGACCCCGGACTGTGCCTGCTGGTCACCGAGGCTGCGGAGGCCGCCCCGGCACGCGAGCGGCTGGACGCGGTCGCGAGCACGCTCGACGGCTTCGCCCTGTCCCGCGTTGACCTGGAACAGCGCAGGGAAGGCGATGTGCTGGGCACGGCCCAGGCCGGCCGCAAGTCCAGCCTCCGCCTGCTGCGGCTGCTGCGGGACGAGGACCTGATCGGCCAGGCACGCGAAGAAGCGGTCCTGCTGGTCGACGCCGACCCGGCGCTGGCAGGTGAGCCTGGCCTGGCCGCGGCCGTGCGGGCTCTGGTCGACGCTGAGGAGACCACGTTCCTGGAAAAAGCATGATCAGGCTGGCAGGCAGCCGCCCGCAGACGGCTGCGCGGTGACCAGGATCATCGCCGGCCAGGCCGGCGGCCGGCGGCTGACGACAGCGCCGGGCCGGGCTACCAGGCCCACGGCTGACAGGACCAGGGAAGGCCTGTTCGCTACCGTGACGGCGATCCGGGGCGGGCTCGCCGGGGCGGCCGTGCTTGACCTGTACGCGGGGTCCGGCGCGGTCGGGCTCGAGGCGCTCTCGCGGGGCGCCGCCGACGTCCTGCTGGTCGAGGCCGACAGCCGGGCAGCACGCGTGATCAGGGAGAACATCGCACTAGTCGGGCTGCCAGGTGCCACGCTCGCCACCGACAAGGTCGAGCGACTGCTGGCCCGCGGCCCCGGCGACCAGACTCCGCCGCGCGACTTCGTGTTCGCCGACCCGCCGTACGCGCTCGGCGACGACGAGCTGGCCAGGGTCCTGGCCGCGCTCGCAGGCCGGGGCTGGCTCGCGCCTGGCGCCCTGGTGGCAGTCGAGCGGGCCTCCCGGTCAGGTGCCCCAACCTGGCCAGTAGGGTACGAAACAGACCGAGCCCGCCGGTACGGCGAGGCGACGGTCTGGTACGGTCTCGCCGCAGGTGCACAGCCTGCTGCGATATCCCCGACGGGAGAGTGAACCCGATTGCGGCGCGTCGTCTGCCCTGGCTCTTTCGACCCGGTGACCAACGGTCACATCGACATCATCTCGCGGGCGGCGCAGCTCTACGACGAGGTCGTCGTCGCAGTCGGCGGTAACCCGGCCAAGACAACCCTGTTCACCCCGGCCGAGCGGGTCGAGCTCATCAGGGACGCCACGAAGAAGCTCGGCAACGTGCGCGTCGATGAGTTCGACGGGCTCATCGTCGACTTCTGCCGCCACAATGACATTTCTGCCATCGTCAAGGGCCTGCGAGCCGTCACTGATTTCGATTACGAGATGCAGATGGCACAGATGAACTACAGCCAGGCTGGCGTGGAGACGCTGTTTATGACGACGAACCCGCTGTACGCGTTCCTGTCGTCGAGCCTGGTGAAGGAGTTCTGCAAGTTCGGCGGCGACGTGAGCGGGCTCGTGCCGGCCACCGTACTTGAACGGCTGAACAGCCGCCTGGCTGAATCCTGACCGCAGGCGGCCTGGTCGCAGGCCTGCTGGGATCGCCCTGGTTAAGTTGGGATTACCGCAGGCCAGCCAGTATCATTGGCGGGCGTCTTGCCATCACCGCTCTCCGTCATGCCAGTAAGCACAGACCTGCCGCCATGCCACATACTCCGACCAAGCACCCCAGAGGCCTGGATCTCCGTAATCCGCTGGTGTTCGACACCAGGGACCTCGGGCCAGGGGTGGAACGTACCCTGACGCAGACAGTTCCGGCGCCCGAGCACCTGGGCGTCGAGCTCGCCAGGATCCCGGCTGGTGCCGATCTGGACCTGGAGATCCAGTTCGAGGGGGTCACGGAGGGCGTGCTGGTGACGGCGTCAGTGACCGGGCCGGTGGCTGGCGAGTGCGCGCGGTGCCTGGAGCCGGTCGCCTCGGTGATCACGGTACGGTTTCAGGAACTGTTCGTGCTGGCCGGTGACGACCAGCTGGAGGAGCCGGACGCAGATGACAGCTACCGGCTGGACGGTAGCGGACTGCTGGACCTGGAGCCTGCGCTGCGCGACGCGGTTGTGCTTGAACTGCCGCTGGCGCCGCTCTGCGGCGAGGACTGCGAAGGGCTGTGCGCAGAGTGCGGAGCACGGCTGGCTGATGCCGAGCCCGGCCACAGCCACGAGCAGCGCGGCGAGATGTGGGCGCTGCTGAAGGACTTTCGGGCGGACCATCCGGCCGGCGAGGAGCCGGCCGGACCGCGCGGGGAAGATGTACCGGACGGGAACGCCGGACCGGCCAGAACGACGCACCGGACGGACGCCGTGCCGGGACAGGCAAAGGAGCAGTGAAGTGGCAGTACCCAAGCGGAAGATGTCGCGCAGCAACACCAGGTCGCGGCGGGCGCAGTGGAAGGCCACCGCGCCGCAACTCATGACGTGCCCGAACTGCCGCGAGCCGAAGCTCCCGCATACCGCGTGCCCGGCCTGCGGGACCTACAACCGCCGGCAGGTCATCACGCCGTCCTGACACGCTGTAACGCGTCGGCGCGGCTGTCTTCTCCAGCGCCGAGGACGCTGACGCCGCGGGAAGGAGCGTGGCGGGAAGGGACGGGCTGGTGACCGAGACACCTGCAGACAGAGCGACCGTAGCTAATGGCCGGCCGTCTGGCCCGGCTGGCCAGAACGAGGCTCTGCTGCGGGCGCTGCAGGTGCCGGTCGGCCCGGAACTGCTGGAGCGCGCGCTCATGCACCGCTCCTTTGCCTACGAGAACGGCGGGCTCCCGACCAACGAGCGACTGGAGTTCCTCGGCGACTCGGTGCTCGGGCTGATCGTGACCGACACGCTGTTCCGCTCGTACCCGGACCTGCCGGAAGGCCAGCTCGCCAAGCTCCGCGCCGCGGTTGTCAATATGCGCGCGCTGGCCGGGGTCGCCCGCGGCCTCGACCTCGGCGCGTACGTCCGCCTGGGGAAGGGTGAGGAGGGCACTGGCGGCCGGGACAAGTCCTCGATTCTGGCCGACACGCTCGAGGCTGTCATTGGCGCTGTCTACCTCGACCAGGGACTGACGGCAGCGGACGGTCTCGTGCACCGGCTTTTCGACCCGGTCATTGCGTTGTCCGCCCGGCTCGGGGCCGGGCTGGACTGGAAGACCTCGCTGCAGGAGCTAACCGCGGCCGAGATTCTCGGCGTGCCGGAGTATCACGTCGAGGAGAGCGGGCCCGATCACCAGAAGTCGTTCCGCGCTTTCGTCCGGATCGGCGCCCAGACCTACGGCGAGGGCGCGGGCCGGTCGAAGAAGGAAGCGGAGCAGCAGGCCGCCGAGGCAGCCTGGAACGCGATCAGCGAGCGGCTCGCGGCCGATCCCGCGAACGCCGCCAGCCCGGCGAGTACGGCTGGCCCGGTGGGTGCGCGCGGGTCCGCGGATGCTGCCTCCGGCGCCGGGCACCGGGCAGGCAGCAACGGCGCGGCTGGCCGCCCTGGCACGTCCGGCCAGACCGACCGGACCTAGAGTGCCCGAGCTGCCTGAGGTCGAGGTAGTCCGGCGCGGGCTGGAGCAGTTCGTCGTCGGCCGCCAGATCGAGACCGTCGAGGTCCTGCACCCGCGCGCCGTCCGCAGGCACCCGGGCGGACCCGCCGATTTCGCTGCCAGGCTGGCCGGCCGCACGGTCGACGGCGCCCGGAGGCGGGGCAAGTACCTGTGGCTGCCAGTCGGCGACGACGCGCTGCTGGCGCATCTAGGCATGAGCGGGCAGCTTCTGGTCGGGCCGCCGCACGATCCGCTGTCGCCGCACGTCCGGGTCCGCTTCACCTTCGCTGACGGCGGCGCCGACCTGCGCTTCACCGACCAGCGGACGTTCGGGCACCTGCTGGTCGCCGCGGACGGCGCGGAATTGCCGCCGGTCATCGCGCACATCGCGCCCGACCCGCTGGAGGACGCGTTCGATCTGGCCCGGCTGACCACGCGGATGCGGGCCAGGAAGACGGGGATCAAGCGGGCGCTGCTCGATCAGTCGCTGGTGAGCGGCATCGGCAACATCTACGCGGACGAGGCGCTGTGGCGGGCGAAGCTGCACTGGGCGCGGGCCACGGACCGGCTGCGGCCGGCCGAGATCGCCGTCTTGATGGGAGCGGTTTCCGAGGTCTTCGCCGAGGCGCTGAAAGACGGCGGCACCAGCTTCGACAGCCTGTACGTCAACGTGAACGGCGAGAGCGGGTACTTCGACCGGTCGCTGAATGTCTACGGCCGGGCCAGCGGGCCGTGCCCGCGGTGCGGCGCGCTGATCCGCCGGGATCCGTTCATGAACCGCTCGTCCTACAGCTGCCCGGTGTGCCAGCCGCGGCCGCGGAACGGCCGCTGGTGACGGCACCTGCCGCCGCCCGGATGACCGCGTGGGTCGAGGGCCGGGTTCAGGGTGTCGGCTTCCGCTGGTGGGTCAGGTGCCATGCGCTGGAGCTCGGCCTGACCGGATTCGCCGAGAACCTGACGGACGGCCGGGTCAAGGTCGTGGCCGAGGGGGCCACGGACCGCTGCCACGACCTGCTCGCACTGCTGGAAGGCAGCGCGGCCTCGACCACAGGCGCGGCCACGGCGACAGGCGCGGCGGCGGCCAGAGGCAGGCCGGGCCGGGTGACCCGGGTCGTGCATCGCTGGGCCGGCGCGACCGGCGATATGTTCGGCTTCCGCGAGCGCTGATCTCCGCGCGTAGCGGTCACTGCCCTTTGCATCCGTTACGTCATCCGCAAAGCGAACTTATCCTCCCGTTTCGGGCGGCAAAAACGCTGAAACAGATGCAAAGTCCTGCGGCTGGCGCGTCAGCCGCCAATTGACTACGGATTGTGACAGCAGATCGACTGGCCGTTCATAATCGGAGGGGGCGGGTGGAATGGTCTGGGCGCGCTTGTGACATAGTGACCGCGGGGGGAGGGAGTGCAACGTGTCCGCCTGTCCGGGCTGTTTCCGCTGATCAGTACCGGTCCTGGTCGCGGCCCAAGATCGGTCCGCTGACCTGCATGATCGGCAAACTTGACCGATTACCCTTGACGGTGGGACCATAGAAGTGTTAACCAGCGCGTAGCCATGTCCGGCGTCTGCGCGCGTGCCCACTCTGGTCACTCAGTGTGGAGGACCCTACACAATGGCAAAGGCTCTACTCGGCCACGTCGGCGGGCCGGATCCCCGCTTGGTCTCAGAGATGCGCCGCCTGCAGCAACGAGTACGCGACCTGGAAGCCGAGCTTGCCCGGCTTCAGGACGAGAACGATGTGCTTGTCGCTTCTGTCGGCCACGACCTGCTGGTTCCAGTCCGCGAGCCTGCGCTCACCTAACAGTGCGCCAGGCGCCAACCGTCAGTTGAGGGACGCTCGCGAGCGTCCCTCTTCGGCTTTTCCGCCGTAGTTCAGGCCAGCAGCAGCCCGGTGCGTTCGGGCTGCGCCCGCCTGTGCGGGTCACCTCGGCATCGGTTTCGGCGACCGCACAGGAACGCGGCCGCCGGCCGCCGGCCGGCGACCCGAGTGGGTACCGGGGATGCGCCCGGCGACGCGACCATCCGCAGTTCGCTCAGCGCCTGAATGCGCGAGCGCGGGGATGCCTCACGGTAGGGTGCGAACCACGGTGGCGCGCGGCGTGGCTTGGTCCGACCGCTTGCGGCCAGGGGCTGGGGAGGAGTCAGCAGGTGTACCTGAAGACCCTGACCCTGCGCGGATTCAAGTCGTTCGCGTCCGCGACCACCATGCGCTTCGAGCCGGGCATTACCTGCATCGTCGGGCCGAACGGCTCCGGCAAATCGAACGTGGTGGACGCCTTCTCCTGGGTGATGGGCGAGCAGGGCGTCAAGCCGCTGCGCGGCGGCAAGATGGAGGACGTTGTCTTCGCCGGCACCGCGGGCCGCCCCGCGCTCGGCCGCGCCGAGGTAACCCTCACCATCGACAACAGCGACGGCGCACTGCCGATCGACTACTCCGAGGTCACCATCAGCCGGCTGCTCTTCCGGTCCGGCCAGAGCGAGTACGCCATCAACGGCGATCAGTGCCGTCTGCTGGATATTGCCGAGCTGCTCTCCGACACCGGCCTCGGCCGGGAGATGCACGTGATCGTCGGCCAGGGCCAGCTCGACGAGGTGCTCAATGCCGGGCCGGACGCCCGGCGCGCGCTGATCGAAGAGGCCGCCGGCGTGCTCAAGCACCGCCGCCGCAAGGAGAAGGCGGTCCGCAAGCTCGACGCGATGCAGGCCAACCTGACCCGGCTGGTCGACCTGACCGGCGAGCTCGGCCGCCGGCTGAAGCCGCTGGGCAGGCAGGCGGAGATTGCCCGCCGCGCGGCCGTCATCCAGGCCGATCTGCGCGACGCGAAGCTCCGCCTCCTCGCCGACGAGTACACGACCCTCGAGGCCGAGCTCATCAGGGACCAGACCGACGAGACCGCGGCGGCGCAGCTGCGCGCCACGCTGGAGGTCGCGCTCGCGCAGGCGCGCGACGCCGAGGCCGCGCTTGAGCTGGCCGAGCAGCAGCACGCGCCGCGCCTCACGTCAGCGCAGGAGGCGTTCTTCGCGCTGTCCGGCCTGGCCGAGCGGATGCGCGGGGCAGCGAATCTGGCCGCCGAGCGGCAGCGGCACCTGTCGGCGCCCGAGCCGCAGCGCGCTGGCCGCGACCCCGAGGAGCTGGAGGCTGAGGCCGCCGAGCTGCGCACCCAGGAGCGGGAGCTGGCTGAGCGGCTGTCCGCAGCGCGGCAGCAGCTGACGATCGCCGTGGCCGCGCGGACAAAGGCGGAGAACGCGCTGGCTGACAACGAGCGGCGGCTCGCGGCGGATGCCAAGGCGGCCGCCCAGCGCGCGGACCTGCTCGCGCGGCTGCGCAGCCAGGCGGAATCCGCGACCAGCCGCGCGGCGGCGGCCGAGGAGGAAGCCGGGCGGCTTGGCGAGGCGCAGGCTCAGGCGCGGGCCCGCGCGGAGCAGGCCCAGCTGGAGTACGCCGCGCTGCAGGACCTGGTGTCCGGCCGCGAGGAGGGACGCGCGGACCTGACGGCCGGGCACGAGCACGCGACCGCGGCGCTGACGGCCGCGTCGGCGACGGTCAGCCAGCTGCGCACGGCCGAGCACGAGGCCAGCGATCAGCGCGCGGCCCTGCGCGCGCGGCTGCAGGCACTGACCGAGGCCGTCACCAGCGGTGCGGATGCGGCCGATGTGCTGCTGGCTGGTCCCGGCGCGTTCGCCGGCGTACTCGGCCCGCTCGCGCAGCTGCTGACCGTCGCTGACGGCGCGCAGGAAGCCATCGCGGCAGCCCTCGGCGCGGCAGCGGGTTCTGTCGTCGTCGCCGGCCTCGATGCGGCCGTCGACATCCTGGCCGCACTGCGTCGCCAGGAAGCCGGCCGGGCCGGGCTGGTCATTGCCTCCGGGGCAGGCCCGGCGTCCCGGCTGCCGGAGGATCTGGGCGCCCTCGCGGCTGACGGCGTCCCGGGCTCGGTTTCCCACGCGCTTGACCTGGTGACCGTGCCGGACGAGCTGAGCGGCGCGGTTACGGAGCTGCTGGGCAATGTCGTGGTCGTCGCTACTCTCGCCGACGGCCTGCGGGTGCTGCGCGCTGACCCGCGGCTGCGGGTGGTCACCAGGGACGGTGACGCGCTCGGCGCCCACTGGGCCAGGGGCGGCGCGGCAGGGGAGCAGAGCCTGCTGAGCCTGCGCGCGGCCGCCAGCCAGGCCGCGTCGCAGCTCAGCGAGGCCGAGGCCCGGTGCCAGCGGGCCGAGCGGCAGCTCGCGGCAGCGCTGGATGACGAGGAGCAGGCCCGGCAGGTGCTGGCGGAAGCTGCGGCCGGCCTCCAGCAGGCCGATGCTGCGGCCGCCGAGACCTCCGGCAAGCTGGGCTCGCTGGCCGGGCGGGCGAGGGCGGCCAGGGACGAGGTGGGGCGGCTGACCGCTGCTATCGCAGCGGCAGAGAAGTCCCGTCAGCAGAGCCTGGCCCAGGTAAGCGAGGCCAGGGCGAGGCTGGCCGGGGAGGAAGCCAGGCTGGCCGAGGCCGGCGCGAGCACTTCCGGCGGGAACGAGGCCAGCCTCGACTCAGCCGACGGCAGTGAGCCGGCCGGGCGGCAGCAGCTCGCCGACGACGCGGTCGCCGCGCGGGGTGCTGAGATGGAGGCCAGGCTCGAGGTCCGGACCGTCGAGGAGCGGCAGCGGGCGATCTCCGGCCGCGCGGACGCGCTGGCCTCGGCGGCAGTCGCGGAGCGGCAGGCGGCCGGCCGGGCACTGGCGCGGGCCGAGCGGCGCGCCGCCGGGGCGCTGATTGCCAGCGCGGTCGCCGAGGGCGCCAGGATCGCGCTGGCCAGGATCGAGCTGTCCGCCGCTGCTGCCGACGCCGACCGGCAGGAGGCCGAGGAGGCGCATAAGGGCAGGGACGGCGAGCTGAAGGCTGTCCGCGCCCGCATCCGGGATGCCTCCGACGAGCTGGAGAAGGTCGTGGACAGCGCCCACGGCGCGCAGATCGCCCGCGCCACCAGGCAGCTGCAGCTGGAGCAGATCGCGGCGCGGGCGCTGGAGGAGTTCGCTACCGAGGCGGACGTTCTCGTCGCCGAGTACGGCCCGGGCGTCATGGTTCCCGGTACCGACGAGGGCCAGCTGGCCGTGGCCTACGACCGCGAGGCGCAGGAACGGCGCGCCCAGCAGGCTCAGCGTCAGCTTGATCAGCTGGGCAAGGTTAACCCGCTGGCGCTGGAGGAGTTCGCCGCACTGGAGGAGCGCCACGCTTTCCTGGTCGCGCAGCTGGAGGACCTGAAGAAGACCCGGCGGGATCTGCTCACCGTCATCAGGGAAGTCGACGAGCGGGTGCAGCAGGTCTTCACCTCCGCCTACGCCGACATCGCGGCCGAGTTCGAGTCGATCATCAGCCGCCTGTTCCCCGGCGGCGACGGCCGGCTGGTGCTGACCGACCCGGACGACATGCTGACCACCGGGATCGACATCGAGGCCCGTCCGCCGGGCAAGAAGGTCAAGCGGATGTCGCTGCTGTCGGGCGGCGAGCGGTCGATGACCGCGATCGCCTTCCTGATCGCCATCTTCCGGGCCAGGCCGTCGCCGTTCTACGTCCTGGACGAGGTCGAGGCCGCGCTTGACGACACCAACCTGCAGCGCCTGCTGGAGATCCTGGCCGAGCTGCGCGACGTCTCCCAGCTGATCATCGTGACGCACCAGAAGCGGACGATGGAGGTTGCCGACACGCTGTACGGGATCAGCATGCAGGGCGACGGCGTGTCCAGCGTGATCAGCCAGCGGCTGCGCGAGCGAGAGACAGTCTGACACCGGCCTTGCCGCCGGCGGCCTGAGCGGCCGGCTGGCGAGTTAACTCGCCGGTGTCTGTCAGACTGGTTGCGCCATGGTTGAAGATCTCCTTATTGCTCTGGGCGCGGTCATCGTTGTCGGCGGCGGTACTGCCGGCCTCGTTCCCTATTTCAGGCGCCGCAGGTCGCTGCCGCCCGGCGGTCAGCCGCAGGGCCGGGCCGGCACCCTGGAACGGGACGCGCAGGGCACCGGTCAGGCCGGCACCGGGACGATCGCGCCGCCTGAGCCCGCCGTTGCCCAGGCACCGCCTGACCTCGTCGCGCCGCCAGAGAAGGCACCGGAACGGCTGGTTGAGAAGCCGCCGCCATCGGCGGGCCGGCTTGCCCGGCTGCGCGGCAGGCTGGCCAGGTCGCACACCGCGATCGGCTCGGTACTGCTGAATCTCATCTCCTCCGGGCGGCTGGACGAGCAGTCCTGGGAGGACATGGAAGACACGCTGATCGGCGCGGACATGGGCGTCGGCCCCGCCCGCGAGCTGGTCGAGGAGCTCAGGACCCAGGTCAAGGTCGCGGGCACCAGCGATCCGGCGGAGGTCAGGGACCTGCTGCGGGGCGACCTGATCGCCATGATCAACCCGGAGCTGGACCGGACGCTGCACCTGGACCGGCACGGTGACCGGCCGTCGGTGGTCCTGATTGTCGGGGTCAACGGCACCGGCAAGACCACCACCTGCGGCAAGCTCGCCCGGGTGCTCGTCGGTGACGGCAAGTCGGTCGTGCTCGGCGCCGCGGACACGTTCCGCGCCGCGGCCGCGGACCAGCTGCAGACCTGGGGTGACCGGGTCGGCGCTCAGGTCGTGCGCTCGGACCGGGAGGGCGCGGATCCGGCCAGCGTCGCGTTCGAGGCCGTCAGCGTCGGCATCGCCGAGGGCGTGGACACGGTGATCGTGGACACGGCCGGGCGCCTTCACACCAAGACCGGGCTGATGGACGAGCTCGGCAAGATCAAGCGCGTGATCGAGAAACACGGCTCGGTGGACGAGGTTCTGCTCGTCCTGGACGCGACGACTGGCCAGAACGGACTGCGACAGGCGCGCGTGTTCGCGGAGGTCGTCGACATCACCGGGATCATCCTGACCAAGCTCGACGGGACGGCCAAGGGCGGCATCGTGATTCAGGTGCAGCGGGAACTCGGAGTGCCGGTCAAGCTCGTCGGGCTCGGCGAGGGACCGGACGATCTCGCGTTCTTCGACCCCGAGGTCTTCGTCGACGCCATCCTCGGCGACTAGCTCAGCCGGCTGGCGGCTGTGCGGGCTGGCGGCTGTGCGGGCTGGCGGCGGTGCGGCTGGCGGCTGTGCGAGTCGCAGGTTCGCGGGCGGCAGAGCCTGACCCGTGGCTTTGCTGCTACTTGCGCTGTTACCGGCCGGACGTCCTGATCCGCGCAACTGCGTAGGCCAAGTGCTTGTTTTCAGGCCTGGTTTGGTGCGATTTCGCTGCTTGAACAGACCCGAAGACAATGATAAGGATATTTGAGATTTGCATTTTGCAAAGGACTGACTGGTCCGGCTATGCGTTTTATGCTGGTTTCAGGATTCGCTGGCCCGCAGGAATTCCGACGCTGCCGGGCCGGCTCAAGCGCTGCGGCGCGAGCACGCAGGGCGGGGAACCGAAGGGAGCTAGTTGTATCCCTGGCGCTCGGGAGCGTGCCCCACGGTCGCTGCCTGTGAGACGCACATCGCATTAGCGGCAGCCAAGCAGGCGGTCCGGCCTGATCCCGCAGTGCGCTGCGCGGTGGCGGGATGACGCCGATGGCACGACGCTCCGATGCGCACGCTCCGAGCGGCTATGACGTGCCGTCGGCGGGCGGCCCGATCGAGCGGGCGGCGGAGCGCCGCACTTTACCCTGGTGGCGGCTGCGGACCTGGCGCAAGGACCTGGACGCGCTGACCAGGCTGCGCGACGGCCTGCGCGCAATGGAACCGGAGTCAGCCGAGGATGACGACGGGGAAGGCGCCACCCGACAGCCGGCGGCGACCCTGTCCGCCCCGGTGCTGACCGAGGTCGCCCTGTCTGGCGAAACGCTGTCTGGCGAGGCTCTGCCCGGCGGCACCCTGACCGAGCGCGACCTGGCGGACCTGGCCGGGCCGGACCTGCCTGACGCGGGCGACGCGACAGCGGGGGATCCGGCCGCGGGTAAGGCCACAGCGGGCGGCCCGGCGGCGCCGGCGGCCGCGGCATCCGGCGCAGCGCAGCCCGCGGCTGCCGCGAGCACCGGCCCTGATCCGGCCATCGTGGCGATCCGGGATACCTTCGCGCATGTCGCCAGCGCCGGGGACGAGGGCGTTGCCTACTTCTACGCGTGGCTCTTCCTGCGCCGCCCTGAACTGCGTGAGCTGTTCCCGCCCGCGATGGACGAGCAGCGGGACCGGCTGTTCCGTGCGCTCGGCCGCATCGTCGAGAGCCTCAGCACGCCTGACGAGATGGCCAGCTACCTGTCGCAGCTGGGCCGTGACCACCGCAAGTACGGCGTCGACCCGGAGATGTACGACGCGGTCGGCGAAGCGCTCATCGCGACGCTGCGGGCGTTCGCGCAGTCGGCGTTCACGGCAGAGGCTGAGGAAGCCTGGACGCAGACCTTCGCGGCGGCCGCGGCGCTGATGATCCGGGCGTCCGAGGAGGATGCCGCGCTGGCGCCGCCGTTCTGGACGGCCGAGGTCGTCTCGGTCGAGAACCGGCGGCACGACATCGCCGTGCTCACGCTCGCGCCGGACCGGGTGCTGCCGTACGAGGCCGGGCAGCACCTGACGCTGCAGACGGACCGCTGGCCGCGCGTCTGGCGCCCGTACTCGATCGCCTGCCGCCCGCGCGACGACGGGCTGATCAGCCTGCACGTGAAGGCAGTGCCGGGAGGCTGGGTCAGCAACGCGCTCGTGCACCACACCGAGCCCGGCGACGAGCTGACACTCGGACCGGCGCTCGGCACCATGACGCTCCAGCACGCGGCGGACAGGGATCTGCTTTGCGTCGCGGGCGGCACCGGTCTCGCGCCGGTCAAGGCCATCATCGAGCAGGTCATCCGGGAGTCCGCGTCCCGGCAGCGGACGATCTACCTGTTCTACGGCGCCAGGAAGCGGGACGACCTGTACGACATGAAGGAGCTGTGGCGGCTGACCGACGCCTACCACGGCCTGCAGCTCACCCCGGTGACCTCCGACGATCCGGCCTTCAACGGCATGCAGGGCAACGTCGGCCGGGTGGCGGCGCGCTACATGCCGCACCGCGACTGCGAGGCCTACGTGGCCGGACCGCCCGACATGGTCCGGGAGACGATCCGGGTGCTGGCCAGGGCCGGGACGCCGCGCGAGCGGATTCACTACGACGACGCGCTGCTGGCCGGAAGGCCGCGCGTCGGCAGCGGTACCTGAGCGCCGGCTACACCGGGCAGCCAGTGCCGCCCGGACGGCGGGCGAATCGCGGCGACTGGTCGAAGTCCTCGTAGTAGCGGTGGAACACCGGCGTGGTGGACGAGGCCGCCGGCGGCACGATCCAGGTCCAGTCGGCAGGGCAGGCGCGGCCCTGCCGTTCCTCGAGCTCCAGGTGCTTGAGGAACCGGACGGATTCAGTGTGGTGATCGGTGATCGTGACGCCGGACGCGCCGAACGAGTGCAGGACGGCGACATTGAGCTCGGTGACCGCCCGGTCCTTCCACAGCGTCCGGTCGCTGGCGGTGCTGAGACCCATCCGGGCCGCGATCTCGGGCAGCTGGTTGTACCGGCCGGTGTCGCCGAGATCGCGGGACCCGATCTCGGTCCCCAGGTACCAGCCGTTGAACGGCGCCGCGGGGTACCGGATGCCGCCGGCCTCCAGGTACATGTCGCTGATGACCGGAACCGCGTACCAGCGCAGCCCGAGTTCGGCGAACCAGTCCAGGTCCGGGTGCTGTAACGGCACCTCGAGCACGGCGTCCGCGGGTACCTCATGCCAGGACGGCCGCTCGCCGGCCGCCGCGACGAGCAGCGGCAGCACATCGAACCGGCCGCGGTCGGGGCCGGGCCGCCAGCCCAGCTGGCGGGCGAGCCGGGTGGCCGGCACGCCCGCCGGGTCCCCGGTGACCGTCCCGTCCGCGTTCTCATAGCCCGCGTAGCTGACCAGCTGGGGACTCAGGATGCGCGGACCCGGCCGGCCGGGTGCGTCCGGCGCGAACACGGTGATCACCGGCCTGATCCGCCCGCTGTTGGTCGCCGTGCGCAGGTGCTCGAACGACTCCGCGGCCACGTCGGCGGCAGTTCGCACCTGGCGGCGGTCGCGCACCCGCAGGCTGCGCCAGTACAGCCGGCCGATGCAGCGCGCGCTGTTGCGCCAGGCGACCTGCCCGGCGAAGGTCAGCTCGGCCGCGGTGTGCCGGTAGGTGCCGTGCGTGCCGATCTCCCCGCGCACCTGCTCGATGCGGTCTCTCAGCGACCCGGCCTCGGGGTGCTCGGCGTGGAACAGCGCGAGGAACTCCCCGGCCCTGGCGAGCAGATCCGGGCCGGGTTCGGAGGCAGGCCCGTGGTTCCGGCCCTCCGGCCGCAGCCCGACGAGATCGGCCAGGGTGCCCGGGTGCGTTCCCGGCCCTGATGCGCCTGTGCTGCCTGCGGGCGCGGTGAGCCGCACGCCAGCCGGCGCGGCGTCAGCCCGGCCCTGACCCGCGGCATCGGCATGCCGCCCGGTTAGCTCACACGGCACGGAAGCAGCGAGGGCTGTGAGGTCGGCCGCGCGGCCCGGTCTCCTGCTCCGCGCCGGCGAGCGCGATGTCAGCGGCCAGCGAGGGTCGAAGATGTTGCGCTTCCGGCTCGCCCCCACCAATACCTCCGTGTGGCAGCTTGTCAGAAAATCTCAACATCAAGAACGTTACGTTCCGTTCGTGGCCCCGACAAGATGCAATTGGCCTCGTGCATTCGTCAGGTGCCGGCCGGTTGCCGTGGCCGCCGCCCGGCAGCATGCGGGGTTCCCCCCGGCAACCCGATAGCCTTGGACCAGCAACCGGGTCATCTGGGAGGACGGCAGCCCGACGTGTTCGAGACACTTTCCGATCGGCTCAATCAGGTTTTCTCCTCGCTGCGCGGGCGGGGGCGGCTGTCCCAGGCTGACATCGACGCCACCTGCCGGGAGATTCGGATCGCCCTGCTTGAGGCCGACGTCGCACTGCCCGTGGTCCGCGAGTTCATGTCCAGGGTCAGGGAACGCGCCAGCGGGGCGGAGGTCTCCGAGGCGCTCAACCCGGCCCAGCAGGTCATCAAGATCGTCAACGAGGAACTGGTTGCGATCCTCGGCGGCGAGGCCAGGCGGCTGCGGTTCGCCAAGGTGCCCCCCACGGTGATCATGCTCGCGGGCCTGCAGGGCTCCGGCAAGACCACGCTGGCGGCCAAGCTGGCACTCTGGCTGAAGTCGCAGAACAACACCCCGCTGCTGGTCGCGGCTGACATGCAGCGCCCGAACGCCGTGCAGCAGCTGCAGGTGCTCGGCGACCGGGCCGGCGTGCCGGTGTTCGCGGCCTTCCCCGGCAGCGGCGTGGGCGATCCGGTCCAGGCAGCCAGCCTCGGCATCATCGAGGCACAGCACAAGCTGCACAACGTTGTCATCATCGACACCGCGGGCCGCCTCGGCATCGACGAGGAGATGATGCGGCAGGCCGCCGACATCCGGGATGCGACCGACCCGGACGAGATCCTGTTCGTAGTCGACGCCATGATCGGCCAGGACGCGGTTTCGACCGCCCAGTCCTTCCTCGACGGGGTCGGCTACGACGGCGTGGTGCTGACCAAGCTCGACGGTGATGCCCGCGGCGGCGCGGCGCTGTCCATCGCGCAGCTGACCGGCAGGCCGGTGATGTTCGCGTCCACCGGCGAGAAGCTGGAGGACTTCGACGTCTTCCACCCGGACCGGATGGCCTCCCGGATCCTGGACCTCGGCGACGTCCTGACGCTTATCGAGCAGGCCGAGCGCACGTTCGACCAGGACCAGGCCGCCTCGATGGCCGGAAAGCTGGCCTCCGGCGAGGGCTTCACGCTGGAGGACTTCGTCGAGCAGCTGGCGATGGTCCGCAAGCTCGGCCCGATCGGCAACCTGCTCGGCATGCTGCCGGGAGCGGCGCAGAACCGGGACGCGCTGAGCCAGATCAACGACAAGGACCTCGACCGGGCCGCCGCGATCGTCAACTCGATGACGGTCGAGGAGCGGCGCAACCCGAAGGTTCTCAACGGCTCGCGCCGCGCCCGGATCGCGGCAGGCTCGGGAGTGACGGTCGGCGAGGTCAACCAGCTCATCGTCCGGTTCCTCGAGGGCCAGAAGATGATGCGCCAGATGATGGGCAGCATGCCCGGCATGGGCGGGCCGCGCCGGCAGAGCAAGACCAGGAACAAGGCGAAGAAAAAGGGCAAGGGCGGCGGCCGGCCGGCGGGCGCGGGCCGCGGCGCCCAGCAGACCGCCAAGCAGGCGCTGGAGCAGCTGGCCAGCATGGATCCTGGCGCGGGCACTGACAACGGCGGCGGCAGCCCGGCCTCGCTGCCCGGCCTCGGCTCGCTGCCGGGTCTCGGCGGCAACGGATCGCTCCAGCTGCCCAACCTGCCGGGCGGCCGGGGCGGGCAGCCTGATCTGCCCGCGGCGTTCCGCGGAAGGCAGAGCAAGAAGGGGCGCTAGCCGCTGTCCGGACTCGTGATTACGCTCAGGCGGGGCTCGTCTGGCACAATGTGATGGCTATGCTCGGTCTCGCGAGACCCTCTCTAGCTCGCTGAGCCGGCAACCATCTGGGCAGCCTGCATCCGGTCCTCACCCGGACGGCGACCTGCCCGACACCAATTCGCTGGGAGAAGACCACAGCCGTGGCTGTCAAGATCAAGCTGAAGCGCATGGGCAAGATCCGCGCGCCGTACTACCGGATCATCATCGCCGACGCCCGCACCAAGCGGGACGGCCGCGCGATCGAGGAGATCGGCAAGTACCACCCGAAGTCCGAGCCGTCCTTCATCGAGGTCGACTCCGAGCGCGCCCAGCACTGGCTGTCCGTTGGCGCGCAGCCGACTGACCCCGTCAGGAAGATCCTCGAGATTACCGGCGACTGGCAGAAGTTCAAGGGCCTGCCGGGCACAGAGGGCACCCTGCGGACCGCTGAGCCGAAGGCGGACAAGAAGGTCGCGTTCGCCGCGGCTGCCGCCGAGTCGCTCGCTGACAGCGGAGCCAAGTCCAAGCCCAAGGGCAAGGCCGCCGACGCCAAGGCCAGCGGGGACGCTAAGGCCAGCGACGCCAAGGCGGGCGGTGACGCTAAGGCCGGCGGGGACGCGAAGGCCGGCGGCAAGTCCGGCGCGGCCAAGGCCGAGAAGGCCCCGGCCAGGTCCAGGAAGCCGGCTGAGGCACCCGCCGCCGCTGCGCCTGCTGAGGCTGCCGCTCCGGCGGAGACCGAGGCTGCGGCTCCGGCCGAGGCTGCGGCTCCGGCCGAGGCTGAGGCACCCGCCGCTGAGAAGGCCGCTGGCGAGCCCGCTGCTGACACGGCTGCTGCTGACACGGGCGCTGCCGACGCTGCTGCCGACGCTGCTGCCGACGCTGCTGCTGTCGACGCCGCGCAGACGGCCGAGGCCGCTGCGGCCGCGCGTGCTGAGGCTGCGGCAGACGAGACGGACGGAAGCGGAGCCTGACATGCTCGAGGAGGCCCTGGAGCATCTGGTCAAGGGCATCGTCGAGCATCCGGACGACGTCCAGGTCGGCAGCCGCGGACTGCGGCGAGGGCGCGTGCTTGAGGTGCGCGTGCACCCCGACGATCTCGGCAAGGTCATCGGCCGCGGCGGTCGCACCGCCCGGGCCCTGCGGACCGTGATCGGCTCGCTGGCCGGCAACAGCTACGTCCGCGTCGACCTGCTGGATGCCGACGAGGTCCGCTAGCTGTCATGCAATTGGTGGTCGGGCGCATCTCGCGACCGCACGGCGTTCGCGGCGAACTCGCCGTCGACGTGCGGACGGACGATCCGGAACTGCGGCTTGCCGCGGGTGCCGTGCTGACGACGGAGCCCGCGGCGGCCGGGCCGCTCACCATCGCGCGGACGCGGTGGCACTCGGGCCGGCTGCTGGTGCAGTTCGAGGGTTGTGATGACCGGAACGACGCCGATGAGCTTCGCGGCGTCCTGCTGCTCGTGGATTCCGGGGAGCTCGAGGACCCCGCCGATCCGGACGAGTTTCGTGATCATCAGCTCATCGGGCTTACCGTGCTGACCGTAAGCGGCGAGGACGTCGGAACTGTCGCTGACGTCCTGCACTACGGCCAGGATCTGCTGGTCGTCGCAGGAACCGGGAAGCGAGCGGGAGCCGAGATCATGGTTCCGTTCGTGTCGGCCATCGTGCCCGAGGTCGACCTGGCGGCCGGCCAGCTGCACATCGATCCGCCGGCTGGCCTGCTTGACCCGCAGGACGCGCTGTAGGGGGCGCCGGTGCGCATCGACATCATCACGATCTTTCCCGACTACTTCGGTCCGCTGAGCGTGTCGCTGATCGGCAAGGCGGCCGAGCGGGGCGAGATCAGCTTCGGCGTGCATGACCTGCGGGACTGGACGCATGACGTTCATCACACCGTGGACGACTCCCCGTTCGGCGGCGGCCCGGGCATGGTGATGAAGCCCGAGCCGTGGGGTGACGCGCTGGACGCGGTCGCCGCCGGCGGCGACCCGCTGCTGGTCATCCCGACGCCGGCCGGCCTGCCGTTCACTCAGGAGCACGCGGCCAGGTACGCGAGGGAGCCCTGGCTGGTCTTTGCCTGCGGACGGTACGAGGGCATCGACGGCCGGGTGGCCGACGAGGCCAGGTCCCGGATGCGGGTGGAGGAGGTCAGCATCGGGGATTACGTGCTGGCCGGAGGCGAGCCGGCCGTCCTGGTGATGACCGAGGCTGTCTGCAGGCTGCTGCCCGGCGTGCTCGGCAACGCCGAGTCGGCGGTCCAGGACTCGTTCGGCTTCGACGGCGGCTTGTCCGGCGGCCCCGTGGCCGGCCTGGTCGAAGGCCCCGCCTACACCCGGCCGCGCGTCTGGCGCGGACGGGAGGTGCCGCCCGTGCTGCTATCGGGTGATCACGGCGCGATCGAGAGGTGGCGGCGGGACAGCGCCCTGGTCCGGACCGCGCGTAACCGGCCGGATCTCGTGTCCAGGCTTGTATCCTGGCCAGCGCCGGACGGTACCGGCTCCGGGCCGGGCCAGCTTGACGACCACGACCGGGCCGTACTATCGGAGGCTGGCTTTCCGGTTACCGGCGAAGATGTGGCACACTGAAAGGACTGCCCCGCCGCTGGCCTAGTCGCCGGGGGGCTGCCGGGCACGTTACAGACCGATCCAGCGCGTTCGCAGGCGTGCGCTGATGACGATTGAGGAAACCGCAGCGATGCACACCGCGATTGCCGAGCTTGAGCAGGCGCAGGTCCGATCCGATATTCCGGACTTCCGGCCTGGCGACACCCTGAAGGTGCACGTCAAGGTGACGGAAGGCAACCGCTCGCGGATCCAGGTCTTCCAGGGCGTCGTGATCCGCCGCCAGGGCGGCAGCGCCCGCGAGACGTTTACCGTGCGTAAGGTCAGCTACGGCGTGGGCGTGGAGCGGACGTTCCCTGTGCACACGCCGGCCATTGACAAGATCGAGGTTGTCACCCGCGGCCGGGTCCGGCGCGCGAAGCTGTACTACCTGCGCGAGCTGCGCGGCAAGGCTGCCCGGATCAGGGAGCGCCGCGAGGTCACGCCCGCCAAGTAGCTCGTCCGCATGCCCGGTCTGCGTGTGGGCTGCCGTCCGGGTGAGTTCGGCTTGCTAGCGGCTGCCTGGCCCGGTAGCTGCCCGGCGCGGGCCGGCTCTCCACGCAAAGGTGGCCTGAATGCCCGGTGCCAGCGCAGCTAGCGGCAGGTCCTGATGCCCGGCGGTGACGGGCTCGGGCCGGCCGACTCGGAGCTACCGCCCGGGACGCCGCGATATGCCGCCGACATGGGTGCTGGTCAGCTCGGAACCGGCGCGCCGTTCGGCTCCGCCGGGCCGCCGGGGACGCCAGGCACTGCTGCCGCACCAGAGCCTCCTGCCACGCGACGGTCGCGCAGTGCGGCGGGCGGCGGCCACAGCGGCCAGCCGCCTGATCGACGCGGGCGGCGTGCGGCCAAACCGAACCGGTCGCTGGTGCGCGAGCTGCCGCTGCTGGTGATCGTGGCGCTCGTCATCGCGATGATCATCAAGTCGTTCGTGGTCCAGGCGTTCGTCATCCCGACTGGCTCCATGCAGAACACGCTGGGGATCAACGACAAGATCCTGGTGAACAAGCTCGTCTACCACTTCCGGCCGATCCACGCCGGCGACATCGTCGTCTTCGACGGTGACGGGAGCTGGAACGCGCCCGTGCCCGCCTCGTCCGGGACTTCCAGTCCTCTCGTCCGCGCCTACGACGACACCCTGCGCAAGGTCTTCGACTCGGTCGGCGGGCTGTTTGGCACGCCCATCGGCCAGACTGACTACGTCAAGCGGGTCATCGGCGTGCCGGGTGACCATGTCGTCTGCTGCAATGCCCAGGGCCTGATCACCATCAACGGCGTGCCGCTGCGGGAGCAGTCTTACCTGTATCCGGGTGACAAGTCGGACAGCCATCCGGCAGGCATTCCCGCCCAGTTCAACGTCACGGTGCCCGCCGGGTACCTGTGGGTCCTCGGTGACCACCGCAGCATCTCCGATGACTCGCGCGGGCACGAGGCAGATCCGGGTAACGGAATGGTGCCGGAAAACAAGGTCATCGGCCGCGCATTCGTCATCGTCTGGCCGCCGGGACGGTGGCGGATCCTGCCGATCCCGTCGACGTTCGATCAGCCTGGCGTCGCCCCGCATAGCGCGGCTGCCGCGGCGCCGGCACTGCGGAGTGCGCCAACGCTGGCCACGGCACCGCTTGCCCGCCCGGCGGCTCCGTACCTGCCCGCGGCGGCCGGACTGGTCATGGCCGTCCCGGTCACCTGGCTCCGCCGTCGCCGGGTACTGCGGCGAGCCGCGAGGCGCCGGGGGCGGTCAGCCCGGTGAGCCCCGGCAAGGTGCAGGATGCCGCTGCCAGACGCGGCGCATGACCGGATTACCAGCGGATTGCCCGCTTCAGCCGGACAGGCAGACGGAAGCTCACACATTGCGCTCACTCAGGCACGCGCGCGCGCAGGCTGTCCTGACGCTAGCGTCTAGGGCCTGGTCCCGGCGATAGGCTCAGGTCAATGATGAACGACGAGCAGAGCGGGCCGGACCGGCTGGCCAGGTCCGGGTCGCCTGATCTGGGCGGGGCGCCCGGGCAGGACGGCCGCACGGCCGGATTCCGCGGCACGCCGGACGGGGACGATACCGGCGGCAGGGGCGCCACTGCTCAGCCAGCCCCGCCCGGCGGCAGCACTGCCAGGCCGGGCAAGCCGGCCAGGAAGCGCGGCAGCATCTGGCTCGAGATTCCCATTCTGTTTGCCGTCGCGCTCGTGATTGCGCTGGTGATCAAGACCTTCGTGGTGCAGCCGTTCTTCATCCCGTCGGCTTCCATGGAAGACACGCTCATAGTTGGCGACAAGGTGCTGGTCAACAAGCTCGTCTATCACTTCCGCAGCATTGAGCCGGGCGACATCATCGTCTTCAACGGCGCCGGCTCCTGGGACCCGGCGCCGCCCGCCAGCCCGCCAGCCCATAACCCGTTCGTGCGGGCCTACGACGCCACGCTCGCGCCGGTGTTCCACTCCATCGCCGGCATATTCGGCACTCCGGTTGGCCAGACGGACTACATCAAGCGGGTCATCGGCGTACCCGGTGACGACGTCGCGTGCTGCAACACCCGCGGTCAGATCACCGTGAACGGCGTCGCGCTGCAGGAGTCGTCGTACCTCTATCCCGGCGCGGCGCCGTCCGTGATCCGGTTCAACAAGGTCGTTCCGCCCGGCCGGCTGTGGGTCATGGGTGACAACAGAGCTGTCTCCTATGACTCCCGGCTGCACCGGAACGACCCGGGCAACGGCACGATTCCGGAGAACCAGGTGATCGGGCGGGCCTTCGTGATCGTCTGGCCGCCCAGTCGCTGGCGCATTCTGCCGATCCCGTCGACGTTCGATCAGCCCGGGATCGACAAGCGAGGCTCAGCGGCCCTTTCGCCGTCGGCCGTCCCCGCCCCCGCCTCCGCGGCGCAGATCCTGGGGGCCAGGGTCCAGCCGGGAGCGCCCTATGTGCCGCTGGCGGCCGGCGTCATCGGCGCGGTTCCGCTGACCTGGCTGCAGCGCCGGGCGAGGCGGCGCCTGGTGTCGACTCTGCGGGCCAGGCGCGGCAAGCGGGGCGGGTGATCGCCGTGGCCGCAGAGGAGCGCCGGTCGGCCCGCTACACGCCGCGACGGAGCTCGGGACTGAGCGCCTACGAGCGTGTCCTCAGCCGGGCCGGGCTTGCCCCGGTGGCGGGCGTTGACGAGGCGGGCCGGGGCGCGTGCGCAGGTCCCCTGGTGGTGGCTGCCGTCGTGCTGAAGGCCTCACGGATCGCCCGGCTGACGGAACTGGCCGATTCCAAGGCTCTGACCGCCAAGGCGCGCAATGCGGCATATAGTCAGATAATGGACGCAGCTGACGACTTCAGCGTCATCACGATCCCGTCGTCCGAGATCGACCGCCTGGGCCTGCATGTCTGCAATGTGGCAGGCATGCGCCGGGCGCTGGCCGCGCTGGCGGGGGATCCTGGCTATGTGCTGACGGATGGCTTCCCGGTTCGCGGGCTGCGAGCGCCTGCCCTGGCCATGTGGAAGGGCGACCAGGTGGCGGCCTGCGTGGCTGCCGCGTCGGTTGTGGCGAAGGTCACCAGGGACGCAATGATGGGCGAACTGGACGAAACCTTCCCGGTCTACGGATTTGCGAGGCACAAGGGCTACTCGACTCGCAGCCACATGCGCGCGCTGGACGAGCATGGTCCGTGCCCGCAGCACCGGATGTCCTTCGTCAACGTCCGCGGCCGCATTCCGGCTGGTGACGACGAAGGCCTCGAGAACTCCGAGGACGCGAACTCGTGCTACCCGTCCGGCAGTGGGCAGAATGGCCCTATCGTTGACGTCATCGATGAGCATGGCTGGCCGACGGCAGGCCTCGCGGCGATGGCCCGCGGCGCCTGATCGGAGGGGAGAACATGAGCGCGGAGGATCTCGAGAAGTACGAGACCGAGATGGAGCTCCAGCTCTACCGCGAGTACCGGGATGTCGTCGGCCTGTTCACCCACGTGGTGGAGACCGAGCGCCGGTTCTATCTCACGAACCAGGTGGAGCTCAACGTCCGCCAGGCTGAGAACGGCGAGGTCTTCTTCGAAGTCACCATGCAGGACGCGTGGGTGTGGGACATGTACCGGCCGGCGCGTTTTGTGAAGAACGTGCGTGTTGTCACCTTCAAGGACGTCAACGTCGAGGAGCTGGCAAAGAGCGACCTGGAGATCCCCGACCCGAAGTAGCGCTGGCCTGCTTCAGCGGCGTCGGCGTGATCCGCTGAGCAGACGGGGCTGACAGGCGCGGTCCCGTTGTCCACCGGCCGTCGCGCGGCCTGTGCGGCCGTCCACAGCCCGCCCGGCCACCGGGCGGCAGGCCCGTTACCTCCGGCAGCCTGACTGCCGGAGGTGGTGCAGATGCTGGCGAAAGACGCACTGGGTCAGCAAGGCGAGCAATTAGCGGCGGACTTTCTGGCCGAGGCTGGCCTGGAGGTGCTCGGACGGAACTGGCGCTGCCGTCAGGGCGAGATCGACATCGTGGCCCGTGACGGCCGGACCCTGGTCATCTGCGAGGTCAAGACCAGGTCCGGCGTCCGGTTCGGCACTCCGGTCGAGGCGATCACCAGGCAGAAGGCGCGCCGGCTGCGCCAGCTGGCTGTTGCCTGGGTGACGGCTCAGGGCCTGTTCTTCGCGGAGATCCGGATTGATGCCATCGGCATCCTGCTCACCGCGCCGGGGGAGTTCCGCATCGAGCACCTGCGCGGGGTGGGCTAGATGGCGCTGGCCCGGACCCACGCGATCGCCCTGGCCGGGGTGCACGGCCATGTGGTGGAGATCGAGGCGGACATCGAGAACGGGCTGGTCGCCCTCCTGCTCGTCGGCCTGCCTGACACTGCGCTGCGGGAGGCGCGGGACCGGATCAGGGCGGCGATCATCAACAGCCGCCAGTCCTGGCCGCAGCGCCGCATCACCGTCGGCCTGTCGCCGGCCAGCCTGCCCAAGCGGGGCAGCGGATTCGATGTCGCCATCGCCGCGGCCATCCTGGCTGCCGACGGCGCGCTGCCCGGGGAGAGCCTCGCCGGGACGGTGTTCCTGGGCGAGCTCGGTCTCGACGGCAGGATCCGCGCCGTGCCAGGCGTTCTCCCGTCAGTCGCCGCCGCCGCGGCTGCCGGATTCCGCCGGGTCGTGGTGCCGCCGCAGAACGCTGCGGAGGCGGCCCTGGTGCCGTCGATGCAGGTCGTCTCCGCGCCCACCCTGGGCTCGCTGATCGAGTGGCTGCGCGACGGGGGCCGGGCCCGTGGCGGCACCGCCGGCACCGGCTCGGCCCGGAGCCCTGGCCGTGCCGGGGTGGTCGAGGTCGTCGAATCGGGCGCTGGCCTGACTCCGCCCTCCGGCGGCACTGCGGCCGACGAGCCGATGCGAGACCTGGCGGATGTTGTCGGCCAGCCGGTTGCGCGGCGGGCGGCGGAGATCTGTGCCGCCGGCGGCCATCACATGCTGCTGCTCGGGCCGCCGGGCGTCGGCAAGACGCTGCTGGCCGAGCGGCTTCCGACGATCATGCCGCCCCTTGAGCCGGCGGCGGCGCTGGAGGTCAGCGCCATCCACTCGGTCGCCGGGACGCTCAGGCCGGATCGTCCCCTGCTGACCGAGCCGCCCTTCTGCGCCCCTCATCACACCGCCACCAAGGCCGCCATCGTCGGCGGCGGAAGCGGCATCATCCGGCCGGGCGCCGCGTCCCTGGCTCACCACGGCTGCCTGTTCCTGGACGAGGCGCCAGAGTTCGATCGCGACGTCCTGGACGCTCTGCGCCAGCCGCTCGAGGCAGGCGAGGTCGTAGTCGCCCGGTCGGGTCAGACCGCGCGTTTCCCGGCCCGGTTTACCCTGCTGCTGGCCGCGAACCCGTGCCCGTGTGCCCGCATGGCCGCGACGGGCGCCGCCTGCACCTGCACGCCCCTCGTACGGCGCAGGTACCTGGCGCGGCTGTCGGGGCCGCTGCTGGACAGGGTCGACGTGAAGGTGGGGCTGCTGCCGGTCGGACGCGCCGAGCTGCTGAGCGACCGGCAGCTGGCCGAGCCGAGCGCCACGGTGGCAGCGCGGGTGCTCCAGGCTCGGCTGCGGGCGGGCCGGCGCCTGCGCGACACCCGGTGGCGGCTCAACGGCGAGATCCCCGGAAGCGAGCTGCGCCGCCGCTTCCGTCCCGAGCCCGCTGCACTCGGCCCCCTTGAGCAGGCCATGGACCGCGGCCAGGTCAGCGCCCGCGGTGCCGACCGGATCATCCGGATGTCGTGGACGCTCGCCGACCTGGCCGGCCGCTCCCGGCCGGGGCAGGCCGAGGTGGCCTCAGCGCTCGGCCTGTGGCTGGGAGCAGTGCTGTGATCCCCGACGCGGACCGGCGGGCCAGGGTCGCGCTGAGCTTCCTTGCCTCGCCGGGCGACCCGGTCCTGGGCGCGGCACTGCGGACAATCCCGGCTGCCGAGCTGCTCGCGGTGATTACCGGCACCCGCAGCGACGGCAGCGTCGCGCTCACCGATACGCCGCTGGATCCAGGGCTGGCCCGCGCAGTCAGCAGGTGGCGGGACAGGCTTGGCGAGGTTCCGGGTGTCGCCAGGCTCGCCGCGTGGGAGCAGAGCGGTCTGCGGCTGGTTATGCCAGGTGACGCGGAGTGGCCGTCCCAGCTCGATGACCTCGGCGATGCCCGGCCGGTGCTGCTGTGGCTGCGCGGCACCGGAGACCTGCGGCTCGCCTGCGTCCGCTCGGTGTCCATGGTCGGCGCTCGGGCGGCAACCGGCTACGGCAACCACGTCGCCATCGAGATGGCGGCCGCACTCTCCGAGCGCGGCGCCGCGATCGTGTCCGGCGGCGCGTACGGCATCGACGCGAGCTCTCATCGCGGTGCCCTGGCCACGGACGGCACGACCGTGGCAGTACTGGCCGGCGGCCTAGAGTTCGGCTACCCGCGCGGGCATGCCGGCCTGTTCGACGCGATCGCCGGAGGCGGCGTCCTGGTCAGCGAGTGCCCGCCGGACCGTGGCCCCACCAGGCCCGGATTCCTGGTCAGGAACAGGATCATCGCCGCCCTCAGCCGGGGCACCGTGGTCGTCGAGGCCGCACTGCGCAGCGGTGCCCTGAACTCAGCGCGCCACGCTCGGGAGCTGTGCAGGACGGTGATGGCCGTGCCGGGACCGGTCACGTCCGAGCAGTCGGCCGGCTGCCACGAGCTGATCAGGGACTACGGCGCGATGTGCGTTACCTGCGCAACCGACGTGCTCGAGCACGTCGGGATGGCCGAGCCCGGGCTGGCAGGCACACTGCGGATGGGCCCGCAG
>Ga0302326_10002200_pt1 | contig 47764 bp, 44 predicted proteins | sample Palsa_T0_3_FD_202264 | JGI IMG/M metagenome (GOLD analysis project Ga0302326, IMG submission 202264) | Peat permafrost microbial communities from Stordalen Mire near Abisko, Sweden - Palsa_T0_3 | ecosystem: Environmental > Terrestrial > Soil > Palsa > Peat permafrost | place: Sweden: Abisko... | reverse complement strand
ACATACGGATGCCTCGCAATCCGCGCGAGCTCCCTCGCGATGTCTGCCGGTGAAAGAACGAGATCCACGCAGCCCGCCGCGATGGCGCTGCGGGGCATCGAGTCGTGTTTGGCCGAATTATCCTGTGCGAAGGTAATCCCGCCCTCGGCCTTGATCGCCTCCAGTCCGATCGTGCCGTCGTTCGCCGTGCCAGACAGCACGACGCCCACGGCCCGCTCGCGCTGATCCAGCGCGAGTGACTCGAAGAACGCATCGATGGACCGATGCGGCACGCGCGACCGCTCCCGCGCCCGAATCTTCAACACACCGCCCGCGATGCTCAAATTCGTGTCGGGCGGGATCACATAGACGTGATTGGCCTGGACCACCTCGTCGTTCGTGATCTCACGCACCGGAAGCGAAGTGGCGCGAGAAAGAATCTGCGTCAGCGCGCTCTCGTGGTCCGGATCGAGGTGCTGCACGAGCACGAACCCCATGCCGGTGTCCGGCGGCAGGGCCGCGAGCAAATGCGTGAACGCTTCCAGTCCCCCGGCCGACGCGCCGATGCCGACAATCGGGAAGGGCGCGCCACTTCGCGGCTCGCCGCGCTGCACCGCGGCATCGTCCGTCGTCGGAGGCGCTGCAGCCGTCGGCGCCACTGCAGGGGATGGCTTGGCACCCTTCTTCTTCGTCTTGCGTCCTGGCCGCGCCGAGCCAGGTGTTTTTCGAGGACGCGAGGGCATCGGTGACGCTCCAATTGTTGCGCTGTAGATCAGGTTGCCCGTCGTCGCAATCGCGGCGTTGGAGATTCTCCGCCCGTCCGAGGTGGCACGACGAAAATCGCTCGAGGACGAGTACGACGACGCGCTCGGCTCTCGGGCCGCATCATCACCCGGTGCGAATCGCGCTGGGCTGGCCGCCTGCGATCCGCTCGCCCCCGCTCCGTGCTCGAGCCCCTCGAGAACGTGCTCTTCAACGTCGCCGGCCGGTACTACGGGAAGGAGCACGAGTCGCGCTACGCAATCGTCGTGGGCGGATCCATCCTCTCGCTAGGCATCGCGAACGACCCATCCGGAGTCACCATCGTGCCTTTCGCGCGGGAAGGCTGGCTGAACGAGGGGCTCTTGAGCCTTCCGAAGCCCGTGAAACAGGTACGCTCATCGGAGCCATAGCCAAGTCGACTGTGTCAAGCAGTACGGATCGCCTGCCGCGCGGGGCTCGATCTCACGGCGCCCCCCGCAGAACCAAGAAAGTACGGCCAGACCCCAAGTGGGCCGCGGGGTAATTGCGTTTGAAAGCAAAGGCAGCGGAGGGTTGCTCCGGGGCCGATGCTCAAATCGTAGAGTTCATTCGGGGGGATATGGGGGAGCGGCCGCGACCGCCGCGCTGCTCCCATCGGAGACTTGGCCTTAGTGCGGCCTCGTGCGCAGCCAGCGGTATAGAGTCGAAAGGTCGATTCCCAGGATTCCGGCGGCGCGCTCCTTGTGTCCACCCGTCTCGGCCAGCACCCAATCGGCATAGGCGCGGCTCAATTGCGCGAGCGTCCACGGAGCCTCTCTCGGGAACGGCCACTGCTGCGCTGGCGCGCCTCTGCCGGGCGTTCGAGCACCGCTTCGAACCGACGAAAGTTGATTCGCGTCGATCATCTCGTCGACGCCGAACGCCACGGCGCGTTCGATGGAGCTCGCGAGCTCGCGCACGTTGCCTGGCCAGGGTGCGTCCGACAACATGCGAAGCGCGTCCGGCCCGATCGATCGGACAGGCGATAGCGGGGCGCGCCGGCAGGCCTCCGCGAGAAAGTGCGCCGCGAGCGCGGGAATGTCTTCGCGTCGATCGCGCAACGGCGGTACGAACACGGGCAGGACGTCGAGTCGAAAGTACAAATCCTCGCGGAATCGTCCCTTTTCGACGAGCTCCGGGAGGCTCCGGTGAGTGGCCGCGATGACTCGAACATCCACCTGGTGCGTCCGCTCACTGCCCACTGGACGAACTTCGCCGAACTGAAGAACCCTCAGGAGCTTCGTCTGCAGGTCGAAGGACATGTCGCCGATCTCGTCGAGCATCAGCGTCCTGCCGTCGGCCTCCGTGAACAGCCCCTTGCGCGCTTGTGCGGCGCCGGTGAAGGCGCCGCGGACGTGTCCGAAGATCTCCGCCTCCAGGAGCTCATGCGGGATGGCGGACATGTTCACCGCGACGAAGGCGCGATCCCGACGGGCGCTTCGCGCGTGAATCGCGCGCGCCACGAGCTCCTTGCCCGCGCCGGTTTCACCCGTGACAAGCACGGGCGCGCTCGATCGAGCGACGAAGTCGATGGCGGTCTGCAGGGTTCGCATCGCCGGTCCGGTGCCGACGAGTTTCAGCTTGCCCGCCGTGGCAGGTGGATGAGAGATGCGCGCGGCTTCGCTGGGATGCAGGCGCCCATCGAGCGCACTCGCGACGACGCTCCGCAGCAGGTCCGCGTCGAACGGCTTGACCACGTACTCAAAGGCGCCACGCTTGGTGGCATCGACCGCCTGCTGAATGCCGCCGGCCCCGGTTATGACGATGAACGGCAAGGCCGGGTGGGTTCGCTTGACCCGGTCGAGAAGCTCCAGCCCGCTCATGCCATCCATCACGACGTCGCAGAGGACGACGTCGAAGGTCTGGCGGTCGACCATCCCCAGGGCGGCGATCGCATCAGGCGCGAACTCACAATCGCGGGCGTCGGCCGCGAACATCGTTCCAAGCGCCTCGCGCATCTCGGCGTCGTCGTCCACGATGAGCATCCGCGATTGCATCGGGCGCAAATATAACCACTTGGCGCGAGTTTTGCCCGCCCGCCCGCCCGCCCGCCCGCCCGCCCGCAAGATTGCGAGTTCGCAGGCCCTTTTGTGATGCGAACCGGACGCCCCGACGACACTGCGACATCCCAAGGGGGGCAATGCGCTCGGTCGGTGGCGTGGCGTAGGCACTACGGAGGCCGTGATCCAAACGCACGATTAGAGTCCGCCCTCTTTAGCGCGCGCTGTCACCGGACTCGCTCACGCGATGGACCTCGCCCCCTTGCGCCCGCCGTTCAAAAGCGTGCTCATGAGGCGCGGGAAGTATCTTTCCTCGCGTCCAAAAGCAAGCGCGGGGTCCAGTTCACGTTGCGCATGGAGATGGCACTAAGGAATTCTTGAGGCTCGCTTGCCGCCCGAAATGTGCGGGCCCAGTGAACCTCATTGCAAGCCGCTATAGCAAATCCGCGCACGCCGCTTCGACACCTGGAAAGTCAAAGACGAACCCTGAGTCCAGTAGTTTTCGGGGCAGAACCCGCTGGCCGGTAAGGAGCATCTGCGCGAGCCCTTCGCCAAGCGCGAGACGGAGTGCAGAGGCGGGAACACGCATCCCGGAAGGACGGTGCAGCGCGCGCGCGATGCAGCGAGCAAGGGCCTCCATCGTCACGGGCGCAGGAGCGACAACGTTGAAGGGACCGACCAGAGACTCGCAATCAATGGCAAAAAGCAGGGCCCGAACAACGTCGCGCACGTGAACCCAGCTCACCCACTGGCGACCGCTGCCTATTGGCCCGCCAACGAACCACTTGAAGGGGCCTGCCATCTTCGGGAGGGCTCCACCGCCCCGGCCCAGCACGACGCCTGTTCGAGGGTGAACGACCCGGACACCCACGGCTCGGGCGGCTTCGGCGGCGCCTTCCCAAGCCCTGACAATGCGTGCGAGCACGTCCTCGGCCGGGCGGTCACTCTCGTCAAGTTCTTTATCGTCGTCACGCATCCCATAGATCCCGACCGCGGAGCCACTCACGAAGACGCGCGGCTTGTGTGAGGCTCCCCGGATTGCCCCAGCGATCCGCTCCGTACTTTCAACACGACTCGACCGAATGTCCTCCAATCGCTTGGCCGTCCAGCGGCCTTCAGCAATAGGGGCGCCCGCGAGATGAACTACGGCCTCGGCTCGGTCTATCTCCCGTTCGATGGCGTCCCAGCTGACAGCTGGTGGTTCTGCGCGTCGAGAGACGACGATGGGTTCGTCCCTCCTGTTGCGGAGTGCGTCCACGAAGGTTCGACCGATGAAACCGGTCCCGCCGGTCACAAGAACGCGCATTCAATCACTCTCCCGTCTTTTCGGTCTATCCGCCCCGCGTGCGCCGCGACGATGCGCTGACAGATGTACAAGCCGACGCCAAGCCCGGTCCCCGGCTCGCCGTTGCCCTGCCAGAAGCGCGTGAACGAGTGTGGCAGTGCTTGCGCCGCAATGCCAGCGCCCGTGTCCTTCACCGCAAACTCGATGTGGTTGGCGCCTCTCTGTATGCAGAGGCTCACGGCCCCGCCCACAGGCGTGGCCTTCATTGCGTCGCTGAGCAGGTTCGAAAGCACCTGCACGACGCGATCATGATCGAAGTTGACGGACGAAGCGCCCCTACACACGCATCGTCATCCTGCTTGGGCGTGCACTTGCACTTCTCCGCGTCGTCCTTCGGACCTTTTTTGGTCACGGTCCAGATCGTGAGGGTGTGTCCTGGCCGCTGGCCCGCTCCTTGCTTGAGGGGCTCGTCATGAAAAGACTTCGCATGGCAGTCGCAGTTTCCTTGGCGAGCGCTGGCATCTTGGCCCTGGGCTGCGAGCACACGGAGGACCGCAACGTAGTAACCTCCGAACCGGGCCCGGCGCCTACACGCGATGCGTCCGTCGTCGCTCGACTCTCGAACGCGCGGTGCGATCGCGAAGCGGCCTGCGACAACATTGGCGACGGGAAGAAGTACGCGTCGCAGCAAGTCTGTCTGGACAAGATGCGCGGCGGCATTGCGAATGACATCAATTCATATCAGTGCCCCCGGGGCATCGACGGGACCGCGGTCCAGCAGTGCCTTACGGCTATCGGCAACGAAGAGTGCGGCGCGCACCCGATCGAGGCGATCACACGTATGGATAAGTGCCGCAGCGGCGCGATGTGCATGAAGTAGCCGGTGCTCGCTCGTCGTGTAGATTGGGGGCACCGCGGACGTGCCAGTGCGCGCCGCGCGGGGGCGCGGAAGTGCCATGGGAGTCGGCAGGGATGCTCGAGCACTTCTGACCGCCGGTAGGCTCGGAGGGCGCTCAGGCCTACGTTCCCTGAGTATCTTCAGGCCTCCGCCTGCGTCGTTTGGGTCGGGATTGTCGCCAGCGTCCAGGCAAGCTGCGCATTGCGAGATCGATGCGCAACGGCGAACAGCCTCGCAGGAGTCGCGCTTCACGCCTGCAACCTCACCCCTCGGAGAGGGGGACGCTAGCGACCTCATGAATGAGGCGATAGCCCGCGGCAAACCGAAGACCGCAAGCGGCATTGACGTTGCAGAGCGAGCCTGCATGAGAACAACGTTTATTGGGCTCTCCGTCGTTTCCATCCTTGCGACCGTGGCATGCGGCGGTGCCGATCAGCCCGCCAAGACTCCCGACAATGCGCCGACGCCTGCGCCCGCCGCCATGAGTGGGTCCGATTCGTCGCCGATGTCGCCCGCACCTGCGTCCTCGGCGGCACCCTCCGACGCGGCCCCGGTTGCCGCGACAACTCCAGATTCGATGCCTGCGGCACAGCCGCTCTTGTCGGATGATCAGATCCTACAGGTCGTGCACACGGCCAACCAGGGGGAAATCGCGCAGGCGAAGCTCGCGGAGGCGAAGGCCAAAGACGCGCGCGTAAAGAAGTTTGCCGCGATGATGATCCAGGATCACTCCGCCGCAGACCACAAGGCTATGGCGCTCGCGAAGAAGCTGAACGGCCCCACACCGAGCGCGACGAGCGCCTCGCTCGAGAGCGATGCCCAGAACAATACGACGACTCTCGAGTCGGAGACCGGCGCGGACTTCGACAAGGGGTACGTCGATACTCAGGTCAAAGAGCACCAGGCGGTGCTCGACCTCATCGATCAGCAGCTGCTCCCCAATGCGAAAGACGCCAACGTGAAGACATTTGTGACGGACGTGCGGGCGAAAGTTGCCATGCACTTGCACCATGCACAGGAGCTGCAGGCCGCCATGGCTAAGTGACCGATAGGGACGTCGGCTGCACGGTAGCTCGGATCGAGTCACGGTGAAGCGGGTTCTTGGCGGCCGCTTGGATGAAAATGAGAGGTACCACCCATGATTCGCAAATTGCCTTCCGGAAGCTATCGCCTGTATTCGCGCAAGGAGGATCCAAAGACAGGTCGGCGTCGAAACCTTGGAACGTTCGCCACCAAAGCCGCGGCGGAAAAGCATGAGCGAGCAGTTCAGTACTTCAAGCGGTCTTGAGCCCGCTAGCGGAGTGCCGTGGTGGCGCGCTCTGCTCAATCGCGGGTGGGTCGCTCGAAGCATCGCCTGCCGCCGAGCCGGCCGTGATAATCGGCAACGCTCTCCTTGGCACCAAGAGTGCAGCACCTCTGCGCTTGATGCGCCTCTTCAACGCGCACAAGGAGTCCGCTCATGGCCTTTTCGCTCCCTCCTCTCCCGTACGACAAGATCGCGCTCGCACCGCACATCAGCGCCGAAACGCTCGAGTTTCATCACGGTAAGCACCATCAGGCTTACGTCACGAATCTGAACAAGGCGCTCGATGGCAAGCCCGAGGCAAGCCATAGCCTCGAGCACATCATTCGCTCGAGCGCCGAGGGCCCGATCTTCAACAACGCCGCTCAGATCTGGAACCACACCTTCTACTGGCACAGCATGAAGCCGGCGGGAGGGGGCCAGCCCACCGGCGACCTCGCCGACGCGATCAAGCGCGACTTCGGCTCGTTCGAGAAGTTTGCCGAAAGCTTCACGGCGGCCGCCACGACGCAGTTCGGCTCGGGCTGGGCATGGCTGGTCTTGGGCCAGGACAAGAAGCTCGCGGTCACCAAGACGCCCAACGCTGACCTGCCCATGAAGCATGGACAGACGGCGCTGCTCACGATCGACGTCTGGGAGCACGCCTATTACATCGACTATCGAAACGCGCGACCCAAGTACATCGAGACCTTCCTCGGTCACTTGGCCAATTGGGACTTCGCTTTGGCAAACTTCAAGTAGGGCTGGCGAGAAACAGGTGCACGCAGCGCCGAGCGCTTCTCCGGCCAGCGACCGTTGTCGACGGAGAAGTAAGTGGTGGCTTCCGGCGTGAGCGTGCGGTGGTAGCCACGAATATGAGCGAATTCCCCTCAGGGCCTCCTGGTACTCGATACCCGTGTCGACGAGACGAGGTCAGCGCTTTCGACCAACATCAGCGCGACTCGACGATCAGGAAACGGTTCCCGTCGATGTCGCGGAAGAAAAGCCGCTCGACATCAATTCAACCGCAGTCGCGCAGCTGCAGGTTCGGCGAGACGCCCTACCGGGCAAGCAGCGCCTGGGGAAGCGCATTGGGGTGGGCATGTCGTTTTCCTACGAGGACGGTGGCGCGGGGTGCTTGAAGGTAATCATCGTGCAGCGGCCTGTAGGCCGCCGTCTCGATTGTCACCGTCCGTCACCTCATCGATGGAGGCCCCGTCAAAGATGCAGGCCGGCCGCGCTTGACCGCACCCGCAAACGATTGGCAACCCGCCGCACCCCGGAAGCCCCGCGAGCGGCGTGCTCGATCACGCTGCGCTCTGCCTGTGACGGCACCTCGCCCTCCAAAGTAACCTTGCCAGTATCGACGGCGATCTTCACCCCGCTCGGCGGCTGCTCGAGCGCGCTCTCGATCGCGTTACGCACCGCGAGAGGCGACAAGCCCGCCGCGGGATCGTCGACCGCGATGAGGTTATTCACGTGTCGCACGCCGATCAATTTCCGCACGACTCGCGCTGCGTCGCGAAGTTGGCTGCAGTATTCGACGCTTCCCTCGAGCGTCACGACGCCGTCCGAGACGGTCGAATGAATGCGCTGCCAGGGGAGCAGAGTGCTCCAGTCGAGCGCGCGTCGAACCGCCCTCGCAATGTCCACCCCGTCTCGCTCGGGTGAGCCCAGCAGCTTGACTTGAATGCCGTTCGCAACGTCCAGGACACCGGGCACCCTGTGAGCCGCCTTCTGCGCGGCGACGCGCTGCGCCGGGCTCGCGACAGTGCCTGTGAGCATGACGACTCCCGCAAGGGCTCCGACACCCACGTCGGTATGTCTGACGCCCCTCTCTCGCCGTAATTCGCCTTCCACTTCGCGTTGAAGGTGTTCGTCGCTCTTGTGGATGAGGAGGGTCATGGGCGGCCACCTGAGCCTCCGGTCGTAGCAACTCGCGTTCCAGCTCCGCCGTCACCTGCACTCACGCCGAGCGGCTCGAGCCGCCTAGAAAGGCGGATCGCCCTAGCGCGTTCGCAACGTGGCAAAGAGGCACAATGCAAAGGCTTCCGACGCGCTCCAGTTCGAGCAGGCTGACGGGAATCTTTAGGGACATGAACCGCCGGCCGTGATCCCGCTGGGAAGTCGGCGCGGACGCTGGGGAGCGCGGAGCCGGCGCTAAGCCGCGTGCGCCTTGTCGCTCGCCCTTGAGCGGAGGACGATCTTCACTCTCGACCGCTTGGCCGTCCTGTCCAGCTCGGCCTTGCGCAGGTCGTAGGTCTGCTGAAGGTTGAGCCACACCTCCGGTCCGGTCCCGAGAGCCTTGGCGAGACGAAGGGCCGTGTCCGCCGAGACATCTCGCTTGCCCGCGACGATGGAGCTCACGCGGTTGGCCGGTACGTCGAGCGCACGGGCCAGCTGGCGGGCACTCATGCCGAGTGGCACGAGGAACTCTTCGCGAAGAATTTCGCCGGGATGAATAGGGCGCATGCGGTTCTTCATGGGCGCAGCCTCAGTGGCAGTCGACGCATTCGACGTTCTCGGGACCGCTAGCGGTCCAGGTGAAGCATAAACGGAACTGGTCGTTGACTCGGATTGAGTGCTGGCCAGCTCGATCACGCGCTAGCGCTGGAGCATCCGTGGCTACGCTAGGTAGCCTGGCACCCAAGGAGTGTGGTGTCCATGGTACGTATCACGTACCATCCGATCGACGACGACGCAGGTCTGCACGACGATTTGGTCGGCGCGCTGAAGGCCGTTGTCGGCAAGGTCGCCCTGCAGCGAAGCGACGAAAGCGCCACGATTCGTTCCCCGGCCGCTTGGCGACGTCGCCGACCCAATCATAGACGCCGTGCGCTGCCATCGAACTCGATCCCAAGCAAGCGACGATGCGCGTATTCGTCATTTCCTCGGTACCTGATGGGCCGGGCGTTCGTGGCGCTGAAGGGGGCCGCCGATGACGTGGCTCGCGAAGACTATTTGCCGATCACGCGCCGTCGCCCAAGGTGTAGTCGAAGACGTAGGAATGCTTGCCGTCCGCGATGCTGATCATCATCGTGCCGGCGATGCCCTTGAGAGCGCCGGTGCCGGAGTCAGGGACCACCGAAACGGTCAAGGTGGGTATCCCGCGCCGCGACATAGTTCCGCTGTGTTGGAGGACGAAGGACCCGGAGCGACCGTGGAGCGCTCCGGTCACGCGCTCGATGGCCACGTAGCCTGCGGAACCCTGCACGGCGCTCCTCGCGCTCAGCATCTCGACCGCGCTTGTTCCTTCGAGATCGCCCTTGAACAGCTTGGTAATCGTCGTGCGGCCCAACGTCGCCCCTTCGGCCAAGTCGTAGGGCGGGTGCGGGGTCCGATTGGCGTCGAAGGTGCCGGTCGCATGCGTGCTCATGACGCCCTCCGTCCTCTTGTGCGCCGCGGTAGGCGAAAGCGCAACCCTCCGCCATTTCCGTATGGTCGGTTGCGCACCACCGCATGCGGCGGACCTCCCGCGAGATCCAAAACCGCCCAGCATCAACGCGCTTCCTCGCATCGAGCCGACGCTATGAGCGCAATCGAGGCGACACAAGAGCAAGCGCACGCCCGCTATTGCGGCACCCCCGTGGCTCGAAGCCATCCCGCGGAGTTGGATTTGCTGAGACCCCGTTGTGTCCCGATATTCGACCAATGCTTCGCGCCGCCGCACGGCGGAATCCTATGCGGCACGCTTGTCTCTACTTCTCCTCCGTTTCGGCTTGGCTTCCAGAGCGATGCGAACGCGAGCGCCCGTCGCTTGCGCGAAGCGTTTCAGGGTCGACAGACTGGGCTTGGCGCCCGCGCTTTCCAGACGAGCAACGGTGGATTGGCTGGTCCCCATACGCTCCGCCACCTCGGCTTGCGTTAGCCCGGCACGCGCCCGAGCTTCGATCAATTGGCTGGCGAGCGAGAACTCTTCCTCCAGAGCCTCGTAGCCCTTCTTGAAGCCTGGCTCTTTCATCCACCGCTTGGCGACCTTCTTCAGCGGGATGCCCATCACGTCACCTCCTTGGCGCGCTCGCGCGCGATCTCCAAAGCTCTCTGCGGCGTCTTCTGCGTCTTTTTGACGAAAGCGTGGAGCACGACCACTCGTTCGCCCTTGGCGGTGATGTAGATGGCGCGCGCGATGCCGTCTCTGCCTTTCATGCGCATTTCCCACAGTTTGCCTTCCAGGTGCTTGACGTAAGGCTCGTGCATGGCTGCGGTTCCGTGCTGCTCGATCAATTCCGAGATTCGAAGAAAGCGTTGGCGCACGTCGGAAGCGAGCGCGTCGAGTTCTTTGACCACGCGATGGTCGAGAAGCTCCACACGCCAGGACACTTGTGTCAGTCTATCTCAGAAAAGAGATACGTCGAGAGCTGCGCTATTTCGGCAAAGTGTGGCGTACGTCGGGACTCTTCGATGGCTTAGGCTGGGAAGTCCGCCACGCAGACGGCGCGGAGCCCATGGACGCCACTCTCGGAGAGAGAATTGCAAAGGGTTCCCCCCGCTCGCCCTCATTCCGGCCCGCGGCGAGGTTGTGCGTCGTCTTCTGTGTTCAAAGAGTTACGGCTGAGCTGTCCCCCACTGTCCCCCAATGGGCGCGTCTTGGCACGCTTTGGCGGTTCGCAGACTGCTAAAATCCTCGAGAAATGCGCGATCTCTTGTATCGGCCATGCAGATTCAGGTTCTGGCGCCGTAACTGGCGTGAGGGTTCAACTCCCTCCGTTCGCACCTCTGCCCATCAAAAATGATGGGCTGGTCGTCGGTCGTTTGGCTTTCCTGTACGGCGCTCGCGCTCCGTACAGGAAAGGGCAACTCCCTCCGTTCGCACCTCTGCCCATCAAAAATGATGGGCCGGTCGTCGGTCGTTTGGCTTTCCTGTACTGCGCTCGCGCTCCGTACAGGAAAGGGCAACTCCCTCCGTTCGCACCTGCGCTCGCGCCGGGTCGTTTCGGGTCGAGTGAAGTTTTGTGCTCACGGTGCGATTGCAGGCCTTTTGTAGGCTGATTCCGTGCGCGTCCAGGTGGTCGAAGCCTTGACTCGTCATGCCCTGCCGGTCATGCTCCGCGCAGGTTCCGAGCGTCTCGCGCTAACTTGCTTTCACTCAAGCATCACGGGGATTTCGCGGCAGTGCAGAAGCACTCGCTGCCTACGAAACGTCATACTTACAACGCGACGCGTTACGCATGAGGCCGCCCCATCCGCGTCTCTCGTCATGAAAATTCTTGAATGTGAGCAGAATTAATGTGAGCAGAACGCGCGCTCGCGCGTTTCGTCACACTCCTTCCACCTCACGAGGTTTCCATGGCTCGCTTCCACTCCTCACCCCCTCCTTCGCATTCGTCCAAGCCCTGGCGCGTTCTCGCGCCGCTCGCGGTTATTGGTGTGGCCGGTCTTTATCAGGGCTGCGCGTCCAGCAACGGCACTGGCTCGCAGTCGGTGGCATCCACCGGGTCGAGCACCGGGTCGAGCACCGGGACGACGGCGGCGGCTACGGGAACCACGGCCGCAGCAGGCAGCTCGGGTTCGGTGGCGGCGACCACAGGCAGCTCGGGTTCGGTGGCCGCGACTACCGGCAGCTCGGGCTCGGTGGCGGCAACCACGGGCAGCTCAGGTTCGGTCGCAGCGACGACCGGCAGCTCGGGTTCGGTGGCCGCGACCACGGGCAGCTCGGGCTCGGTGGCAGCGACCACGGGCTCTTCGGGCTCAGCCGCTTCGGGGACTGCGGCGCCTCCCACGGTCTGCCCGGGCGCGGCCACCGCGGTCAACAGCACCACGCTTCCGTACGCCGTCGATAACGACTACTACGCGGCGGGGTACGAGGGAGACACCGGATCCATCTCCCAGATGGGAGACACCACGGGCACCGTATGCGGGGGCTTCTCGCCGGCGGCACCTCGGGCGGGGGCCGCTGCTCAATGCTGGAAAGTGACCTACACCCTGCCCGACGCGGGGAGCGCCGGCTTCGCTGCCGTCGAATGGCAAACCGATCTGCAATCGATGGACATGGGCGCGTACTCCAATAACTTCGGCGTCGCTGCCGGAAAAATCCCTCCCGCCGGTGCCATCGAGGCCTCGTTCTGGGCGAAGGGCGCGGTCGGAGGCGAGACGGCGACGTTCAGCGTGGGCTCCGGAGGGACCGGTCCTTGCACGGATGCTGTCGTATCCTCTGCCGTGGCGGTGACGCTCACGAAGACCTGGACGAAGTACTCGGTCCCGTTCCCCGCCGGGGCGACCTATGCCGCGGGGCAGGTAGTTGGCTTCACGTGGGACATGGGCGGCTTGACGGCCAGCCAGACAATTTACATCGACAACATTCAGTGGGATAGCGGCAGCCCAGTCGACGGCGGCGCGACCGACTGAGCGTAAGACGATCCCGACCGAGGCTGCGTACCGACGACCTGGATCTGCCAAGGAACTCAGAGGAGCAAGTTCATGCGAAAGTTCTCGAGGTATGGCGCAGCAGGTCTCGTCGTCGGCACGGCCCTCGCGGGCTGCAGCTCTTCCGGCAGCCCCGGCGCGATGACCGGGACGAGCTCGGGCGGCGCGGGTACCGGCGCGAGCAGCGGCGGCGCAAGCCCGTCCGGCTCGTCGGGTGCGAGCGCCTCCGGGACCGGTCCCGGCAGCGGTTCGGTGAGCTCGGGCACCGGCACCTCGGGGACAGGCACCTCGGGCACGGGGACTTCGGGGACCGGCACGTCGGGCACCGGTACATCGGGGACAGGCGGATCAGGGGCGAGCTCAGGCTCCTCGGGCGGCCTGCCGCCGGGCGTGATCGGGCACCCCGATCCCACGATTACGTATCCGACTCATGCGGGTTACACGCTTTATCTGGCCGAAGAATTCAACAACCCGATTGATTTCACCACCGACCCGAACTGGGCATGGTCTGACGGCGACGTGCCTGGGGGCAGCGTTCGCTTCGTGCAAAGTCAAATCACGTTCGCTGCCGGCAACCTGCTGCTCACCGCCATCAATCGACCGGCGGGCAATGATCCGCCCGCATTGTCGTTCGCGCAGAACTCGACGTCCGTTGCGCCGATGGCTCAGATCAGCGGCGAGATGCGCACCACGTACAATAACTACCGTTACGGCTGGTACGAGGCGCGTTACAAGCCGCCCACAGACATGAACGGTAACTTCATTTCGACCTTCTTCATCTTTCGGACGCCGCAGAAGCAAGACTGGCGCGAGATCGATATCGAGCTCACCCCGACGGGCACGGGCTCCCCGGGCCCCGGAGGGCTCGGAACCAACGTGTATTTCTTCGGCACTCCGGCGATGCCGAACGGCAACGACGGGTACAACGCAGCCCATTCCGACGGCAACGAGCAGGTCTCGCTGGCGGGCCTGCCGACTCCCATCACCAACAATCAGGCGGACTTTCACGTCTACGCGTTCGAATGGCAGCCGACGTTCATCAAGTGGTACGTCGATGGCACCTTGGTGCGGACCAAGATGGCTACGGCCGCCGTGCCGATTCCCGACCAGTCGGCCAAGATCTTCGTGAACCTGTGGATCTTCGGGAGCGACAACGCGTTTGGCGGCAACACGCCCGAGAACAACGTGTATCCGCTGACCGCGACCTACGACTACGTGCGCTTCTACAAGCTCAACGACACCGCGATGGAGCCGACGTATCCCTGCGCGCCTACCCCGACTTGCGTGCTTAGGGCGGACAACCTCGAGAGCAAGAACAATCCGAACGATGGGCTAACCAACAACTGCATCAACGGCACCACGGCGACGGGCATTTGCCCCGATTGACGGCGGGGCCCGGTCTCGAGGTCGCATGAGCCGATCGCTCGCATCGCTTCTCACCCTGGGCGTGCTGTTCGCTGCCGGGTGCAGCGGTAGCGCGCACTCGACTCAGGGATCCGGTGGGACCGGCACCGTGGAGAGCGGCAGTCTCGGAGCCGCGGGACAAAGCTCGGGCAGCGCCGCAGGCGGTAGCGCCTCGGGAGCCGGAAGCAGCGCCGGCGCCACGACCGGCGTTGCCTCGACCGGTGCGGCGAGCGCGGGACACTCGAGCGCGGGGTCGACCGGTGTCGCGACTGCAGGGGTAGCCAGCACGGGCGCCTCGGGAGCCGCTGGAACGAGCACGGGCGCCACCGGAGCCAGCGGCAGCGCGTCTTCCGGCACCGTGTGCAACAGCGCGGCCATAGCCGGAGTCATCGGTCACCCGGATGCCTGCATCAACTATCCGACCCGGCCCGGCTACAACCTCTATCTGGCGGAAGAGTTCGAGCAGCCCATCGATCTCGATACCGACGCGAACTGGACATGGTCCGACGGCGGCCTTGCGGAAGGCCAAGTCCGATTCATCCAGAGCCAAATCACCTTTGCGGGCGGCAACATGCTGATCACGACCGCAAAGATCCCTCAGCCGACGAGCATGTCGTACGCCGAGAACTCGACGCTCGGGCCGGAGCCGCTCAGTAGCGGCGAATTTCGAACGAAGTACAATAACTATCGCTACGGGTGGTACGAGGCGAGGTACCGGCCGCCGACGTCGAGCGGAAACTTCATCTCGACGCTGTTTATCTTTCGAACGCCGAAGACCATCGCTTGGCGCGAAATCGACAACGAGCTAACAGCCAATGGTCTCAACGTTCTCGGGACCAATGTCTACTGGCAGAATAACGCCGGAAACTACAGCTGCGACTTCGCCGACCAGCTCAACGTCACGCTGGCTGGCATTACGAACCTGCAGAGTGACTTTCACATCTACGCCTTCGAATGGACCCCCACGGCCATCAAGTGGTACGTCGACGACATGACGCACCCGGTTCGCACCAAAACGGCGACCGACGTGGTCGAAAACTGCCCCGGCTCGACGTTTACGGTGGCCATTCCGGAGCTATCGGCCAAGATCCTGATGAACTTGTGGATCTTTGCGGCGGCAAATGGCTACGGCGGCAACGACCCGGCGAAGAACACGTACCCCATGACGGCGACGTACGACTATTTCCGCTTCTACAAGGCGGCCACGGGGGAGACCACGTATCCGTGCTCGCCGACGCCGGGCTGCATCGCACATTCCGACATCATTCTCAGCAAGAACAATCCGAACGACGGCGTTCCGTACAACACGAACTAGCGCCGCGCACCCTGAGCTCGCGTCCCACGGCGATGTCTGCGCTTGGCTGCTCGAAACGCTCTGCTTTCGCGTTGAGCCTTCTGCTCGCCGGCTGTAGCAGTGTCGCGAGCTCGGGACCGAGCGGATCGAGCGCAGGCGCGGCGGGGTCGAGCGGAGCCGCGGCGGGGAGCGGAGGCGCGGCGGGGTCGAGCGCAGGCGCGGCTGGATCGAGCGGGGCTATGGGCGGATCGGCAGGTGCCAGCAGCGGTGCCGCGAGCTCTCCCGGCTCTGTAATGGGCCAGGGCCCGGGCGGCGTTTGCAACGCCTCGCCGGCGGCAACCATGGCTTGTGCAGGTGGGGTGACGACGGGGACTGTCACGACGGGCAGCACGTGCTGGGGCCCGGGCGAGCTGACGCTGCCCATCGACGGGTTCACGGTGGCCGCTGGGGCCACGCTTACGATCAATCCAGGAACGACAGTCACCGGCACCGGGGCGATCATCGTCAGCGGGGGAACCCTGAACGTGATGGGCGCCGCTTCGGCTCCCGTGGAGCTCTTCGACACTTCGATCCAGCTCACGGGTGGCAGCCACACGATCGCGTACACGATTCTGAACTCGGAAGCGGACAACGCGGTCGATGTCGACGGAGCGACCCTGGCCATCTCGCACATGCAAATCCAGCGCTTCACCGTGACGGGGCTCAACGTTCATGGGGCGAACGCCAAAGTGACGGTCGACTTTTCGACCTTCGGAACGACGACCACCCTTTTTGCGGTCGGCGCAGCCGACGCTCCGACCCCGCCGGCGGTGGCCGTGACCCTGGATGCCGCGGCGTCGATGGGGGGAAGCTCGATCACCAATAGCTCGCTTGGATTTCTGCAAGACGCGCTGAACAACGGGCTCGACGAGACGGGGGCCGCTTCGAACCTGCATTTGGCGTACGACTTCATCGCTGGCACCGCGAATACGATCGTGACAACCGACGAGACGGGGGTCTTCAACGCGGCGCCCGGCATCGCGGACATTCCGAACTTGAATCACAACCTCGCCCCTTTTGCCCCGGCGCTCGATCTCGCCGATCCCTCCGCGGCGTGGACGAAGGAGCCGGCTCCGAACGGCGGACGGGCGAACATCGGCTACTACGGCGGCACCGAGTGCGCGCAATCGACGACCGTGCAGATCATTTCACCGGCTGGATGTGAATCGTACCCCGCGGGCTCGATGCAGACCTTCACCTGGCACGCCAGCCCCGATACTCCGGCCGTACCCGCTCCGGGGACCAAGACGCTCGCGTTCAGCTCGGACAACGGCGCGACCTGGCAGACGCTCGCCACAATTGCTGCGGGCATGGATCCGGGGGCGGCGACGGTGGCTCTTCCCACGGTCATGTCGGCTCAATGCAAGCTTCGCTATTCGGAGGATCTCGACCCGACCCATATCGTGTCGGTGAGCCCGAGCTTCGAGGTGGGCGCAGCGCCGCCCCCGGCTTGCACGTTGCCGCCGCGATGCCCCGCCACCGACAAGACGTGCAAGGCCTTCGACGCCATTTGCTACGAGGGGTATCGAGACGGGCAGCTGCCGGGAGGTCCCGAGCCGACCTGTCCTCAAGTTCTGCAAGACTTGATGATTCTTCAGCCGTACACGCATGGGATTCGGACGTATTCGTCCAATCCGATGGAGCACGACGGCATGTGTGTTCCGGGAGCTGCCGATCAGCTTGGCCTCGATTTCCACATGGGCATCTGGGTCGACTCGACGAACACCGATGCGATCAACTACGCCGCCGTCGACGCCTCGGTCGGCATCGTGTGTGGAGCGCCGAGCGCCAATGGGTGCCCCCAAGGAAAGTCGGTGCACCCGTCGATCAAGACCGTGATTGTCGGAAACGAGTACCTGCTGCGCGTTCGCCAGGCGTTCGGCGACACCACCGTGGAGGAGAAAAGGCTCGTTTCGTACATTCAGTACGCTCGCGCGCGAATCCCTCCTTCGATCGAAGTGGTCACGGCCGAGTCATACCCCGAGTGGCTGACGGCTTCGCCCGCGCTCTACGACGCCGTCGACCGGATCATCTGGCACTCGCATCCGTGGTGGGAGCAGATTCCGATCGCGCAGGCCGCGTCGCACTTTGCGTCTACTCACGACCTCATGACGGCCAACATGAAGACGCTCGGCATCACCAAGCCGGAGCGATGCGGCGAGACGGGGTGGCCGTGGGGCATCGACAACGGAGCGGCCGTAGGCAGTGAGGCCAACCAGGGCCAGTACCTTCACGATCTGAACGCGTACTCGGTGTCGGTCGGCCTCGATTACTGGTTTTTCGAAGGCTTCGACGAAGCCTGGAAAGTCGCCGAGGGCGCCGTCGGTGGCGAATGGGGGATGTGGACGTCCGACCGCACCGCGCCCCCCCACTTGGTCATCCTGGATCTCAGCGCGGAGATTCCAGCCAGCGCCGAATGGCCCTAGACCTCGATTCTGCGCGGACGGGTGGAACGCGCAAGTCGTGCGACCCGCGGAGAGAGTTGACAGAAAGATCGAGAAGATCAGGAAGGGTGAGGGGATGGGAGCGAGAGGCGTCGAAGGCCTTGGCGCAGAGACGTGACGTTGAAGTTCACGAGCAGGCCCACCGAGATGGCCGACAGCTTCATGTAGGTGAGCAGCTGCGCGGCGTGCAAGGGTAGCAGTCGCTCGATGGCCTTCAGCTCAACGATGATGCGCCCTTCGATCAAGACGTCGATGCGGCACCCGCAGTCGACAATCAAGCCTCTATAGGCGAGCCCAACCGGTCGCTGCCGTTCAAAGGTCAGCCCGCGCAGGCGTAGCTCGTGTCCGAAGCAGGCCTCGTAGGCCGATTCGAGCAGACCCGGCCCGAGCGCCCGATGCACCTCGATGAGCGCGCCAATCACGGCCTCGGACCCATCCTCATACTTCCTGACCTTCTGATCTTTTTGTTCCACCTCTTCCTCTCGACCGCCGCCCCCTGCGGATGCGTCCAAAGTGGCTTCTCGACCCATCTACTAAGGCCACTTGATAAAAGTGCTTCTGCGTATGTCGGTGGCCTGGGTCTGCCCGGGTGCGGGGGGCGTGTGCTCGAGCTTTATGGCTTGAAACGAGACGATGGCGTCGTTTGGATTCCCCGTGCGTTCGGGATAGCGCTGAATCCACTCGATGAGAGCCTGGTGGTACGGCGCGGCACCCGGGATGCGAAGGGTGTAGTCGCAGAACATCGAGTCGTGCCCGAGCCGCGGAGGAATGTCGGCCACGGGCAAGGTGTGCACGCGGCTGCCCACCTCGTTGTAAGGGTCGACGTGCCGACCGTCGCGCGTGACGGCGTCGACGACGACCATCATGTCGTAAACCGGAGCCTCCGGAGAGAACATGGACCAGCCCTCGGTTGCGTGGGTGTATTGCACCGCGGCCGCCATCCATTCAGGACGGTGCGTCCAGCGCAGCGCCTGGGGGATGGCCGCATTCGACACCGACACGTCGGCCCCGAGGACCAAGAGAGTGAGCGCCACCGCGGCCTCGCGAAGACGTGGCACCTGATCACGCGCCAGCTCTCCCAAGAGGGATGGACCGCTCGGCTCCGCGTCAGGGAGATACGAAGAAGGCGTCGATGGCGAGGTCGAACACGCCGCGAATCCGAGCCACGTCGAGACGAGCGTGCGATTTCGAGCGAAGACGTCGTATGCGCGTCCCGTGGCCGCGTGCACGACCGGCATCACGAGCAGCCAAGCCCACAGGCGTCCGAGCGGCAAGGCCGCAAAAACCTGTGCGAACGCGCCGGCCCGAGTCCAAAGGCGCCCGGTGTCCGGGTCGACGACCACGATGGTGCGCTCGACCAGAGCCGCATCGACTCCGGGCGGGAGCTCTCTCGAATCGTCGTTCCGAGCCCACGTCAGCCGTCCGAACACGTCCATCCGGGCCAGGAGACGCACCACCTGAAAGCACACTCCGCAGCCGGCATCGTAGAGCACGCGCCGGCGCCGGCCGCGCATGGCGACGAGGGATGCCAAACGGTCCCACACCGCCGTGTCGATGAGCAGGGGGTAGAAAGCCATCATCGCGGCGGAGAAAATCCCGACGTTCACGAGCAGGGCGATCCAGATATGGAGCCCGGAGAGAAGAAAGGCGCCGAGAACGCGCGACTGTCTCCAGAGAAACGGCGACAAGACGAGCGCCGGTGCGGCGGCCTCGATCCCGAGCGTGGCGTACGTGAGGGCGCGGGTGCCTGCGAATGAGACGTGCGTTCGCGCCCACAGCCCCAGGAAAGTGACGATGCGTTCCTGGTGCAAGACGTAATGAATCGCGGTGCCCGTGCGCCAAGTGGAGCCGGACTTGTGGACGAAGTTGAACCAATAGACGACCGCCAGCTGCACGAGAATGGCGAGCACGGCGAGCGAAACGGCCGGGCGCGCGTCGGCGGGCGGGATTCTCGCCGAAGCCAGGTCGGCGGGCTGCTCGGCTCGGCCTTGGCGCATGCTTGCGAGCAGGGCGTCGAGCGAGAACCTGCGGCCGAGCGGGAGAAATGCCGTCCAAACCATCGCCACGGCCAGAGCCGTCGTGCCGCCGTTTTCGGCGATCAGATTGCGCTCGTGCAAGCTCGTGGTCATCGCGAACGAGAGCAGATGAAAGATTCGCGTGTGCCAGCCGACCCCGAAGCAGACAAAACATATCAGCGCCAGAACGAAGAGCGCCGCGGCCTCTTCCGGCTGCGACGCCATGAAGAAAAATGAGAACAAGTGCGGCTGCCACGGCCGCCAGAGCTCCGTATGGTTCGGCAGGATCCCGGCGTTCGTGTAGAGGTTTCCGAGCCAAGGCAGCCGCCGCAACAAGTCGACGATGAGCACGCCGGCGAGAGCGATTCGACACAGCGCCAGGCTTCGCCCATCGATCGTCAGATATCTCTCGGCGAACGCCCGAGAAAATCGGCTCACGCCCACGATCTAGCCCCTTTCGAGAAACTCTTCGTAGGTGCCTCCGAAGTCGACGATCTCGCATCCGGGAGCCGCGACCGCGCGGTCGCGAAGCTCGATGACCCGCGTGGCCAGGCGCGAGACGAAGTGGTGATCGTGGCTCACGAAGACCACCGTTCCCTCGAACTTGAGCAAGCCATCGAGCAGGCCCTCGATCGATTCGATATCCAAGTGATTGGTGGGCTCGTCGAGCACGAGCACGTTGTGTCGGCCGAGCACCATCTTGCCGAGGAGAAGTCGGGCCGCCTCGCCGCCGGAGAGCGCCTCGGTCGGCTTGAGGGCGGCCTCGCCGCTGAAGAGGAGCCGGCCGAGGATGGCGCGAACTTCCTCCTTGGTTCTCTGCGCGTCGAACCGGTAGAGCCAGTCGTACGGAGTCGTCCCCTTGGCCGTGGCCCCGAGGGCCTCGTGGTGGTCCTGGGCGAAGTACCCGACACTGGCGTCGTTTCCCCAGCGCAGGTCGCCCGCATCCGGGGTGAGCGTGTACGGCCGGGTCTCGGCGTCGAGGTCCGCGTAGGCGCCCACGAGGAGCTTGAGCAAGGTCGACTTGCCGATGCCGCTTCGGCCGATGACCGCGACGCGGTCGCCGCGATTGAGATTCAGGCTGACCCGGTCGAGCACCACCTTGTCCCCGAACGCCTTGCGAACGCCCTCGGCGCGCGCCACGTCCCGCCCGCTCGGCTTGGCCATGTCGAAGCGCACGTACGGCCGGATGAGACTCGAGCGCTTGGCGCCTTTGGTCTCGACGACCTCCTCGAGCTTCTCGATCTGTTTCAGTCGGCTCTGGGCTTGCTTGCTCTTGGACGCGTGTGAACCGAATCGCCGAACGAAGTCTTCGAGCTCGCCGATCTTTTTCTTGGCGCTCTGTGCCGTCGCTTCCGCTCGCTGCTGGTTTTCGTATTTGGCGGCGACAAAATCGGCATAATTGCCGGTGTAGATGGTGATGGTCCGGTAGTCGACGTCGGCGATGTGGGTCGCGACCGAGTTCAAGAAGTGCCGATCGTGCGAGACGATGAGAAGGGTGCCCTTGTGCTCCTCGACGAGGAACCGGCTCAACCATCGAATCGATTCCAAATCGAGATGATTCGTCGGCTCGTCGAGCAAAAGAACGTCAGGCCGGCCGAAGAGAACCTTCGCGAGGAGAACCCGCAGCTTGTAGCCCGCGTTGAGCGAGCGCATGGGGCCTTCGTGACGCTCGGCCGGAATGCCCAAGCCTACGAGCAGCTCGGCCGCCTGGCTCTCGGCCGAATATCCATCGTGGTCCGCGACGACACCCTCGAGCTCGGCGAGCCGGACGCCGACCGCGTCGTCCACTTCGCCTGCGAGAAGCTTCTCTTTCTCGACCATGGCCTCCCAGAGCTCGGCCTTGCCCGCCATGACCGTGTCGAGAATGCGCGCGTCGTCGTAGATGGAATGGTTTTGCTCGAGAACCCCGACGCGAAGCTGCCCCTGAATGTTGATCTCACCGGCGTCCCAATCTTCCTGGCCGGCAAGCATCTCGAGCAGCGTCGATTTGCCCGCGCCGTTCGCGCCCGTCACGCCGTAGCGCTTTCCGGGGTCGAACTGCACATTCACGTGCTCGAGAAGGATCTTCGGCCCATAGCGCTTGGTGACGTTGTTGAGGACAATCATCGACGGGCCCGCGCCATAGCACGGGCCGCGCGCCGCGTGATAGCGTACCTTCGAGAGACGCGTGCGCGACGCATCCTTTTACGCAAGTAGCCTGCTCGATCTCGATAAGGTGGATACGGCGGCGGAGAGGCGCGCGTCGTGGCGGCAGTCGATGGCGGCTCTGGCCCGCGCGACGTCCGAAGAGGGCCCCGGTCCGCTCGAAGGCCTTCATCCCAAAGCCCTGCTCTCGGGCGTGCGCGCCGCGCTCGAAGGCGGCCTGGTGGACGACCTCGACTGGTTGGCTCCGGCCGCGGCGGGTGCGGCGCTCTACGAGCTCGCCTCGGCTCTGCCGGTCGGACATGAGCAGCGTGAGCTCGGTCGTCGCGTGCTCGCGCGGCTGCTCTCCGCCGACGCCGAGACGTTCGTCGCCATTGCCCGGCGCATGGCCCTGGCCGGACGCGGGCTCGGAAGCCCCGCCATGCGCGCGCGCGTCGCTCTGGTGGCCGAGCTGCCCATCTCGACGGGCGTGCAGGATGGGTCGCTGGCGCTCGCGCTGGCCTCTCGCCGTGACTCGGCGCGGGAGTGGATTGGCGTTCCATCCACCGGATCGCTCCCGGCCCGAAGGCTCGCAGCACGGCTCATCGAGCGAGCGGCGCGCGAGGCTGCCCTGCGTGCGGCCCACGGCGACGACCACAGCCTGCGTGTCTTTGCCGGGGACGGCATCGCCGCCGCATGGCAGCGGCTCCTGGCCGATCGCGAGTCGCTCGTCTGGCGTCACGTCGCCGTCGCGCGCGGGCTTCTCGCGCCGTGGTCGCCGCCGCTCGCCAAGGCGATCGAACAAGCGCTTTCGCCCTCGCTCACACCCACCGAGTGGAGGCGCGCCGCGGCTTCGCTCGCGGCCATGGTCGCCGTGGCTCCGGCGCGAGCGCTCGAGGCGGCGCAGGCGGCTCTCTCGCAGGGGCTCCTTGATCGAGATCCGGGCGCCGCCGCGGCCTTCATTTGGGGCCTACCGCGCGCAGCCGAGATGGAGCCGGATGCAGCCGAGCAGCTGCTCGAGCGTGTGCTCGAGCGAGCGGCGCCCGACATCGGAGAGGCTGTGCTCGATCTGCGGGCGGAGCTCGGCGAATCGGTCATGGCCGAGCGCGCGACGACGCGCGCGGTGGCTCTGCTGTCAGCGAGCTCCAAAGGCGGGAAAGACGACGGCGCCGCCGCGCTGACGCTCGAGGTCGTGCGCGACCTCGGAAACACGCTGCGGGACGACGACTCGATCCGCACCCAAATCGCCAAGGCGCTGCACGAGTTTGCGTCGGGGGGCGCAAAGCAAGCCTACGCGAGCGCGCGCCAGGCCCTTACCGTGGCGCGCGCTTCGGTCGACACGCTCGAGGCCGTCTCGCGAGAAGAGGACGCCGCGGAAAGCGGGGCGGGCTCGATCGCGCGGCGCACCACCGTGGCGGTGCTCCGCGACCTCGACCTCAGCCTGCTCGAGCACGACGTTCTCGCCCACCTTCTGTCGCTCGGAGACGCTTCGCGCAACATCGAAGAGACGCTCGACGGTTTGCGCGACCGGCTCGGTGACTGGATTCTCGCCCGAGAGGGCGCCCCGCTGGTGGGGGAGCCAGGGACCGTCGTCGTGCCGCAGCACCCGACGGTTGCCCTCCGTCGGCTGCGTGCGCTCCTTCATTTGGCCGACGGCGACCTGGGCGACGAAGGCATCGACCCCGCGCGTGCTGCACGCCTCCGCAGGCGGTGCGTCCGCATCGCGCATGTTCTTCTCGACCGGTTCGAACGAGGGCCGCTCTCTCCAGTCAGGCGAACCATCGTTGCGGCGCTCGCTCGGGCGCTCGACGCCCTCATTCGGCTCGAAGCGATCGATGCGATCGATGCGCTTCTCATCGTGGGCGCGCACATGGCCGACCCGGTGGAGATTCGAACCCTCGCCGAAGCGTCGATGGATCCGGACCTGGTGCATGTGCTCGAGCGCTACGCGGCCTTTGCCCAGGCCGCGGCCGACGATGCCCCCCAAGCCATGCCCGCGTACGACGCGCTCGTGCGCGAGTTTGCGCTCGACGATTCAAGTCGCAGCGAGGCGCTACGCGCCGTGCTCGTTCGCTTGGGGGCCGCGCTCGCGGCCATCGCGTCCGCGGCTTCGCTGCGGGCCCTCGGCTCGGGTGCGGGCGGGGAGCCCGAAGTCATCTCGACGCTGGAGACCGCGCTCGCGTCGTTGGCTCAGCTCGCAGGCGGCGCCCGCGGAAGGCTCGACCCCGACCGGACTTACGCCGGGCCGCCCGGTGCCAGTCGTCCACTCACAGTGGCCGTGGCCCGTGTCCTCTCGGGGACCGACGAGAAGCTCGCGAAGGCCGCCGTAGTCGCGGCGCTCGAATCGCTGCTCGCCGGCGTGCCGAGCAGCATCGGCAAGCTCGCATCGGCCGTCGTGCTTCGAATGGTCGCTTTGCCCAGAGAGGGTAGGGTATCGGACGCTCCCGTCTCACGGGTCGCCGAGGTCCTTCCTGCCTGGCTGACGCCGCGCCGGACGATCGGGGGCTTTTACGTGCTGCGGTCGCTCAATGCCGGGGCGGCGGGCTCCGTGTTCGTCGCCACGCGCCTGGACGAGAAAAACGACGAGGGGGCCGAGCGCTACGCCCTCAAGGTCCCGGAGTATTCGGCCACGGTGGCCCGCAGCCTGAGCGAAGCCGAGTTCATGAAGATGTTCCGGCAGGAAGCCGCCGCGCTGCTCGCGCTCCCGGCGCACCCGAATCTCGCGCGCTTCGTCCTCTTCGACGACGCCAGCAAGCCCAAGCCGATTCTCGTCATGGAGCTCGTCGAAGGGACGCCCTTCGACAGGCTCGTGGAGGCGCGCGGCCTGGAGACGGCTCGCGTTCTGGAGATTCTCGACGGCGTTCTTTGCGGCCTGGTGGCCATGCACGAGGTCGGCGTGGGACACCTCGACGTCAAGCCCTCGAACGTCGTGCTTCGGCGAGGCGGGCAGCCGGTCCTGGTCGACTTCGGGCTTGCGGGTCGACGTATCCGCCCTGGCTGCGCCACCGGCCCATACGGTGCGCCGGAGGTGTGGGGTGCGCTCGAGGGACGCGAAGAGTGGCCGCCCGCCAAGGCCGATGTCTACGCCTTTGCTTGCGTCGCTTTCGAGGCCCTCACGGGACGCCTTCTCTTCGAAGCTCCCTCGGAAATGGCTCAGATCGCGATGCACCTCGCGCACGACGGGTTCCCCGCTCCCCTCAAGGCCCTCGCGGCGCATCCGAAGCTCTCGGGGTCGGCGCTCTCGGGGTTGGTCGAGCTTCTCTTCGCGGCTTTGCGTCGCGACCCGGGCGAGCGACCGACGGCGGCCGCTGTGCGCAAGGAGCTCACCCGATTGGCTCCGGCTCTTTCGAAGCGTCCCTGGCCGATCGACGCCGCGTGATGGCGGCGAGCCCCGAGGCATTTGGTGGCGATCCGGACCCGGGCGGCGCCGACTGCGTGGGCTGTGGTCGCTGCTGCCACCACGGGCCGAGCACCGTGCATCTACTCGTCTCCGACGATGCCCGGGTGCTTACGCGGCCGGATGGTGAGGACATCCTGCGCCGGCTCACCGTCCTCGACCCGCATCCGCCGCAGTGGCGTTTTCTGAAGAATACGGGCGAGCGCTGCGCCGCCCTCGACGTTTCGGTGACGGGACGGTTTCCTTGCCTCATTTACGACGTTCGTCCTGACGACTGCCGCATCGTCGAGCCCGGTTCGCCCGCATGCCTCGAGGCCCGGCGCCTCGGGCACCTCGGAACGAGCGTGCATTTCGCCCGCTAGCCGTGGCAGAAGAAAGCGAGAGAGCGTGTACGGGCAAGCCAAAGCGGTGTACGCGGCCGCTCTGCAGTCGATTCGGGCTGCGGGGTTGGAAAAGAGCGAGCGGCTCCTGTTGAGCCCGCAGGGGGCATCGATCCTGGTTCGCGAGAGCCCCGAGCCCGTTCTCAACTTCTGCGCGAACAACTACCTCGGCCTGAGCTCGCATCCTCGAGTGCTCGATGCAGCCCGCCGCGCCATGGACGCGCATGGCTATGGCCTCTCGAGCGTGCGCTTTATCTGCGGGACGCAGGGCCCCCACAAGACCCTCGAGGCCAAGCTCGCCGCGTTCGTCGGGATGGACGACGCCATCCTCTATAGCTCCTGCTTCGACGCCAACGGGGGGCTCTTCGAGACCCTGCTCGACGAGCACGACGCCGTCTTGAGCGATGCTCTCAACCACGCCTCCATCATCGACGGGATTCGCCTCTGTCGGGCGGAGCGGCACCGCTACGCGCACGCGGACATGAGCGAGCTCGAGCAAGCCCTCCAACGAACTTCGGGAAAGAGGTTGCGACTCATCGCGACCGACGGCGTCTTTTCGATGGATGGCGACGTCGCTCCGCTGGGGCCGATTTGCGACTTGGCCGAGCGCTATGACGCGATGGTGATGGTCGACGACAGCCACGCCACCGGTTTTCTAGGCCCGCGCGGTCGAGGCTCGATCGACCTTTGCGGCGTTGCGGGCAGGGTCGACGTGCTCACGTCCACCCTCGGCAAGGCTCTGGGCGGCGCCGCGGGGGGCTTCGTCGCGTCACGCCCCGAGGTGGTCGAGCTTCTGCGCCAACGCTCGCGGCCCTACTTGTTTTCGAACAGCGTGGCGCCCGCCATCGTGGGCGCCAGCCTCGAAGCGCTCGAGATGCTCGAAGGGGGAAGCGATCTGCGTGACGCCGTGCTCGGAAATGCGCAGCGCTTCCGACAACGGATGACCGCCGCGGGGTTCTCGCTCCGTGCCGGCTTTCACCCCATCGTCCCCGTCATGATGAGCGGCCCGCGGGCCAAAGGGCAGGACGCACGTCTGGCGCAAGAGGTCGCCGCCGGCCTCCTTGTCGAGGGGATCTACGTCGTCGGGTTCTCGTACCCGGTCGTGCCCAAGGGCCAAGCCCGGATTCGCGTGCAACTCTCGGCGGCACACACGCCTGCGATGATCGACCGCGCCGTCGATGCGTTTGTCCGCGTCGGGCGGCGATTCGAGCTCATTTGATGGCGCGCCCCGTGGTTCTCGTCACCGGTGCGAGCGGCGAGATTGGCCGCCTGCTCCTGCAGAAGCTTACCGAGGACGGTAGCCACGACCTCGTAGCGCTCGATCTGACGCCTCTGCCGGAGGCCATGCGCGCGCACGCCACGTGGAGCTACGCCGGCAACATTACAGACCGATATCTTCTCGACCAGCTCGCGGCGCACCACGAAGTCGACGCGGTCTTTCATCTCGCCGCGCTCTTGTCGACTCGGGGCGAGCGCGATCCGGAGCTCTCGCACCAGATCAACGTCGAGGGGACGCTCAACGTGCTGCGCGTGGCCCAAAACCAGTCTTCGCGGCTCGGCCAGCCCGTCAAGGTCGTCTTCCCGAGCTCGATTGCCGTCTACGGCCTGCCGAGCCCCGAAGAGAAAAGAGCCGCCGGCCGCGTCCGCGAGGAGCAGTGGAACGTACCCATCACGATGTACGGATGTAACAAACTCTACTGCGAGAACTTGGGGCGCTATTTTACCTTTCACGCGCGCCAGCTCGGGGCACTCTCGGGCGCTACGCGCCTCGACTTTCGGTCGCTTCGCCTGCCGGGGCTCATCTCTGCCCACTCGGCGCCCACGGGGGGAACGAGCGACTTCGGCCCCGAGATGGTCCACTCGGCGGCGGCGGGCCATCCCTACCACTGCTTTGTCGAGCCCGAAGCCCGCATTCCGTTCATGACGATGCCCGATGCGGTGCGCGCCTTGCTCGATCTGGCGCGTGCCCCGCGCGACCGGTTGTCGACCTGCGTGTACAACGTCGGCGCCTTCAGCCCTACGGCCGAGCAACTGGCCGAAAGGGTGAGAAGGGCCTTTCCGTCCGCATGCATCGACTACGTCCCAGACCCGGTGCGGGCCAAAATCGTCGCCTCATGGCCCGAAGACGTCGACGACTCGCGGGCTCGACGCGATTGGGGGTGGGCCCCGGAGCTCGATTTGGAGCGAGCCTTCGACTCGTACCTCGTCCCGGCCCTTGGGGCGCACCCGTGAGCTATCGCGTCGAAATCAGGGGTCGCGACGGATTGGTCGCCGTCACCCACTGGACCCCGGCGCCCACGTGGGTCACCGGGCGAGACGAGATGGCGAGCACTCTATTCACGCTCAAGGAGGCAGCCGCCTTCGCCTACGAGCTGGTGGCGCCGCGCTGTTCGTACGCGATCCGAATCGTGGACGAAGACGGCTCCGCGTTCTTCATTCGCGAGCAGCAGTGAGACCGTGATCGTCACCCGGGTTGAGCAAGCGCGCGACAGGCGAGCCCGCTGGTGCACAACCCCCGGCCTTGATCGCAGGATGGCCCCGATTGGATCGCCATGACGCTCGACCTTGATCGCGTGCCCGACCAGACTTGATCGTGTGCCTGCCCGGGATGGATCGTGTGCCTGCCCGGGATGGATCGTGTGCCTGCCCAGACTTGATCGTGTGCCTGCCCGGGACCGATCGCGCGCCTGTCCAAACTTGATCGCTGGCCTACCCGGGGTTGATCGCGTGCGCACCCGGGCTTGATCGCGTGGGTACCCAGACATGATCGCGTGCGTGCCTGGGCTTGATCGCGTGGGTACCCAGACGTGATCACGTGCGTGCCCGGTCTTGATCGCGTAGGTACTTGGTCTTGATCGCGTGGGTACTTGGGCTTGATCGCGTGGGTACCCGGGCTTGTTCGCGTGGGTACCCAGAGATGATCGCGAACAGGTTGGCTCCGCCGGCTTCGTCCATCGTCTATTGTCCGGTATCTTAGAGGATTACGATGCTCTCTCGTCGCGTCGTGGAGACGAGAGAAAACGAGGCGGTCTCGATAGATGGCGATCTCCACACACGACATGATCCCCATCTGCACCTGAAATCCTTTGAGACACGTCGCTTCCATGGACATCTGGACCGGCCTAGAGGACTCGGTGGTATCGCGCGAGACCTCGGCGATCCCTATGACCTCATGCGCGCCCGATCCCGATGCATCGGGAGCCCGCGGGCGACGCCTTCCGGGAGTCTAAGCCGACGAAGCGAGAGTGGATCGGTGTAAGTCCGCGCCTGTGTAGCGTTCTGAGTGTCCTGGTCCGGCGAAGCCATCCATGTTGGCACGCGAATGGGTACGGTCGGTGCTGCGAACGGATCTCTCCATAGCGACCCTCCCATCTCGATTGACACGCGTACCCATTGGGGTTGGCAAGCGTAGTGATTTGGGCTGGCAAGCGTAGTGATCTCGTTCGGCTCACTGAGCGCGCCCTCGGCGTGCAGCTCCGTGTCCGTTTAAGGAGAAGTGGGCGACACAGGGAGAGGCGTGGCACGACCGCCGGAGGACAAAAGGTCCTCGCTGAAAAGCGGTACGCGCAAGCGGAAGGTGTCGACGGTTTGCCCGGACCGTTCTAGAAGCTGGCCCTCGCTTCGCGCGGGCCCGTGCATTGGGCACTCTCGAGCTTCCTGATGCGAATCTGGCAGCAAGGGCAGCCGGAGGTCAGAAGAAAGAAGGTCAGAGAGATCGCGCAAGCAGTAGAATCAGAAGAGTTTATGGGCCGGTAGCTCAGTCGGCAGACGACGGCGCCGCGACGCGCGATTCCGGGCCCTTGGATGGCGGAGAGCTGGAGTCGGGCGCGATCGAATCACCCATGCTGCCGCGTCCTCCCCCCGCGTCCCGCGTTCGCGGCCGCACGACCGACATACTCCGCGAGAAGCTCGACGCGGCGCTCCTCGCCGAAGCGTGGGAGGCGCGATCCGGGCGCATCGTCGAGCTTGAGCGGGCCGAGGGGTCGACCTCGCCGAGGAGCGCGCTCGACGTGGTAGCGGCTAGCATTGCACCATGCCGAAACCCAAGAAATCGAAGGCGACCAAGGCGGCCGTTGTGGTGGCGCAAGCGTCAGTCGGCGCTGCTGCCGGAGCAATCGCTGCACCAGGCCTCGGGGCGGGAACGGCTGCGGTTGTCGCGGCCGGAGCCGCGGTCGCGCCCACGCTGTTCCAGTGGGCGATCGAATGGGTCAAGGACCGCACGGTGAGGCGCGTCCAGTTGTATGCCGACGGGTACCTCGCAGGGGATGCGCACGTCGACGCCGAGGCCGTCGAGGCGGTACTCCACGCCAAGTCAGACGAGGCGTTCGTCCAGGAACTCATCATCGAGAGTGCCCGAGTCATCGCGGAGGCCCTCGCCGACTCGGTTGTCCCGCCGATGGGGCGGCTGACACGACGCTACCAGGCCGAAGGGCGGAAGGCAGATGCTTTCTTCCGTGGCATGCGTCGCGTGCTTACAGACCTTGGGGAGGACGAATTTCGAGTTCTGCAGGACCTGGTCGCGCGGGTCGTCTCCGCGCCGTTCAATGACGCGGCGCCTTGGGTGAAGCTGATCGTCTCTCCGGGTTCGACTGGCGATCGTTTTGTCCTCCAGCTATCGGCCAAAAGGACGGCGATCGAAGCGGGGACCCACCTCGATGGTCCTCCGGTTCATCTGGGAGATGTTTCGCAAAGCGTGGGGACGATCTTTCACCTTCTCGAGGTGTACGGCCTAGCAGCACGGTTGTTGGGCATGAGCATCATGCTCGACTTCAATAACCTTCGGCGGATGAATGATGTGTGCGCGCCGAGGCCTACACGGTTTGACTCGAGCGACGTTCCGGGGTGACGAATGGCGGAAAAAAAACGCGAGAGCGGGGGGAGACAGAAGAGGGACGTACCTGACTCGCCGACGTTCACTCGCCTGCCCATCGTGGACCCGTCAAGCGCCAAGGGACCGCTCGTCGGCTTCGGCGAGAGTGTCTTCTACGCAGCTCCGGCTGGGATGAGTCGCGCGCTGGACGAAATCGACCGAGCAGCCGAGTCGCGATCGGCGACGCGCGACGCGATCCGGAAGTTGCGGGAGGGCGTTGGATGCGGCTTCACGATCAATCATGCGCTCGCTCACCCAGTGGGAGGAAGGCGCGCACCGCATTGAGTCAGCAGATCGCGAAGGATGAGAGCGATGCCGTCAAATAAGGTGTTGTACGCCTCGAAGCTGCCTTCGATGAGACCGACGAAGTCCACCATGGTCAGCTTGGACGCCCTGGCGAGCATGCTCTCGGCTGCAGGGAAGCTCGAATCGATATGCTTCCGGCTTCCATCCATTTGCATCAGCGTCAGCGTCTGGCCGGAACGCGCATCGTCCGCGACAACGTTCGCGCTCTCGTTCGTCCATCCGAGGTGAAACACGATGTCGTCGCGGACACCCTTCCCGCTACCGGCCTCCCACTCGCGTTTGAGCAGCTGCATTTTCGTCCAAGCTTCTCCTGCTTCGAGCAGCTTGCGTTTTATGCCGGCCTCCTCGAGACCCCCGATCGCCTCCGCGACTTCCTTGAGATAGCCGAAAGAAAGCATTGCCAAGAAGTAGAGGTCGCGTTCGTAGGAGACGGACTCTCGCGAAGCCTGCTCGTTGAGTAGCTTCAGCAAGTGCAAAACACTGCAGAGCCGGTTCGCACCGGCCATCACGCGGAGAAGGTTAGCGACGATCCTAGGCCCATATGCGTCGGACAAGACCTTCGCTTCAGCGTCAATGAGCGTTCGATCGGGCGACTCGGTGAAAATGAAGCGTACGCCGCCACCCTCCCACCTGGTCTGCGTGCGCGTCACCGAGGCGAGGGCGCCCACGGTGTGCCCCCGTGCATTGTGAATGGCCTCCCTGAGGGACCGCCGCAAAGCATCGGAGCTGGGCGATGCGGCGTACGCATGGAGGTCTCTGCCGAGGTCGTCGAAGCGCGTGCGCATCTCGCACTGGTAGTCGTCCGTCATCGCCGCCTGAATCGTCTTGGCGTCGGCAGCCGCGCGGACGACCACATCGGGAGACGGTTCGCCGCCAACCAAGCGATTGGCGACTTCGACGAGCTCGCGAAGGAGCGAGCGCCGCTCGCGTTCGGACAACATGCGCCGCCGGTTAGCAGGCCGCGGGCCGACCCGCTCGGCGCTCGTGGCCCTGAGGCAGGGCCCTCAATGAGCCGCCGGCAACGAGCCGATGGGAACTGTGGCCGGATCTACCGGCGAAACAAAGGGATGGTCCTTGTTCTCAGGAGCGTCGCGAACCTCGAAGTCGCAGCTCGCTTTGCTGCACAGGTCGGCAACATCATGCGGGAAGGTCACCGAAAGGTGCTCGTTCGACGCGTAAGGCTCGATGAAGCGACACGCAGGGATCGACGTCGAGCTCGCGACCGACGCGCGGACTCTTGCGATTCCATACAGGCAGAGAATGCCCGCGCGCGGCGAAACGTTCGTAACCGTGACGTGCCCTTCCTGCTGATTCAGGTCGAGCCCAGTCATGAACGTACCGAGCGCACCGATCGACATCCGTCGGCTTTTCGCCGACTCGGTATTATGCTCCGCATCGTCCTTCGCTTTGCGGAGCGAATCGGCAACGGCCACTTCGGCCTCTCGCATGTGGATGTACGAAAGCGGCGCCAGCACGAGCACCGACGCGATCGCGAGCCAAAGCACGCAGCGAAGCAACTTCTCGATGTTGTCGAGCATTGGGAATCCCCGTGTCTCGCCATCGGACGCCGGAGCGACACCCGCAGTCAATGGTCATTGGGACGCCCTGACGACGCTGTCGCTGTGATATACACATATGAGATACCACAAGTGCGACGTCGAGCTCCCCTCGGGGGCAAGCTCGGCGCGCGCGTCGAGCGCGAGCAGCTGTTCCGCGAGACGGACTTCGAGACGAAGGTCTGCGCCCACTCACGCGAATTGCGTCACGTACTCGCTCGCGGACGGGAAGACCGAGACGTGGATCGCCGACCGGACCGGGCACCGCTCGAGCCTGATGATCAACCGGTACAGGCGGCGGGCTCGGAACGTGGTAGAGGCCGGCCTCGGTTCGCTGGCGCCCTGGAACGCCGCGATCCCGGACGTTGCTCCCGCGTCGCGGCAGTGGGACGCGGCAGCAGACACTAAGGAGGTGGACGAAGGGCGGGGACTTAAGATACCAGAAGCATCTCTAATTGGGCCGGTAGCTCAGTCGGCAGAGCTGCGGACTTTTAATCCGTAGGTCCTGGGTTCGATTCCCAGCCGGCCCACCCCTGCTGCGTGCAAGAGCGAGCAGCCAGCGTCTGGGAATCAGTCGCGCTGTACTCCGTCCAGGCTCCTGGACTCAGCTGCGAACGATTCCCAGCCGGCCCGCGAATTTGCCGCGCGCCACCCCGTGAAGAGTCCGCACGAGGTCTGGCTCGCCATCGACGTGAAGTCGCGGAAGCCCAAGACGGACTTGCCGCCTCTCCGCATCGTTCGCTTCTCGGGGGTAGCCCTGCGGTTCGGCGTCGAAGAGCACGCGCTCGAGGGCGTGATGGTCCACGTCACCTCGAAGGAGGAGACCGTCGCCGACTGCTTCAAGTACAGAAACAAGGTTGGTCTCGACGTCGCGCTCGACGCACTTCGGGACTACCTGCGCTCGAAGCGCCGTTCGGTGGATGCGCTCACGACGGCAGCGGTGGCTTCTCGCGTCACGAACGTGATGCGCCCCTACCTCGAGTCGCTCGCGTGAGGGCGGTCAAAGATGGGCTATAGTTTTGCTTGATGGCTCCGCGCTCACGGCCCATGCCCCTTCCGTCGCAGGTCGACGCCCTTCGCGCGCTCGCGAAGAAGGTCGAAGCCACGGGCAAAGGCTTGCCGCCGGAGCTGGTTGAAGCCGTGGCCGAAGCGTTGGAAGACCGCGAAGACCTGGAAGACCTCCGCGAAGCGCGCAAGCGCCTAGCCAAGGGTGAAAAGACGATTCCCTTTGCGGAAGTGCGGCGAAAACTCGGCATCTAAGCGACCCAGGTTTTGGGCATGGCCTACACCATCGAGACCACGCCCGCGGCGGAGAAACAGCTCGCCAAGCTTCCCAAGGATGTGGCCAGCCGCATTGCCGACGCCATTGAGCGGCTGGCGGTGCACCCGTTCCCGCCGGGCTCCAAGCCTCTGCAGGGCGCCGACAAGGGCGCGTACCGCATCCGCATCGGTGACTATCGCGTCCTGTACGAGGTGTACCGAAAGCGTCTCGTCGTGCTCGTCATCAAGGTCGGCAATCGTCGCGACGTGTACCGGTGAGAAGACTGCGCAACGCGCGGGCAGGGCAGGGGCTCATCCAGCCCTCCGACCTTCTCCAAAATCTCTCCAAAACGATTCCGGGGGACGGGCGGGGACTGGTGGAGACAGGACCGAAGGCCGAAAGTGGAGCGGAATCGAAGTCTTGAGTCGGAAAAATATTCCCAGCCCGCCCCCCCCCCGTCACCAGCCAATCGCAGTTGACGACGCAGTCGCGCGGGAGCCCTTCGCGACGGCCGACCTTCACCTCGACGGCGTAACCGCGCACCGTCGTGGTCGCAGGAGCGACAATAATCATCGCGCGCACCCCATAGGCCTCATCGCGCGAAAGCAGGATCACCGGACGCCTCTTGTCGACGAGCGCCCACCAGACCTCGCCTCGCTTTACTCATCCTCCCAGGCGACGTGCGCGATCACTCGACGGCCGCTCTTGCGCGCTGCAGCGATGTCTGCGGCACTCGCTGGGTGGTCTCTGTACGCCTCGACGTATTGTTTCAAGGCGCGCGCACGGGCGAGAAGGTCGGCGTCGATGCTGCAAGCGATCTTGGCGGCGTTCGCCACGGTATGAAAGTATCGTACCGAGCGGAGGATCACCATGGCCGGCCTCTAAGAACGGCGGCGCCGCCGCGGTGGGGCTCCTCGGGGGCCGCGCTTCGTCGGGGCGGTTCACCAGGCTGGTGACGATCTCCTTCGTGGTATCTGTGAGCGGATCGTGAGCTCACCGACGCCGGTGCCTATCGGGAGGATACCCGCGCTGCTCGACTCGACCGCCGCGATCGTCGTGCTCGCTGCCGCGCTAGTGCTGGCTCAAGTCTGGACCTTTCACGCCGTTCGCCTGGACGACGCGTACATCACGTTTCGGTACGCGCAAAACCTCGCGTCCGGCCACGGTTTTGTGTTCAACGTGGGGCAGCGCGTGATGGGCTCCACCTCGCCGGGCGAGGTCCTGCTCGCGGCGGCCTTGTATCCTCTCGTCGGCCGCGACGCTCTTCCCAGTGTGATGGCTGCGCTGGGCTGCGTGGCTTGGACCGCGCAGGCGGCGCTTCTTTTCGTCCTCTTGCGCAAGCCCATTGGAAGGCTTCGCGCGAGCCTGGTCGCCGCGGCAGTCGCCGTCGGAGTTGCGGGAAGCCCCCTTTGGCTCCCGCTCGAGACCAACATCGCCGCAGCGGCGACTCTTGCGGCCTTCGCGCTGGCGCTCCGCTCGCGATGGGTAGGGGCCGCCGCAATGTGCGCATTTGCGGGGCTCATGCGCGCCGATGCGTATCTGATGGTGCTTCCGCTAGCCGTCCTATGCGTTCGTGAGCTGCGGTGGGGCGCTTGGCGGCCAGCACTGGTGCTCGGTCTCATGGCCGCTCCGTGGCCGGTGTTCGCTACGCGCTATTTCGGTTCGCCCGTTCCGCTGTCCATGTCCAAGGTGCACTTCACCACGAGAGCCTTGTACGCCCTGCATGTTCTGCGCGACGTGCCGAATCCCTACGGCGGCAGCGCCCCTTTGGCGCTGGCCGCGGCATTCTGGCTCCTCGTCGCGGGCGGCGCCCTGATTCTGATTCGTTCGGATCGCCGCCTCCTGGCCCTCATCGTTTATGGGGTTTTGCACGCGGTTTTTTACGTCGCCCTGGCGCCCAACCCGGCCTTCGGGTGGCACCTGTATGCCGTCACCCTCGTCGCCTTCGTGCTCGTGGTCGTGGCCGCGGGGACGCTCGTGGCCAAAGCGCCCACGCCCGCCCTTCGCGCAGGCGCAGCCTTCGCGACCGTGGCGGCCAGCAGTGTGGCGACCGTGGAGTTCGCCCGCAGCTACGAAATGGACGTGTGGTACGGGGCCCGCGACGCCGAATACCGAAAGGTCGCGGCGTGGCTTTCGACGAGCGCCGATCCGCGCGACATCGTTTCGGCCGAAGAGGTGGGCACTCTTGCGTACTACACGGGCCTACGGATGAACGACCACACGGGGCTCGTCACCAAGTATCCCGGCGACGTCTACTGGCGCCTGGCGCACAAGCAGACGACCCATTTTCGCTGGCTCGTCCTCAACGGGAAAGAGATCGAGCTCGGGCGCGATCGCCCTTACTACGAAGGTCGCGCCGTCCGCACGTTCGCGGAGCGCGGGTGGGGGATCTTCGTGGTCGACGTGAAATCCCCACGCATCGACGGATTGCTGTCGCCTTGGGAGGAGGCGGCGGGCTCCGTGACGCCTTGAAGCTAGCGTCCCAGCGCTGACGCGGGTCGTCGTCTCCAGGAATTGGACGCCCTCATCGGGCGGCGGAGGTTAGGATCCACGTCGGTCCCCGCTTTTGATGTTCAATCGAGCCGCTGATCAAGACGAATGCACCGTTTGCGACGCCAGACGGCCACTCGTGCGCCTCTTTTCCAAACGCGTCGGTCCCGACCGCGCGAGCTACGCGATCTGGGCGTGTCTCGAGTGCGGCTTCCAATGGGTACGGCCGACGCCCGACGACGGGGCCTTGTCCGCGTACTACGCCAAAGGTGTCGATACGGATTATGCCAATTACATCCGAGCGGCTCGGATGAAGAAGGAGCACTTCCGGCAAAAGTTTCTGGAGCTCGCTCCCCACCTCCCGTCGCCCGGATCCATGCTGGACGTCGGCTGCGCCGCTGGGTTCCTTCTTGAAGTGGCGATCGAGCACGGATGGGACGCGCGCGGCGTCGAGCTCAATCCAGGGTTTGCGGCCAGCACAGCCCGCTCCCTCGACGGTCGCATCACGTACGGACGGTTAAGTGACCTTCCGCTGGAGAGTGGGGAGCGAACGCTTTCTTTGATCACGCTCTTCGACGTTCTCGAGCACACGCCGTCGCCGCGGGCGGACCTGGCGCGGTGCCGAGATCGCCTAGCTCCCAATGGCGTCATCGTGGTCCAGCTCCCTTGCATCGATGCGCTCGGACGAAAAGCTTTCGGCCGGCACTGGTATCACTACGCGCCGCCGGCACACCTCAGCTATTTCTCCGATGCCACGTTCTCGAAGCTCGCGCTGTCGCTCGGGCTTGCCGTCGTCCACTCGAAGTGGACTCGCAAGAGCATGACTCTCGACTACCTTGTCGCCCAGCTGGCGACAGGTCTCGGGCTTGGGCGCATGCCGAGCGTGCCCGCGATTGGCAAGATCTCGCTTCGGGTGCCGATGAGCGAACGGCTCTTCGTTTTGCGCGCGCCCTAGGCGCGCTCGCGACAAGACGGCGCTCGATTTCGATCGAGTCCAAGCCCTGGTAGCTTGGTACTATTGGGCAGGAGAGTCCCTCGAGATGGCGAATCCTTCGCAGAGAGTGGTCGTCGTGGGTGGTGCTGGCTACGTCGGAGCGGCGCTCGTCCCGTTTCTTCTCGAGCGCGGCCTCCAGGTTCGCGTGGTCGACCTCTACATTTACGGCGACGACGTTTTCGACGGTGTGAAGGGGCATCCGAATCTGAGCGAGGTTAAATGCGACGTTCGCGATATCGCGCGCGTCAAAGAGGCGATGGTCGGGTTCGATGCCGTGATTCATCTCGCCTGCATATCGAACGACCCGTCCTTCGATCTCGATCCTGTGCTCGGCAAGGCGATCAACCACGACTCGTTCGAGCCGGTGGTGGCTTCGGCAAAAGAGGTCGGAATTCGTCGATTCATCTTCGCATCATCGTCGAGCGTATATGGGGTCAAAGACGTCTCGGACGTCACGGAAGAGATGCCGCTCGATCCGCTCACCGACTACGCCAGATACAAGATGATGTGCGAAGAAATTCTCTTCCGCTACACGTCGCCGACGTTCACGACCGTCGCGGTCCGCCCGTCCACCGTTTGTGGATATTCGCCGCGCCAGCGCCTCGACATCGTCGTGAACATCTTCACCAATCACGCGGTCAACCTCGGGAGAATCAAGGTGATCGGCGGAAACCTCAAGCGCCCGAGCCTGCACATTCAGGACATGATCGAGCTCTACGACCTGCTCTTGCGCGCTTCCCCGGAGTCTATCTCGGGCAAGGTGTTCAACGCCGGCTATGCGAACCATGATCTCGAGACGCTGGCCGAGATCGTGCGCGACGTCGTCGGCAAAGACAAGATTCGCATCGAGCACAGCCCGACCGACGATCATCGCTCGTATCACATCTCCTCCGACAAGCTGAGGAGGGAGCTCGGCTTCGCCGCGCGCTTCAGCATCGAGGATGCGGTCCGCGGCCTGGTCAACGCATTCGACAGCGGGCTTTTGCCCAACTCGCTGACCGATTCGCGCTATTTCAACATCCAGCGGATGAAAGAAATAGGGCTCCGGTAAAGCCATGACTTCGCGGGTGCCTTATGTGGATCTTGCGACCCAGCAGCAAAAGATCGAAGGCGCGCTACTCGCGGCGGTGACGCGAGTCTTGCGTCACGCTCATTTCGTCAATGGCCCGGAGGTTGGCGAGCTCGAGGCACAGATTGCCAAACGATGCGGCGTCCAGCATTCGGTGGCCGTCGGCAACGGCACCGATGCGATACACCTGACGCTTCGCGGTCTCGGAATAGGGGCTGGCCACGAGGTCATCACGACCCCGAATTCCTTCGTCGCCTCGGCCGCTGCCATTGCGCTGGCCGGGGCAAAGCCCGTCTTCGTCGACGTAGGCGACGATCACAACATGGATCCCGCCGCCCTAGAGGGCGCGATCCGGCCGGCCACACGTGCCATTTTGGTGGTTCATTTGAGAGGTCGCCCCGCCCGCATGGACGAAATCGGCGCGATCGCTCAGAAGCACGGTGTTCTGCTTCTCGAAGACTGCGCTCAGGCCCTCGGCGCTAGCCTGCACGGAAAGAGCATCGGCGCGTTTGGCGCCGCAGGTTGCTTGAGCTTCCATCCGCTCAAGAATCTCGGCGCGTGCGGAGATGGGGGGATGGTTCTCACGAACGACGCCCGATTGGCCGAGTGGCTGATCAAGGCGAGGTCTCACGGCCTCCGCGATCGCGATCACTGCGACTTTTTCTCCTACAATTCGCGGCTCGATACCCTTCAGGCCGCGCTCTTGCTTGCGAAGCTCGAACACCTCGATGACTGGAGCCGGGCTCGCCGTGATACGGCCGCATTCTATCGGTCGGAGCTCGGCGGCTTGGTCGAGGTCCCGAATGAGCGGCCCGGTGAGCACGCCGTTTACCATACGTTCGTCATCGAGACCGATCACCGCGACGCGCTCCAGCAATCCTTATTGGATAGCGGCGTCGAGACGCGCATTCACTACCCTACGCCGATCCATCTCGAAGAGGCTTCCAAGTCGCTCGGGTACCGCGCTGGAGATTTTCCGCGGGTCGAGCGACAGGCAGGGCGCATACTCAGCCTCCCCATCTTCCCGGAGCTGTCTCGCGAGCAAAAGGAAACGGTCACCTCGGGTGTGAAGAGCTTCTTTCGCTCGATGCGACGGCCGGGTGCGTGACAGAGGGCGAGTGAAAGCCCTGGTACTGTGTGCAGGATTCGGGACGAGGCTCGGCGCGCTGACGACGGCTCTCCCGAAACCCATGCTTCCTCTATGCGGCGAGCCGCTCCTCGCCCACACGCTCCGCCAACTGTCTTCGCAAGGGTTCACCGACGTCGCGGTGAATCTTCATTTTCTCCCCTCGACGATTATCGATTATTTCGGGGATGGGTCTGCGTTCAAGTTGCGTCTACGCTATTCACACGAGGATCGGCTCCTCGGGACGGCGGGGGCGCTGAAAAAGCTCGAATCCTTTTTCGCGGATGCGGAGGATTTTCTGGTTCTCTACGGCGACGTGCTGACGAATCAAGACCTTCGCGCCCTCGCCGCCTACCACGTCGCGAAGAAGGCCCTCGTGACCCTGACCTTGCATCAACGAGCCCGGTCGAATAGCGCCGTCGCGATGGACGACAGTGGACGGATCATCCGCTTCGTCGAGCGGCCTAGCGAGCGAACGCGCGCTGCGGTCGGCGGCGTCTGGGTCAATTCGGGGATTCAAATGCTGAATCGAAAGGTTCTCTCTTTCATCGATGCCGGCCGTCCCTCCGATTTGCCACGTGACGTCGTGATGCCGCTCTTGCACAGCGAGCCCATATTCGGATTTCGACTGACCGGAGATCGAATCGCGATCGACTCGGCCGAGCGATATCAGCAGGCAGAGCAGGCCGTCGCCGGAGGCATGTTTCGAAAGACAACGTGATCGGCAGAAGGTCTCACGTGGGGGCGCGGGGACGCATCGTCTCGTAGATGCGGGCGGCTGGGGAGCCTTTCGAAGGAGGGTTTGCGGCGCGGTACTCGAGGTAGACCTCGCGCAGGTGCGCCCACTCCTTTCCAGCCGGAAGCACTCCCGGCCCCTTTATCTTGGTCCAGACGAGCGCCATCCCGCCCAGGTCTTTCAGATTCCTCAAGGGGTTGAACGCTTTGCTCACGCCACCCTCACGCTCACGCATCACGAACGGAAGCTGGATGACGGTTGCGCCGCTCAGGCAGATACGAACCATCGTCTCGTACCACCCGAGAAACCCCCCGGAGCGCGTCTCGATGCGTAAAACGAGATCGACGGGCACGACGACGAGGCCCGCCAAGTAAACCATCGATATGCCGTAGAGCCCCAGCAGATAGATGCGCCACAAGTACGAAAGAAGCGCGCGGCTACGCTCTCGGACCTCCTCGTTATTGGGAAAGCCCAAGACTACGTCGTAAGAACCGATGTGCGGGACGAACATGTCGAAGCTTCGCATGTCGAACTGATTGTCGCCTGGGATCCCTGCGCAGTAAGCCGTGTCGACGATGCGCCACGCCGTGCGTAGTACGGCGAACTGACCTTCGTTCTTCGGCATGTGGTACGCGCGAACATTGGCGTATTCGCGCGCGAGATCGTCCGCGATGGATCGCGTGCCGTCGGTGCTTCCGTCGTTCATGATGAGGATCGACGCAACGCGCCTCGAAGCTCGCATCCACGCGATGCAGTCTTCGACGGTCGCCCGCAGCCCGCCCTCTTCGTTGTAGGCGAGGACTATGAAGGTTAAATCGAGCGGCTCGCCGTCCAGGCTCTCTTGGGTTTGCGTCACGCTGCAGACTCCATTTCACTACGATACAGCATCGCAATGCACGTGGTATCGTCGAGCGCCTCGTGCTCGCCGCGATCTTGCTCATGGCCTCTTACGGAGCACTGGGCGCTGCGATTGCGACGACGTTCGCCGCGTCGCGCAGCGACGTGCGGGGTGGCCCTTGGGAGCTCTTCGTCCGGGCGGTGATCGCGGCACTCGCCGTCTGGGTCGGCGTCTCGTGGGTGCTGGCGGTCGCGCGGGTTCTCGTGCCTTGGACCGTGGTGGCGTGCGCGGTCGCAAGCGGCGGCTGCGGCGTCGCGCAGCTCGTCCGAGCGCGTCGACGAGTCGAGCAGGCCCCCAATGAGTCGATTTCGCGGTGGGTGCTCGCCGTGGTCATTCCCATCGCCGCCTGGGTCCTCTACGTGGCCGTGAGGTCCACCTGGGTGCCTGTCGAGAATCACGACGCGATTGCCTATCACTTGCCCCGAGCGGTCCTCTTTCTTCTCGATCATGGGTATAGCCTCCATCGCGATATCGCCGATAATCGCCTGGCAACATGGCCTGCGGACTACGAGCTCTTGATGGCCAACATTCTCATCGTCGGTCAATCCGATCAGGGGACGATCCTCATCGGCGTCGTCGGCTATCTCGGATTGGCGGCCGTTGGCGCGAGCCTGTGCACGCGCTGGTGGGGGCGCTCGTACGCTTCTCTCGTCGTCTTCGCGCTCGTCGCGTCGACGCCGCTCGCGATTCTGCACAGCGGTGCCCACAAGAACGACCTGCTGTTCGCGTTCGCGGCGGCGTCTGCGGCGCACTGGCTGGTGCCGTGGGCGCTCGAGGGCCGTCGCTCGGACGCGCTCTACGGCGTGGCCGCTCTCGGTCTCGCCGTCGGGACCAAGGTGCACGGCGTCCTTCTCGCCACGTTTGCGATCCTGCTTCTCGTGGCGGGGGCATGGCGAGCTCGACCCCGGCGGGCTCTGTTCCCGCTCGTCGCTTACGGGGTAGCCGCCGCGCTGCTCCTGGGCGGGTGCGTGATCGTGCTCAACCTCGTTCAGACGGGGAGCACGGGTCTGGTCGCGCGCACGTTTCAGACCCCCACGGGGGCTCTTTTCGGAGACTGGGGCAACCTGTGGAAGTTCCCCGTGGTCATGTGGCTGGCCCCGTTTACTTGGTCGGTCGGGCTCTGGGTTCCCTGGTGCAATGAGCCGTATTGGTGGAGTCAGTACAACCTCTATCAGAGTCATTTCGGCGCCGCGCTCTCGCTCGCCGTCGTGACGATCCCGGTCGTGGAGTGGCACAGGCATCGGTGGGATTCGCAAAGTCTCGAGCGGTGGCTGTCCGCTACGCTCCTGACGGTCACTTTCGCGACAGTCCTCCCGCTTCGCGCGCGCCCTTTCGGATTCTTTTTCGAAGAAGCTCGCTACTACCTGGCCCTGGTCCCATTCATCCTCGCATGGGCTTGCGGGGGACTCTGGCAATGGATCGACAGACCGCCCGTGCCGAGCGCACCTCTGACCGCGATGGCGCTAGGCCTCACGGGGTCATGGCTCGTTTGGAACTTCGTTCGGTGCGGCGAATACGACGTCTTCCAGCCGTTTGCTTTCGTGGCGGATGCCGCGACGGATCCCGAGCCGGTGCGCTTGCCGCCGTCGCAGTTCATGCATCAGCGCGTCGGATATCTCGTGGACCGAGTTGCCGGCCCCAGGGACGTGGTGGCCGTGGATCTCGGGTACGATACGTGGCTCTATCCGATGTTCGGGCGCGATTTTCGTCGACCGGTGCGCTTTCTACCGCCATCGATCGGGCCCGCGGTGATTCCGCCGGAAGCGACTTGGGTCGCCATCGACCGAGGGCACCAAGAAGTCTTTTTCACGCATCCAGCCTTGGTCGACCTGCGAATGTCCCTGATGCAAAAGTATTTCGGCAAGGGCACGGCCGACCCGAGAAACTTCAAGATCCTGCTGCAGCTCAGTAGCGATCCCGCTTTCGAGCTCGTCTACCACAACCCGAGCTCCAATCAGGCGCTCTTTCACCGCAAGCCTTGAGCGCGCTCGCTTGGCCGTCGGACCGCGCCTTCACCGGGGCTCGCCGAGGATCCAGGTAACGGCCTCGTAGAGGTTGGGTGCGACGAAGTCGGCCGTCGCCGTCATTTCACCGTCGAGCGATTCGATGGGCGGCGCCGTATGCATCCCGGTCTCGACGAGCACGGTCCTACAGCCTGCACGCGCTCCGGCCTCGATGTCGGATATGCGGTCACCGACCATCGTGCTCGCGCGCAAGTCCAGACCTAGCTCGGATGCTGCGCGCAGAAGCATACCGGGGCGGGGTTTGCGGCATTCGCATGCAGCCCGGTAGCGGGCGACGGTCGCACTCGGATGATGCGGGCAGAAGAAGAAGGCGTCGATGCGGGCGCCGCGGGCGATGAGCGACGCGCCGAGCGCGGCATGCACCTTCACGACGTCCTCTTCATTCGCCAATCCGCGGGCGACGATCGGTTGGTTGGTGACGATGACGACCGCCAGGCCGGCATCGTTGGCGCGCGCGATGGCTTCTGCGGACCCCTCCAGCAGACGCAGAGAGGCCGGGTGCGCCACCACCGCAACGTCCTCTATGACGACGCCGTCCCGATCCAAAAAAAGCGCAGCGCGCCCCTTCACTTCTGGAGCTTTGCCCGAAGGTAGCCGAGAGCGAGGTGATCGAGCACCATGTGGACGTCCTCGATCGGGCCGTAGTCGGAGGCGTCGACGACGATCCGCACGTCCACGAGCTCGGCGACCCGTCCACCGGTCATTCCGAGTATGCCGAGCGTCTTCAACCCCTTGGCCTTCGCAAGCTCGACGCCCGCGACGATGTTTCGGCTGTTCCCGCTACCGCTGATGGCGACGAGCAAGTCACCGGGTGAGGCAAGGGCTTCGAGCTGCCGCGCGAAGACCTCATCGTAGGACGCGTCATTCGCAACTGCGGTGATGAGCGGGACGTTGTCGGTCAGCGCGATCGCGCGAATCGGCCGAATGCCGACGCGCATGAGGCCCCAAGAGAGATCGTTGGCCCAATGCGACGCCGTGGCTGCGCTGCCCCCATTGCCGATCAGAAACACCTGCGCGGCGGAGGCGTGGGCGTCCTCGAGCATGCGCAAGCCGGCCGCGATCTCTTCGACGCGCAGCGTCGCCAGGAGCGCCGCGACGTCGGCGGTGTAGCGTTGCGCGAATGTGGCAGGGTCGATGGGCTTCATCCGCTTACTCCATGAGAGTCTTGATGAAGGGTATGAGGGTATCAGGCCCGACGGGTTCCTTGTTGCCTACGATACGGACCGCGAGCCCACCAATGGCATTTCCGATGAACCCAACGAGCTCCGGCGACATGCCCAGGCGCGCGCACGGCGCCGAGGCCGAGAGGTAAGCGTCTCCCGCTCCGATGGTATCGATGACCTGACGAGACATAATGGGGATTGTCGCGCGCAAGCCATCCGCACGATAGGTGACCGAGCCCTGGTTGCCACGGGTAACCGTCACCATCTTGGCTCTCACCGATTCGGCGAGAGGGGCGAGAAGCTGATCCACCGGGGTGAGCCGGTCGCGCATGGCCAGACGCATCTCCGGCTCATCGATGCACACATAGTCGACACGACCGTATTTGCTGATGACGTGGTAGCCGAAGTTGATGCTGTTGATCTGGGTATTGACCGCCAGAAAGCTGGCGCGTGCGCACAAGGCGTCGATGCTCTTCTGGGACAGCATCCCGTGACCGAAGTCCGAGACGATGACCAGGTCGTAGTCGCTGCACACGGCTTCCAAGTAGCGCGCCACGTCGGCATCGAGCGCCGGGGGAAGGGGATGATCGTTGAAGAACGCGACCTCGAAGAGCCTCTGGACGAGAAATCGAAGCAAGTAGCGGCGCTTGACCGTCGTTGGGGCGTCGCTGCGATAGAAGAACGTCGGCTGAACGTTGGGGCGCAAGTGCGAGCGGACGAACTCCTCGCGAGTGTCTTTCGTGCCGAGGACGGTGGCAAGGTGCACCTCGTCGCAGAACCCAGCCACATGGTTTGCTACCGCGAGGACGCCCCCCGCGTACGCCTCGGCCTCGAGAAACTGGGACGCGATGATCGCTGATTTCAGCGGCATCCCGAGAGGCCGGACGAAGTGATACTCGTCGATGATGCAATCGCCTACGACGAGCACCCGCAGCTTTCTCAGGGTGTGAATGGCCGCAATGACGTCGTTCGCCGTGTATCGCCGGCGGAAGTCGGTGAGGAAGGCCTCGGCCTCGGGCGTAAAGGCGCTGGGCTTGGGGTAGACGAGGTCGATGCGGCCAGTGGCGTCGAGGACGCTGGGCTGGCTCGTTTGCTCGCGCGCGGCAGGCCCCTCTGGCTCCTCGATTACGGTGTTGGCGCCGATGAGGTTCGCGATCTCGTGCGCGGGCAGGTCCCCCTCGAGCGCGACAGCGAACACGAAGGGCAGCGCCGACACCACCTGGGCGCGGAGCATCGCCGCGAGGACAGGAGCGAGCGTCGGACTGGCGGAAGCGACCGTGACGACGAGCACATCGGCTCCATCGCGTGCCGCGCGCAAACGAGCGACCTCGTGTCGGTCGAGGAGGTCAAAAACCCCGCGCGCGTGTACGACGCGCTTGCCCTCGGCTCGGAACGATGCGACGGCCTCGGCGACGGCGCTCGGTGGTAGGATAGAACCCCCAAGCCCGCTCACGTGCGAACCCTAGCGTCGGCGCCGTAGGGCCGGTTCTGAGCACGAGCGCGTCGCCAAACAGTTGCCAGATCGACCGCCGCCTTCCCTGTGAGCACCTTCACTGCCATCGTGCCGACGTCGCCCGTATTTGTCGACCGCGATGTGCCTGCACGAGCGCGAATCTGCAACCCTGAGTCGTCCCTCAACATCGGATCCTCCCATGCTCGACCTTTACACGTGGCCCACACCGAACGGGAAAAAGGTGCCCATCTTGCTGGCCGAGCTCGACTGGGCCTACGAGATGCATCTCGTCAACCTCGGGCGTCACGAACAAAAGAGGCTCGAGTATCTCGCCATCAACCCCAACGGCAAGATCCCGGCCCTCGTCGATACCGAGGGAACGGGCGGCGGCCTCGTCACAGTCTTCGAGTCCGGAGCCATCCTGCAGTATCTGGCGGAAAAGTCCGGCAGCTTCTTGCCGACCGAGCAGCCGGCTCGAGCCGAAGTGCTGTCGTGGGTGTTCTGGCAGGTCGGGGGTCCCGGCCCGTTTTTCGGACAGTTCTTGTCCTTTGCTCGCCGCGAGCCCAAAAACGAAGGGGCCATCGAGAAGTTTCGTGCGGAGTCCAAGCGCCTCGCGATGGTGCTCGACCACCGCTTGGGCGACCGCGAGTGGGTCGCCGGAGCGTACTCGATCGCCGACATGATGAACTACCCATGGTTCGCCGCGCTCGATGAGCACGCACCCGGCACGCTCGACGGAGCCGAGGCTGTCAAACGCTGGATGGGTCGAATGGCGGCCCGCCCCGCCGTTCAAAAGGGCATGGCCATCTGAGCTCGGCTCGCGGGCCGCGAGAAGGCCGGTTCGTAGGAGCACGCGACCGCCGAATCCCGTCGGGCGACTGCCCAGCACCAATCGCTATTTGATCGCGCTGAGGTGAACGACGTACCACTCGCCGCGCCACGAAATGAGCGACTTGATTTCGAAGGTGTCGGTGCCGCCCTCGTCGACCTCGTATCGAAGCCTCGATCCGAAGACCCGAAAGTAGCCAAGCTTGTTCCATTCTTCGCCGGGCTCGACCCAGCGCGCACGCCCTTCGGGCACGTCGAGGGTGACGAGGCGAGCGGTCTTTGATGCGTCACCGAGCCGCGCGTGAAGTGCGTGGATGTCTCGTTCATAGGCGGCCACGAGGCGGCGCTTCCAGTCTGCCGCCGGATCGCCGACGTCTTTGACTTGCTCATAGGCGTCCAGCGGAAAGAAAAACGCCATCGCGAGCGCGGGCTCGTCGCGTACGACAGCGTCCCACAACGCAGCGGTCCTTTTCTCGAGGGCCGGCGATGACGACGGGGGCTTGTCCCGGGTCTGGGGCAGGTGAGGGGAGGCTGCGTCCTCCGCTCCCGCAGCGACGGCCAAGCGTACCGAAGCCGCGGGAAAGCTTATCGAAGCCGCGGGAAAGCTTACCGACGCCGATACCGCCGCAACCGCCTCGAGGGCCGTGGGGACGGGGACCTCGGGCAGGGCCACCGACGGGGAAACATCCGGGGTCGGGGGCTCGCCCCGCGAGCAGCCGGCAAGCGTGAGAGCGAGCATCTGCGCCGATGCCAGGCGCGAAAGGCAGCCACCCAAACGCCTTGAACCCCGGGCCCATCCGCATTCGGCCGAGCCCGGGACGGTGTCGAGGCAGCGGGCCATCCGCACCGAGGTGAGCACGGAATCGCGTTCCAGTCGTCGACCAAGTCGGTGACCCCGATTGCCCAAGTCGGTGACCCCTGTTGACCAAGCCGGTGACCCCGATCGACCAAGTCGGTGACCCCTGTTGACCAAGCCGCCCACCCCTGTTGACCAAGCCGGTTACCCCCGTTGACCAAGTCGATTACCCCCGTTGACCAAGTCGATTACCCCTGTTGGCCAAGCCGATTACCCCCGTTGACCAAGCCGGTTACCCCTGTTGACCAAGTCGGCTACCCCTGTTGACCAAGTCGGCTACCCCTGTTGACCAAGTCGGCTACCCCTGTTGAGCAAGTCTGTTATTACTGAGGGACCGGGAGCCTGGGTGACGATTTAGACCGGGTACCTGGGTTACAGGTCCGTAGGTGTTCTTTATCGCAAACCCGTCCTTCCGGCGATTCAAACCGGGTGGCAGGGTGACGCGGACTGGGC